>UOFI01000208.1_pt1 | contig 57050 bp, 53 predicted proteins | sample 1988361 | NCBI WGS metagenome assembly UOFI01 (sample SAMEA4712194, study PRJEB27164) | hydrothermal vent metagenome | biome: marine basaltic hydrothermal vent biome; feature: marine hydrothermal vent; material: mineral | place: Pacific Ocean | collected 2011-06-14/2011-07-23 | depth 1689 m
CTCTATTGCAACGATCTTTGTGGGCAATATAGAGTGTTTTGGCCTGCCTGAAATAATCAGGCTTGATTAGAGTGGCCCTTGCCATTGTCGGCGATATTCATAGTCTTTATTGGTATCCACATTAAAGCCACAGAGAAAGGCTCGGCGGACACAGCGAGAAGTACAGTGGTAATAGGCTGTGGCTTCGAGAGAAACCTGAGCTGAGCGGGGTTTTGGCATAACAATCACTCCTTGATTTATGGGTTATCCTGCAGTTTGAAATAATCTACGCTTGTGGGGCTGGCTTGTCAAATGTTGGGATGGGTGTCTGATTAAGTTCGATTAAGTTCGGTGTCTGATTAAGTTTCAGTTTTTAAGTTTCTGATTAAGTTTGAATAATTCGATTTTTCTGGGTTTTTCTACAACCTCGTTAGCATTCAAAATCCACATTGACAACTATAATCCATTGGATTATACTTTGACTTATGCAAACTATCGTAGAACTCCCTGAATTTCTGAAAAGATCAGAAAAATTACTAAGCGAGTCTGAAAGAAGCAGTATTATCAACTACTTAGCATCCCACCCTTTATCTGGTGAAATAATGCAAGGAACGGGTGGTATTCGTAAGCTACGATGGTCTGCTCACGGCAAAGGCAAAAGTGGTGGAGTCCGAGTTATCTACTATTATCACCATGAAACAATTCCTTTGTTTGTATTAACTGTATTTGGTAAGGGAGAAAAAGCTAATCTTTCTAAAAGTGAACGTAATGATTTAGCTAAGTTTACCCCTCTCCTTGTAAAGCATTATGGAGGCAACAATGAGTAATGCATTCAATAGCATCAAACAAGGCCTGGATGAAGCCTTGGAATTTTCAAAAGGAAAAAAGAGCAAAGCCATTGTGCATGAGTTTAGCCCTATTGATGTAAAAAATATTCGTGCAAAAATTGGCATGTCTCAAAATGAGTTTGCTTCAGCATTTGGTATTTCGGTTAGCACCCTTCGTCATTGGGAACGTGGTGATCGTACCCCGCATGGCCCTGCTCTCGTTTTACTTAACGTTGTATCTAAAGAACCAAGCGCAGTATTAAAAGCATTAAGTCATTAAAATGCTAACAAGAAAATCAACATGGACAAAATAAAGCATTGCTCGTTCCGGTGTTAAGTCATTTTTTGGAAGAATTAACGCTCTTAATCGAGTGTTTGATAACGACAAAGACTTAGCATTGTACTTATGGAGAGCGTCCAGAACTGACCAGCCATGCGAATCCAGATTTTGTACCCAGGGAAATAAGAAAAGGTAAATTCAGGCCTGCTGATGTAACAGTGGAACAACGTAATGGAATAGATTTAATTATACCTAAAGCATACAAAAAACAACCTAATGATATATGGAAAATGCAAGGAACATCATTATTTGATAAGCCTAATACATTTATAGGTAAACAATGGGAACATATTGAAATTTCAAAAGGCACAAAAATACCAGATGGTATTTTAATCATTAAAGATGACTATAATAATAGGTTTGAAGCAACTCATTATTCAATCGTCCCTGATCACCCGATGTCTTTAAAAGCATATAAACTTCTTTTAAAACAGCTAATGGTAAATATTGAACTTCAAAGAGCTAAAACAAATCATGCCTAATATAGATACAGATACTCTTCTTATATCATTACAGTCTGTTTATGAAAGCGTAAATAGGTTTGAGTCATTATTGAAGTCAGAAACTTTAAGTGATCCAGAAAATATCACTGAATTACTTCTTTCATATGATGAGGCTTTAAAAGCTTTGAAGAGTACTTATTTAAAAGAAATTAACTCTGGTGCAAATTTACCTCCGATAGAATCCATTCTATATGCAGACAAAAGCTAACAAGTAAATCAACATTGACAACTTTGAGCTACGGCCTAAAAAGCAGGCCGCACCTCAAATCTGCAAGTTATTAAGACGTTATGCAAAAAAACATTTATGCTTACTGAAGTAATAAATATAGTCTCCGAACAATCAGGCACTCCAATTGAAAAACTCAATGGTGCTACGCTTATCGAAGAAGATTTAGGTTTAACAGGTGATGATGCTTGGGAAGTTATCGAAGAACTAGAGAAAAAATATAACATTGATTTCACAGAATTTGACTTTCTAAAACACTTTGGGCCTGAGGCAGGCTGGGCTTCATCAAAGGAGTACGGTTACTATCCAGTATCTATCGATCATCTGGTAAAGGTAGTGAAAAACAAAAAATGGTTAATGCCGGAAAGAAACGAAAATAATTACATTAAACAAAAAAGCATAAGGAAACGTAATAGAATAAAAATCGTGTTACTTATGTGTATTATATTCACTGTTTATTTATTAGTAAAAAAATATGCATAACGAATAAGGATAGATTGTGAGAGCGAATAATCGAGACAGCCATGCCAATACTAATACTGGATCTTGCCGTTATTTGCATCGTCAGCAAGCAGACAAATTGATCAAACCGCGTGAATTTTCGAATGGCTTGACCACTGTGATATTGCTCTGCAAGCTTGTTGAATTCACCTCTGGGTATTAACTTGATAAATTGTGTGGCAATTGTGTTAGAATTTTTCATCGGGCTTATAAATTTTTGTTAGTTGTTGTTGTGAGAAATACATTCTAACAAATCATTTATTTATAAGTCCTTTTTTTATTTTGCCTATAGGACAGTAGTGATATGGACTATAATACTAACCACGAAACAGAGTTATTCTATTTAATCTGTTGCATCTAGTGCCTCGAAATTATGCAGTTACCTTTTCTACATCTGAATTTGTACTTTAACCCCTTTGGTGAGCTTGATTGCGAACAACGCAAGCAACTGGCCGTGGTCAATTTATCAGAATATAAGCAGTCTCTTTATAACAAAGGGCTCGCTATTCAGTTTTACGCCGATCATGGCCGAGGTAAAACGACACATTTGCTGGCATTGCATAACATCTACCCCGATGCTGAATATATAAAATTATATGCTGGTGATAAACCTGAAATTTTCTTACGGGATATTTTATTTATAGACAGTATAGAAAATTTATCTAAAAGAAAACGTACAGATCTATACAGGAATACCGCCTCTATTGCATTCACCAGCCATACCGATTTATCCCCTGAGATCAGGCAGGCAGGGTATCAGCTGATCAATATAAAAATATCCGTTGCGGATAATATGACTTTAAAATATATATTTAATCGACGCATTGAATATGCAAGGCGAACCGACCACTCTATTCCTGTAGTTGGCATGCCGCTTATATATAATCTCAGACAACGATATGGGGATAATGTACGGGCAATGGAGGCACACCTCTATGAAATTTTTCAAAACTTGAAAGGAATTAGCAATGTCAAAATGTAATGTCTGGATTGAGGTTGGTGACGTTAATTATCAACCCGGTGATACGGTTACAGGAACCGCTTATGTAGAGGTCGATAAAGAATGCAAGTGTGATGCCCTTACTATAAAAAAATACTGGGCCACACATGGTAAAGGCAATTGTGATTCAGGCGCAGCCGAAAGCCTGGAATTATTTACAGGACTGTGGCAACCTGGCACATATAACTACCCTTTTGAGTTCGTCTTTGAAAGAACCCCTGTAAGTTATCATGGCTACAATATTAATATCGACTGGTACCTGGATTTACGGGCCGACATACCCTGGTCAATGGACCCCCGGGGCAAGCAGGATCTTATTCTTGAAAAATGCAACGACGATCGTTATAGTGCTGATGAAGTTGCCGGTGAAGCACATTCCTCAACTGAGTTAACGACACAAAAATTTTCACCGTATATTCTGATACTATTCCCATTAATATTTATGCTGATTGGCCTGTATATGCTGATTGTAAATTTTGATATTATATTTGGCGGTGTATTTACTTTTGCCGGTGCGGCTATTTCCTATAAATTTATTCAAAGCACACTGGCTGAAAGAAAGCTGGGGCAGGTAAAATGCGAGCTCGATATAAATACGGTAAAACCCGGTGATGAAATAAAATGTTCTATTACATTCAGCCCAAAATCTAAAATAAAAGTTAATGCTATTACAGCCTCTCTTATAGGAAAAGAAATATCAACAAGTGGTTCTGGTACCAACAGGTCAACTTATTATCATACATTTCACCTGAATAAGAAAAAAATGTCACCCAGTGGGCACTTTGAAAAAAGCGACTATGTAACTGATAATGTACTGTTTGATATACCCTCTGATGCTGTTGCTTCTTTTTCAGCCAGAAATAATGATATAGTCTGGAGCGTAGAGGTTGATATTGATATTAATAAATGGCCTGACTGGAATAAAACCCTAGCCGTGGTTGTGATTGACTGAGTACTCCATCGACTGATATCCCCCCCTTTTCTTCTCCATATAGCCAGGCAAGTCAAGGGCTTGAGCAGACTTTTCGATCAATCTCATATGGTCAGAGAATTCAGGGGAATCGCCAGAATCACTCATTTGCAGTACAGCAAAGTGATCGCTTTCCGCCTGAGCTAAAAGATATACAGAATTATATAAACCGGGCTATGCAATATAGAAATTTAAAAACTGACTAAATATTTACAAGCTAATTAAATAATTCAACAACCATGGTGGTTCCGCCCATGGTTATTGAGTTGTCACGTCCTCTCCCTCAGCTTGAATCATAAATTACGTATTTATACCTGATCCCAGATAAGCTGCCCAAACGTCATTTTATCGACTATAGATTTATCAAGGCAGATATACAGAAGCCCTATGCTTTCCCTGATATTTTGTGACAAAACTATATTCTGACTTTGAGGGAGAACATTTGAAAATTTCGCCCAAATAACTCCTTTCGCATATGCGTTCCCCGTAAAAGCTTTTTTACCCAGATGAACTTTAAATTTATATAAATTACCGTTAACATAATAGTTCGAAACAGATGCCTCTGAGTTATGTTCTGCGACCATAAGAGACATTATTAATATATTGACCATATTGATTAAAAAACTTTACATATAAGACTATAGCAGGTGAAAAAAATAAATAATATATCTATTATTTATTGTTCTAAACAATAATATTGCGACACAAACTAACTTATGATTAATACTGTAATTTCTCTGCTACTTTCAATCTCAGATCGTCAGCTGTAAATAAATATAATATTTTTATCACGGGTGATTTTTCTAGGTTTTATGATACAAGCTTAGCAGGCTTAACAACATAACCGCCCATACCTGCTGACAAACACGTTTCCTTACCATCCTCCATTGTATTTTTTAAAGGTTTATAGTGGCTGTCTCATCAGAAAGCTGGAATCAATTTGGGTGCCTGGTTAATATGGGTGAAGAGATGGACGACACAGCCCTGTAAAAACAGCAAGCATTGTGTTTCGATGAACGGGTATTATAATCAGTCTATGGAGTTTGTATTTATGCTGAAATACAAACTACTGGCATAGATTTTATTGCTCATTTCTGTCTTTAACCCTTTCAGGGCACTCTATTTCATATAAGGATCTCCATGATATTTTACAAAAAACTAAATCCTCTACTATAATCAAAGTTCAACACATTACTCACTTATGTAATCTGGAATCATCTGATTCTGTAAAAACACCCTAATTTGTGTTACGATGAATGGGTAATATAATCAGTTTATGGGGTTTGTATTTATGCTTAAATATGCATTCGCAGGTTTACTCATTATAGGAGCATATTTTGTTTTTTTTAATGGCTCTTATCCGGGTACGGTTGAATTTCAAAACCACAGCCTGAGCTCAAAACAGGACAACAATGACACTATAGACAAAGATATTGATATATTCAGCTACAGAGATAAATCAAATCATCATATCTTGATATTCGCCGTTAAGAACGACTCTAAAGCTTCACTAACTGACTTATCGGGTCTCTACCTGGGTAACTTTAAGCGACAGGGGTTTACGTTTCAGAAATACGGTAAAAGACACCTTGGTTTAAAATCTGACGAAGCTATATATATGACAGAAACACAGAGCTTTGAAGGCATCATAATTTATATAGAAAAAGGCGGCTCACCCATGCCACAAAAAGTCACAGATGGTGCCGATGTTTTTAACGATCTTGAGAGTTTTTCATTTTAAGGTGCTTTTACAGAATTATTGATACCCTCTTATTTGCACCCTCGAAATAATTAACTCAGAAATCTTATAACCAGCGCCCCAGGGCTTCTTTTAATGATACAAGCTTAACAGGCTTAGCGACATAATCATCCATACCTGCTGACAAACACTTTTCCTTATCACCCTCCATTGCATTTGCCGTCATGGCGACTACAGGTAATCGCCTGGCACCTGACTTTTTCTCATACTCTCTTAACACCTGCGTTGCCGTATATCCGTCCATTACCGGCATCTGACAGTCCATTAGTACCAGATTAATTTCATGGGACTGTTTAAGTATATTAATGGCTTCTTCACCGTTATTTGCTACTTCATAACTCAGGCCAATTTTTTCCAGCATTTTCTTTGCAACGATCTGATTAACCGGGTTATCTTCCACTAATAATATATGCCCTTGCAGGTTATCGGCTATTTCTGTTTTATTTTTTTCATTCTTTACAGGTATTTCTAATTCATCTTCAGGCATTTCAAAACCAATTTCTACCCAGAAACTTGAGCCTTTTCCCTCTTCACTGTCTATACCCAGCCGCCCTCGCATAAGCGTAACTAACTGCCGCACAATTGCCAGACCCAGGCCCGTTCCGCCATATTTTCGGGTTGTTGTTCCATCAGCCTGGGTAAATGAATTGAAGAGTTTTTTCTGGGCTTTTTCTGCTATGCCTATTCCAGTATCATTAACTTCTATTCTTAAACGTGCCATTTTCTGTGTTTTTTCAAGCACCTTTATTTTAACTGTAACTTTTCCTTTTTCTGTAAACTTTATTGCATTAGTGATTAAATTAGACAGCACCTGACGTATTCTAACGGAGTCACCCTTTATTATATTCGGGACCTCCGATTCTATCTCTGAGGTTAATTCGACTTGCCGCTCTTCTGCTCTTTTCCTAAGTAATACATTAATCTCTTTAACCAGGCCTTTTATATCAAAGGGTATAGATTCTAACTCCAACTTGCCTGCTTCTATTTTTGAAAAATCCAGAATATCATTTAATAATGACAGTAATGCTTCGCCAGAATTATGTGCAATGTTGACATATTCGCTTTGACTGTTATTGAGCTCTGAATCTTGAAGCAATTGCAATGTGCCTAGAATACCATTCATTGGCGTGCGAATTTCATGGCTCATATTGGCAAGAAATTCACTTTTGGCTTTATTTGCAGCTTCTGCTTCCTGACGGGATTTTTTGAGTTCTTTTTCTATGCGTTTTCTTTGTTCTATTTCTGTTGCCAGCTCTTCATTAAGGTCTTCGGAATCATTGCGCGCCTGACTCATAAATTTTATTAACGACTCATTGTGAAAGCGCATTTCCAGCGAAGAGAGTATGCCTGTATTAATTCGTGCTCCGATCATTATCATTACACCAATGTAACCGGCTATAACACAGGCCAACACGGTGAACTCAGCACCCATTAAAGCAAAGTTAATGGCCAGCGGACTCACCACCAGAATCAGGTATACATTGTATAATTTGCGCATGGATGCCATAACTGTCACACCGCCAGAGGCAATACCTGCCAGCACAAAACCAAGTACCAGTTGGTGAGCGGGCTCAACAGGGAAGAGCAAATAACCGCTTGCGCCCCACCCCAATGCTGTCAGCAGGATAAGAACAAGATAAGCATAACCATAGGCATCATGTATCAGCTCGTACTTATCACTGCGTGAGTGCATAATATCCATTGCTGCTCTAATAGCCGAAATGCTGCCCATATATATCAGCCACGGTAGAATCAGGCCCCCGGGATTTTCCTGCCACAGCTCTGCTGCCAGCACCAGCGCCACAATAATGCTGATGACATTACTGAGTGCCGCATTTTTTTCAACCCGGCGAATTTGTTCGCGCCATATTTTGTCGTTATGCTTGCTACTGCTCTCAGGCAACGGGTTATTTTCAGTCCGTTCAGGCATTTATGTAATCCGATTTTTTATATGTTGTTATTTCTGTTGATGATAGATATTAAAGATTAACTACTTATAAATAGACGATATACGGGGTATTAGCCCGATTATTTATACCTTTTCCGGGGTTTCAGCTTATTTATTTATATTTTTTTGAGATAGATGAAATCATAGGCATAAAACTTACTACTCAGCCAACTTTTACATACTGCTGTGCTAGCCCCACCCAGCGATTTATTAATGCGGGTATTACCTGTGGGTGATCCTGTGTCATTTTCTGAGCTGCCCGCTTAACTTCATCAAGCAGGTATTCATCACGCACAATATCGGCGATTTTCAACTGCACCAGCCCGGTCTGTTTTGTTCCCAGCACTTCACCTGGACCTCTTAATTGCAAATCTTTGCGGGCTATTTCAAAGCCGCTATTGGTTTTTCGCATGATTGCCAGCCTTTCTTTTGATTGTACACTTAATGGGCTTTTAAACATCAACACACAATGGCTTGCCTGGTCACCACGCCCTACACGCCCACGCAGTTGATGCAGTTGCGACAAACCTAATCGTTCTGCATTTTCTATAATCATCAGGCTTGCATTGGGCACATCCACACCTACTTCAATAACGGTTGTTGCGATTAGCAACTGGGTTTTCCCTGTTTTAAATGCCTGCATAATTTCGTCTTTTTCACGGCTTTTAAGTCGTCCATGAATCAGCCCAACGCGTATATCCGGCAATTGCTGCTGTATATTTACGGCGGTGATTTCAGCGGCCTGACACTGCAGTGACTCCGATTCCTCTACCAGTGTGCACACCCAGTACGCCTGTTTACCTTCTGCACAGGCGTGATGTATGCGCTGCATTATTTCATCTCTTCTTTCTTCCGGTATAACGATGGTGCTTACCGGCTTTCTTCCAGGGGGCAGCTCATCAATTACTGAGTAGTCAAGATCAGCATAGGCGGTCATGGCCAGGCTGCGGGGAATGGGGGTGGCTGTCATTATTAACTGATGCGCCAGTGTTTCAGCTCCACTGTTATTGCTGCAACAGGCTTTGCTGGCAAGCGCCATACGTTGCTGCACACCAAAGCGGTGCTGCTCGTCGGTAACGGCCAGCGCCAGGCGATGATATTCGACATCTGCCTGAAACAGGGCATGGGTTCCCACAATGACCTGAGACTCTCCTGCTTTTATTTTTTCTAATACCTGCTGGCGTTTTTTACCTTTGATCTGCCCGGACAACCAGTCGACCTGTATCCCCAGTGGCGCAAACCAGTGTTTGAAATTTTCACAGTGCTGCTCTGCCAGTATTTCTGTCGGTGCCATAATCGCAGCCTGCATATCAGACTCCACCGCTTTTAAGCAGGCCAGTGCCGCCACAACGGTTTTGCCCGAACCGACATCACCCTGTACCAGTCGCATCATCGGCACGCCGGATTCAAGGTCCTGCAATATGGCCTGATTTACTTTGTGCTGTGCACCGGTCAACTCAAAGGGTAATGATTTTATAAACTGGTAGAGCAGGTGATTTTCACTTATTAATTTCTCAGCCGGCCTTCGCCTGTTTTTATTTCTCAGTGACTGCAAACTTAAGTGCTGCGCCATCAGTTCTTCAAAAATAAGTCTGACCTGCGATGCATGCCGGCCTTCAAGCAGTGCGCTCAGATCGGCATCGGCTGGTGGTCGATGCACATAATAAAGGGCGTCGGCCAGTGAGTAGTACGGATGATGTCTGAAGAAAATTTCAGACAGATATTCAGGTATAAAATCTTTATTACTCAGCAGGGCAAGGCATTGCTCTGAAAGCCTGCGCAGCAATATCTGGCTCACACCATCAATAGTATGGTAGACCGGCGTTAGTGCTTCGGCAACTGTCGCATCAGCATTCTGTTGTACCTGGGTGTACTCAGGATGAACAATTTCCAGCTTTGAGCTGCTGAGACGAACATCGCCAAAGCAACGCAATTTCACGCCGCTAACAAGGGCTTGCTGCTGCTGTTTGTTAAAATAAAAAAAACGTAATAGCAGGCTGCCGGTAGCATCACTCAGGTGCACCAGCAACATACGCCGGCTTTTACCTTTACGCGTAAAAGCCACTTCTGCATGATCTATCGTGCCTTCGATTAATGCCGACATTCCCTGTCGCAATGCACCGATGGCTATCACCCGGGTGCGGTCTTCATAACGAAAAGGCAGGTGAAACAGCGCGTCCTGAATACTGCACAAGCCCAGTTTACTCAGACGTTCCAGCACCTTTGGCCCAACGCCTTTTAAGTTTTCCAGACTGTCAGAATACGTCAGTAGCTTTGCCAAAAGACCAGTATCCGTTTATTTTTTAGAGTTCGAGCACTGCATCCATTTCAACATCGGCAGCTTTTGGTAATTCTTTTACACCGATGGCAGCACGGGCAGGATATGGCTCATTAAAGTATTGCGCCATTACCTGATTAACTGTCGGAAAATTATTTAAATCGGTCAGGAATATATTTAGCTTTACTACATTATCAAATGTACCGCCTGCAGCTTCAGTAACCGCCTGCAGATTTTTAAACACCTGATGTATCTGTTCTTCGACTGAACCCGAGAGCATTTCCATGGTTTCAGGTATCAGGGGGATTTGCCCCGATATGTAAACGCTATTATTAACCTTCACAGCCTGTGAATAGGTTCCAATGGCCTGAGGCGCTTTATCTGTTGATATTATTTCTTTTTTCATGGTTTAGTATATTTAAAATAGTTGAGGGAATTTATTATTTACGGGCATGTTGGCAAATAATTTTACAAAAAATCACTTCACTCGATGCAAGCGCATAACGGCACTTACACGGCGTATTCGACGCATGATTTTTGCCAGATGATCACGGCTTTTAACCGAAATTTGAAATACAATATTGGTGGAAGTACCGTCTTTGTCTTCCACTTCAACATGCTCAATACTGGCTGCTTCGTCAGATATAATAGTTGCCAGCCGGGCCAGCACACCGCGATCATTTTGCACATGCAGACTGAGCTGACATGAATATTCTCCACTGGAACTTTCAGCCCATTTAAGTTCTATCATATTGTCATTTTGCAGCCGCTCATTGGCTATATTTTTACAGTTCACCTGGTGTATAACCAGACCGCGGCCCTTACTTATTTTTCCAATAATCTGGTCACCGGGAATCGGGCAACAGCATTTACCATAGGACACTACCATGCCTTCCGTACCCTGGATGGCTAGCGGCGGACGACCTTTTTTAGACTGACTTGTTTTTTCATCTGACTCAGAGCTACCGGGAAGCAAACGGCGCACAACAATACCTGCCGGACGATTACCCATACCAATATCTTCAAGCAACTGATTTAATGAAGTGAAACCATATTCTTCCAGCAGCGATTCAAAACTTTCCGGCGGCACTTCTTCAAGGGTTATATTTCTTTCCAGTAACACCCTTGATAATAAGCGCCGGCCCTGAGCTACAGCATCTTCTGAGCGTGTGTTTTTCAAAAAGTTAAGTATATTGGAGCGCGCTTTTGCGGTTACAACAAAGTCCAGCCAGCCCGGATTAGGCGTGGCACCGGCAGATGTAATGACCTCTACGGTTTGCCCGCTGTACAGGGGTATATCCAGGGGGGCGAATTTATTATCGACTTTACTCGATACACAGGAGTGACCCACATCTGTATGAACAGAATAAGCAAAGTCTACAGGTGTCGAATTTTTGGGCAACTTAACAATGTCTCCACGGGGCGTATAAACATAGAGCTCATCAGGAAACAAATCGACTTTAACATTTTCAAGAAACTCAACCGAATCACCCGCCGCCTGCTGCATTTCCAGTATACCGGTTAGCCATTCGCGGGTTCGACTTCCTACATCAATCGAATCACCTTCTGAATTTTCTTTATATAGCCAGTGTGCGGCTATGCCTGTTTCTGCGAAATTATCCATTTCGATGGTGCGGATCTGTACTTCTATGGGGATTGCATGGGGGCCGAACAAAACCGTGTGCAGTGACTGATAACCATTTTCTTTGGGAATCGCAATATAATCTTTAAATTTTCCGGGTATCGGTTTAAACAGGTTGTGAACAACACCCAACACCCGGTAGCAATCGTCAACTGAATCCACAATAACCCGCAGGCCATACACATCAAAAATATTCTGGTAAGTCAGGTTTTTTTCCCGCATTTTTTTATATAAACTATACGGGTGTTTTTTGCGGGAAATTACGTTTGCTTCCAGGCTTATTTCATCCAGTCGTGACGTTAACCCGTTATGTATTTTCTGAATAACTTCCTTACGATGCCCGGCTTCACGCAACATCGCGTGTTCCAGTATGCGGTAACGCATCGGGTACATGGCTCGAAAGCCCAGGTCTTCCAGCTCCAGCCTGAGAGTATTGATACCCAGACGGCGCGCCAGTGGCACGTAAATATCGATGGTTTCTTTGGCGATTCGCCGACGCTTGTCCGGGCGCATAACACCCAGTGTGCGCATATTATGCAGGCGATCAGCCAGTTTAATTAGTATGACACGAATATCTTTCGCCATAGCCATTAATACTTTCTGTATATTAATAGCCTGCTGTTCTTTTTTGTTTTTAAATTTTAATTCGGTCAGTTTGCTGACACCATCAACCAGCTCGGCAATATCATCGCCAAACTTTCCAGCCACTTCTTCTTTTGTTGCAGGGGTATCTTCTATTACATCATGCAGTATGGCAGCAGAAATACTTTTTGAATCCATATGCATTTCAGCGAGTATTCGCGCAACGGATATGGGATGGTAGATATAAGGTTCGCCAGTTTTACGAAACTGACCTTCGTGTGACTGAGCACCAAACAGGTAAGCCCGGTAAACCTCCCTTACCTGATCTTCACTCATATAGTCTTCCACTATACGGCAAAGATCAGATATCAGGAAACGGGAGGGATCACCATATAAATCCTTTACATCAATTAGAGAATGATCAGGACTTAATGCCATTTTCTAATTGTTATATTTCACGGCTGATTTCATTTTCTGAAATCGCAGATGGCATCATGTTAATTTCTTCGACTCCTTCATTGAGAATCTCCGGGCCCACCAGACCTTCTGATATTTCACGTAAAGCAAGTACGGTTGGTTTGTCATTATCCAGCTCAACCAGAGGCTCTGCTCCCATGGCAATCTGACGGGCACGCTTTGCAGCTACCAGCACCAGGTGAAAACGGTTATCTACGTTGGGCAGGCAATCTTCTACGGTTAAACGTGCCATTATTTTTTTCCTCTTACTTCAGTAATTCAATTAATAAATGTTCAAGCTTATGCTGTTGTTCCAGCTGGCGTAAACGGTGTGCGGTAAAAATACTTGCCAGCTCTTTCAGAGCCACATTAAAGTCATCATTCACCACCAGATAGTCAAACTCGGCATAATGGGACATTTCATTCACCGCGTCTTTCATTCGTCGAGCGATAACCTCTTCATCATCCTGCCCTCTGTTTTGCAGCCTTGACTTCAGGGCAGGCAAAGATGGCGGCAGAATAAAAACAGACTGAGCATCGGGAAACAGCTTACGTATCTGCCGTGCACCCTGCCAGTCAATCTCCAGTATTACATCCAGCCCCTGCGACAGCTGCTCTTCTACATGCTGCTGAGAGGTGCCGTAATAATTATCAAAGACCTTTGCATGCTCCAGAAATGCGGCTTGCTCAACCATTGATAAAAACGTGGTTTTATCAACAAAATGATAGTCCACCGAGTCTTTCTCTCCGGGGCGTATTGCACGAGTGGTATGTGATACGGACACTGCAATTTCGTCAGTAGCCGCTATCAGCTCTTTAACCAGACTGGTTTTACCGGCTCCGGAAGGTGCCGAAATGATGTAAAGTGTGCCTTTGCTCAAGCTTACCTCTAATATCAATGATGCATCTTCAGGCGGACATTATTGCTGCATATTCCGAATATATAAGAATAACCTATTTAGACTCATTTATCACCGATAAATACAGCTTTTCGTCGTGCGCCCCAGTGCCCGGCTGCACCTTCATACACTCCCGGCAGTTTTGTTCCGCAGTTTTCACAGGCGGCGCGTTCATCTAACCCCCAATGACCCAGTTCATACCAGTCACGCTCAATTAATAAATGCCCACAGTGATGACAGTAGCTGCTGCTGCCTGCTCTATCATGCACATTACCGGTGTAGACATATCTCAGGCCTTTTCCTGTTGCAATATTTCTCGCTCGGGTCAGTGTGGATGCGGGTGTATCCGGAATATTCTGCATTTTCCAGTCGGCATGAAATGCACTGAAGTGCAGAGGCACATCCGGACCAAGGTTCTGCACCATCCACTCACACATGGCTGACAGCTCTTCATCTGAATCGTTCTGCCCGGGAATCAAAAGGGTGGTAATTTCAAGCCACACCGATGTTTTCTGCTTTACATATACCAGGGTATCCAGCACCGGCTGCAAATGGGCTCCCGTCAATTTATGATAAAAAGTATCGGTAAAAGCCTTAAGGTCGATATTGGTCGCATCCATAGCGGCAAAAAACTCGGCCCGAGGCTCTTCGCAAATATAACCTGCTGTAACGGCTACGGTTTTAATATCACGTTCATGACAGGCCGCAGCCACATCCAGTGCGTATTCATGAAATATCACCGGGTCGTTATAGGTGAATGCAACACTGCGACAGCCCAGATCCAGCGCTTTTTCAGCAATCATTTCAGGACTGGCTTTTACGGCCAGTGTGTCCATTTCCCGGGATTTGCTCATATCCCAGTTCTGGCAAAATTTACAGGTCAGGTTGCAACCGGCGGTACCAAAAGATAAAACCGGCGTTCCCGGAAGAAAGTGATTGAGCGGTTTTTTTTCTATGGGATCAATACAGAAACCACTGGAACGGCCATAAGAGGTCATCACAATCTGAGCAGACTGATTTTCGCGAACAAAGCACAGGCCTTTCTGGGCTTCTTTTAATTTACAGTAACGGGGACAGAGGTCACACTGCACACGCCCGTCATCAAGGCTGTGCCAGTATTTTGTTTTAACGGTATGCGGATTGATTTTTTGCATCACAAACCTCTGCTGTTTTATGATATAAAGGGTGACTCTAAAGATAACAGAATCATCCGCTGGAGACCCCGTCCATGTCAACAGATGCACTTTCTCGTATTCGCCCTGCTGCTGTTGCCGGCATGTTTTACCCTGACGACCCTCAGCAACTTAAATCTGAAATTAGCCAGTATTTAAACCGTGCGTCATCTTCTTCCTCATCGGTGCCCAAAGCAATCATTGTTCCCCATGCGGGTTATATTTTCTCCGCACCGGTGGCGGCCAACGCCTACCACCTGCTCACACCTGAAATACAGAAAATCAAACAGGTTATTTTACTGGGCCCCTCACATCATCTGGCATTCGATGGCATTGCCACACCGGATGCCGATTATTTTGCAACGCCTCTGGGTAAGATCAAAATTAATCACTCGTTATGCCTTAAGGCGCAATCCCTCGATTTTGTTCAGACCAATAACCCGGCTCACCAGCGGGAGCACTCTCTGGAGGTTCAACTGCCCTTTTTGCAGGTCATACTAAATGACTTTGAATTAACACCGTTGGTCGTTGGTAACTGTGATATGGAGTCAATTTCCCAGCTACTGGAACTGCTTTGGGGTGGAGCAGAAACATTGATTGTTATTAGCACTGACCTCAGCCACTTTCATAACTATCAGGTGGCTAACCGGCTGGACAGAAAAACCTCACAGGCTATCGAGCAATTGCAGCCTGATCTGATCAGTTCTGAAAATGCCTGCGGTAAAGCCCCGTTAAATGGCCTGTTAACACTGGCGAGGAAAAAACAACTGACTATTGACTGCCTTGATCTAAGGAATTCCGCTGATACCGCCGGCAGTATGGACCGAGTCGTGGGGTATGGCGCTTATGCCGTTCACTGATATCAGCGAGAACGAACAGCAAATTTTGCTGAATACCGCCAGGGAGTCCATTGCTTATGGCCTGCAACATCAAACCGCCCTGCCGGTCAATACAGAGGAATACAGCGCACGTCTGCAAACAGCTGCCGCAACTTTTGTAACCTTAAATATTAACGGCCAACTGCGTGGCTGTATTGGCACATTAGAGGCTTACCAGCCCTTAATTAATGACGTGGCTGAACATGCCTATGATGCCGCTTTTAGAGACTCTCGATTTACAGCACTCAAAAAAGATGAACTTGAACTGCTGGAAATTCATATTTCACTATTAACCCCCAGCGAGCCCATTATCTTCACATCCGAAGCGGATTTAATCCGCCAACTACAGCCGGGAATCGACGGCCTTATTCTGCAGGACAATTCCCACAGGGGAACATTTTTACCCTCGGTATGGGAACAGCTGCCGGAGCCCGCGGTTTTTTTAGAGCAGTTAAAATTAAAAGCGGGACTAAACAGAAATGACTGGCCTGAAGGTATCCAGGTTTCACGCTATAAAACGGTGCTTATAGAGTAGGCCGCCTTATTAACCCGCCGGGCGAATAAGGCCGGGGTCGGCGACTCAGGATGATCGGTCAACCGCATAACGAGCCAGACCTTGCATCGCCTGTTTATAATCTGAATCGGGCAGATGCTGCAACTGCTGAATGGCTCGCTCTGCTTCCTGTCGAGCCGTTTTCTCGGTGTATTCTATGGCACCGGTTTGCCTGATGGCCTGCATGACCGGCTCAAGGTATTCCAGCCCCCCCTCTTCATCTTCAATCGCTTTACGCACAATGCTCGACTGCTCTTCTGTGCCGTTGCGCATGGCATAAATAAGCGGCAGAGTCGGCTTGCCTTCTGCCAGATCATCCCCCACATTCTTGCCCATTTCTTCACTTGAAGAGCTGTAATCCAGTACATCATCAATTAACTGAAAGGCGGTGCCCAGATGCATACCATAAGACGCCATGGCTTTTTCTTCGTTCTCTGGCCGTTCACACAGTACGGCACCCAGACGGGTCGCCGCTTCAAACAGTTTTGCGGTTTTGGCGTGTATCACATCAAGGTAACGCTGCTCGGTGGTATCGGCATCATGGCAGTTCATAAGCTGCATCACCTCACCCTCGGCAATAACGTTGGTGGTTTCAGCGAGAATTTGCATCACTCTCATGCTGCCAACCTCAACCATCATTTCAAACGCACGGGAATACAGAAAGTCACCCACCAGTACGCTGGCGGCATTGCCAAACAGTGCATTGGCGGTTTCCCGGCCACGGCGTAATTCCGACTCATCCACCACATCGTCATGTAAAAGCGTTGCAGTGTGAATAAATTCAATTATTGCCGCCAGGCTATGATGACCTGCCCCTTCATAACCATAAGCCCGTGAAGACATCAAACTCAGTAACGGACGCAGGCGCTTACCACCGGAATTTACAATATAATGACTTAGCTGATTAACCAGTACCACATCTGATGACAGGCTCGCCTGAATCACCTTGTCGACGGCCTTCATATCATCAGCGATCAGCGCTCTTATATTGTCTATTTGCATATTATGGTTATATTTACATTTTAATGAAGGGGCGAATTATGGTGTATCATCTGCAAAGTCACAAGCCGGATAGCTTACGATAAGTCAATATTTGGGCCTGGCACACAGAAAACAGGGTAAAAAAACGACCCCAGGCGTTTATTTTACTTGTGGCCTGCCCTGCAAATCGCTATAATTCCCGCCCTTTCCGAAAACAGAATTTTTTGTACGTAACATTGGGAGTTATCCGGTATGTACGCTGTAGTCAAAACCGGTGGTAAACAGTATAAAGTTACCCAGGGTCAATATCTTAAGGTTGAAAAACTGGAAGGTAACGAGGGTGACACCATTGAGCTTAACCAGATTCTTATGATCGCTGATGGCGATAAACTGAAAATTGGTAGCCCAATGCTAGACGGTGGAAAAATAACTGCCACCATTAAATCTCATGGTCGACATAAAAAAGTTGAGATCATGAAGTTTCGCCGTCGTAAACATCATCAGAAACGCACAGGTCATCGTCAGTACTATACTGAGATTGAAGTAACAGCTATCAACGGTTAATCGTTATAGCTGACCTGTAAACAAGAGGACACCTTAAAATGGCACATAAAAAAGCCGCCGGTAGTACGCGTAACGGACGCGAGTCGGAAAGCAAACGCCTTGGCGTTAAAATGTATGGCGGTCAGTCTGTTCTGGCCGGCAATATTCTGGTTCGCCAGCGTGGCACTCAGTTTCACCCTGGAATGAATGTAGGTATTGGTCGTGACCACACCTTATTCGCCAAAGCTGAAGGCAAGGTGGTTTTTGAGGTTAAAGGCCCCAAAAACCGCAGAACAGTGAGCATAGTTGCTGCTTAAAACTGCTGACTTTAAGTACTATTAAAAATAGCCTCGCCTGTTTATGGCGGGGCTTTTTTATGTGCCGAACCGGAGCAGCGATTGCCATTTTCAATGATCCTAAATTAATCAGCTGGACGTCATAACGTGTGCTTCTGGAAGCTCAGATGACGTAATCAAAAAGAGCGCTAATGGCAATGGCTAGTCCTTTGCGGTTTTTTTGATATAATCAGGTGTGCTCCCAGGGGCACCATTTAGGGTGCAGCAGCATCACCGAACGGGGATTTGCACTAGGTGAGAATAACTAACACTCTCAAATACTTACAATGCATTTGTGCGGTTAACTGATTAATTCAGGATGATATACTCACCACACACTCCGCTAGCCACCACCCAGACAACACACGATGCATTACAGAATACACCGGATAAACATTCATGCGCTTTGTAGATGAAACAAAAATTAGGGTTATTGCCGGCGACGGCGGCAATGGCGTCGTCAGCTTCAGGCGCGAGAAATTCATTCCCCGGGGCGGCCCCGATGGCGGTGACGGCGGTGACGGCGGCAGTGTTTATTTAATTGGCAGCCATGATTTAAATACCCTGGCAGATTTTCGTACCGTGAGAACCTACACCGCCCAGCAGGGCAAAAAAGGCTCGGGGCGAAAGATGACCGGACATAAAGGTGAAGACCTCTATATTCCTGTGCCCAATGGCACGCTGGTATACGATGAGAACACCGACGAGCTCATTGGTGATATCACCGCCCATGATCAGGTGCTGCTGGTCGCTCAGGGCGGCTTTCATGGGCTGGGCAACACTCGCTTTAAAAGCTCTGTTAACCGCACCCCCAGACAATGCACAGAAGGCAGCCCGGGAGAGCGTCGTGAGCTGCGCCTGGAACTCAAGGTGCTGGCGGATATCGGCCTTCTAGGATTACCCAATGCCGGCAAGTCGACGTTTATACGCTCAGTTTCTGCGGCTCGCCCCAAGGTAGCCAACTACCCCTTCACCACCCTGCACCCCAATCTGGGCGTGGTAGATGTGGGCCCCGGCCAGAGTTTTGTTATCGCTGATATTCCCGGGCTGATTGAGGGGGCAGCGGAGGGCGCAGGACTGGGCATTCAGTTTCTAAAGCACCTGAGTCGAACACGCATTCTGCTGCATATTGTTGATATTGCGCCCTTTGACCAGACCGACCCGGTTGAAGGTGCACAGAAAATTCTGCATGAGCTGGAAAAATATAATCCTGCGATGCTGGATGAGCCCCGCTGGCTGGTACTGAATAAAACAGACCTGCTGCCTGAAGATGAGACGGACGCCGTTTGCGAAGATATACTGCAACGCATGAACTGGCAGGGGCCTCACTACCGAATTTCAGCCGTTCAGAAAGACGGCACACAGGCACTGGTTTATGACATTATGAACTACCTGCAGGAACAGAAAGAACTGAACATCGGAACACCCACCCATGAAAACACGCCAACAGCTAGCGAATTCTAAGCGCTGGGTTATTAAAATAGGCAGCTCTCTGGTCACAGACGATGGCCGCGGGCTGGACGCTGTTGCGATTAAAAGCTGGACAGAGCAAATCGCCCGACTGCGACAGCAGGGCAAGGAGATTCTACTGGTGTCCTCCGGGGCGGTTGCCGAAGGCATGGCGCGCCTGAACTGGGACACCCGCCCCCACGCCCTTCACGATCTACAGGCCGCCGCCGCTGTCGGCCAGATGGGCCTGGTGCAGGCTTATGAATCCTGTTTTAAACAACACAGCATTCTGAGCGCGCAAATTTTACTCACCCATGACGACCTTTCAAATCGCAGCCGCTACCTGAATGCCCGCAGCACCCTGCGATCTCTGCTGGACCTGGGCGTCATTCCCATTATCAATGAAAACGACACCGTTGCCACAGAAGAAATTCGTTTTGGTGACAATGACACCCTGGCCGCCCTGGTTGCCAACCTGGTGGAAGCGGATGCCCTGATTATTCTCACAGATCAACAGGGACTGTTCAGTGAAGATCCGCGCAACAATCCAGCGGCCGAATTTATATCCATCGGTCAGGCAAATGATGCCCGGCTGCATAAAATGGCCAGCAGCAGCGGCGGCTCCCTTGGACAGGGAGGTATGAGCACCAAGCTCTCCGCCGCACAACGTGCCGCCAGATCAGCGACCGCTACATTAATTACCAGTGGACACAACCCCGATGCCTTACTGGATATTGCCCGCGCAAAAGAACAGGGAACCCTGCTGCTCGCCGACAGTGAAAGTATGGCGGCACGCAAGCAATGGCTCGCCGGACACCTGAAGCTCTGTGGAAAGCTAACCCTGGACGAGGGAGCCAGCAAGGTATTGCTTGATTCAGGTAAAAGCCTGCTGTCGGTTGGCGTCACCTCGGTCAGCGGACATTTTATTCGCGGAGAAATGGTGGCCTGCATTAGCCATGACGGCAAAGAGATTGCCCATGGCCTGATTAATTACAATGCCATTGAAACCGCCAAAATTTGCGGCAAAAGCTCATCTGAAATTGAGACCATACTGGGCTATGTGGATGAAGCCGAGCTTATTCACCGCGACAACCTGGTACTTATTTAAACTAATCGAACGGGTAAACCTTTTATTTTCAGTCGAAAAAAAACCGACAAATTGCCGGTTTTTTTGGGGCTCAGCCTGAGCCAGCTTATGCCATTGCACGAACCCGCGCATTCAGACGACTTTTATGACGAGCCGCCTTGTTGGCATGTACCAGCCCTTTGGAGCAGATTCGATCGATAACCGGTAAAGCCTCTTTATAAGCCGACTCAGCTGCAGACTTATCGCCCGTTTCGATTGCATACACCACTTTCTTTATGAAAGTACGGTACATCGAACCCATACCAACATTGCGGGCACGGCGCTTGATTGCCTGACGGGCACGTTTTTTTGCTTGTGGTGAATTAGCCAAAGTAATAGTTCCTAAATAAAGTCTGTATAAATTTTCACAGGGGCGCAGATTTTTCCAGTTTTCGCGCCTGCTGTCAAGTAAATTCGCATTCCCGTGTTAAAGACTTTAGATAAAGCCGCTGTTTAGCCGGTGTATTATCATACAGACTCAAAATATTGGCGTATAGTATGTACCAATGTGCTCCATTAAATGCTAAAAATACAACTATGAGTGACAAAAATGACTTTAAAGTCAATCTGGGCGACCCTATACAATTACAGTTTATACCTGAAAATGGCCGTGAACGCCTGAATGCAAAGGTCATTGGCCACGCACCGGGTAAAAGCCTGATTGTTAGCGCCCCTTCAGTCAATGGCAAATTACCTTTGCTCAAAGAGAATCAGCCCTTTATCATTCGCATGCTTCAGGGCAATAATGTTTATGGTTTTGAATCGGCAATTTTAAAGTATTACAGCGTACCTTTTCCTCATCTGCATCTGCGCCACCCACAGGATGTTGAATGCATTGTAGTGCGCGGCTCTCGCAGAGTAGGCACTGAACTGGTGGTTTCTGTTGTCACACCATCGCGATCGAACAAAAGCCTCTCTGTCTCCATGACCAACACCAGCGCTACCGGCGCATTATTGCAGATCGCTGAAGAACTGGGAAAGCTGGATGATGAAATCAGTATTTCAATCGAGCTTGAAGTTGCCAATATAAAGAAATATCTGCGCATCAAGGCCATTATCCGTAATATCTCCACTCCAGAAGACAGAAACGACACAGATGATATGCTGAATAAATATGGGGTGCAGTTCATCGACCTGAGCGAAGACCATACACTCATCATTAACGCCTATGTTTATGAGCAGATTGTGCAACACATGGATAAACAATAAACACCGATAACTTCAGGCCATGACCCACAACTTTTTTTATGTTATTTAAATCAACCGCCATAGTCGGTGCGATGACATTCCTGTCGCGTATTCTCGGACTGGCTCGCGATATTATTTTTGCTTCATTTTTTGGTGCCAGTGGCAGCACCGATGCTTTTTTTGTCGCCTTCAAAATCCCCAACTTTATGCGCCGCCTGTTTGCAGAAGGGGCTTTTTCACAGGCATTTGTGCCGGTTTTTTCTGAATACAGGGAAACCCGCAGCTTTAACGAGCTTAAAGACCTGGTTAATCATGTTAGCGGTTCACTGGGCGGTTTTTTATTGCTCACCAGCATTGTTGGCTCCCTGGCGGCCCCCCTGCTGGTTTATCTGTTTGCACCGGGCTTTTCAGATAGCACAGCCACTAACGCAGAAGACCGCTTTCAACTCACCACCGATATGCTCAGCATTACGTTTCCGTATATCTTCTTTATTTCGCTCACCGCTCTGGCAGGCGGCATTTTAAACAGCTATAACAAATTTGCGGTACCGGCCTTTACCCCCGTATTGCTCAACTTGTGTCTGATTTCGGCTGCATTATGGGGGAAAGATTACTTCGATCAACCGATTATGGCGCTGGCCTGGGGGGTCGCGCTGGCCGGTTTTATACAGTTACTTTTTCAGCTGCCGTTCCTGGCCCAGCTGAAACTTCTCCCCATGCCGCGGTTTAAACAGGCTCACGCCGGTGTGAAAAAAATTCAGAAATTGATGCTGCCTGCTATTATCGGCTCTTCTGTGGCACAGATAAACCTGCTACTGGACACCATTATTGCTTCCTTTCTGGTCGCGGGAAGTGTTTCGTGGCTGTATTACTCTGATCGCCTGGTTGAATTTCCACTGGGTGTGTTTGGTATTGCACTGGCCACGGTGATTTTGCCCAACCTGTCCCGACAGCACGCCAATCAGTCTTCTCAACAATTTAACCAGACGCTGGACTGGGCCCTGAAACTGGTTACCCTGATCGCTCTGCCTGCCTCACTGGGCCTGTTAATACTGGCTGGCCCATTACTCGCTGCACTGTTCGGATACGGGGAATTCTCTCTGCATGATACGCAGATGTCGAGTTTAAGCCTGATGGCTTACGCTCTGGGCCTGCCGGCATTTATCTATATCAAGGTACTGGCCCCTGGCTATTATGCCCGTCAGGACACTAAAACACCGATGAAAATCGGTATTCGCGCCATGATTACCAATATGTTTCTTAACCTGCTGTTTGTTATTCCCCTGGTCATGTTCGATTTTGAAGGCCCCCACCTGGGGCTGGCACTGGCAACCACCGGGTCAGCCGGTATGAATGCCTTTTTACTCTATCGCGGACTCAGGCAACAGGGTATTTATCAGCACTTAAGCGGCTGGCGCAAGCTGCTCATTCGGGCCATTATCGCAAATACGTTAATGGCCGCCTTTCTGCTGTATTTCTCACCTCCTGTGCAGGTATGGCTTGAATGGCCACTGCTGGAACGGGTCCCCACTCTACTGGGTTTTGTTTTTATCGCCATGTGCATTTACAGCGCCAGCCTGTTTCTATGCGGCTTCCGCCCCCAACAGCTACAACAGATTAAACATTCCGATTAAATTATCAGGTATAATTCTCCATTTTTGATACTGAATTACACTGATGCAATTAATTCGTGGCATACACAACATTAAAAGCCTTCATCGTGGCTGCGCCCTGACTATTGGTAATTTTGATGGGGTACACCTTGGGCATCGCCAGATACTGCAACGCCTGAAGGCGGCCTCTGATCAATTGCATATACCATCCTGCATAATGAGCTTTGAGCCATTACCTCAGGAGTATTTCAGCCCGGGGTCCGCTCCGGTAAGATTACAACGCATCAGGGAAAAGTGGTGTGCCATGCAAAATTCGGCTGTCGATTTTTTTCTTTGCACTAAATTTAATCGGCAACTAGCTGAGCTGAGCGCTGAAGATTTTATTAAAGACATACTGGTTAATAAACTCGGTGTAAAATACCTGCTGACAGGTGATGACTTCCATTTTGGCCAAAATCGAAGTGGCAACTTTGGAACATTGAAACAGGCAGGGCAGAAATATGGCTTTGAAGTCCACAACTCTCCCAGTCACTGCTACCAGGATAAGCGTATTAGCAGCACACGCATTCGAAATGCACTTTTAAATGACCGGCTCAGTCATGCCGCAGATATGCTGGGCAGTGCTTACCAGATGTGCGGACGAGTAGCGCACGGTGAAAAGCGCGGACGAACAATTGGCTTCCCAACCGCCAATATAAAGTTACATCGACATGCCGCCGCGGTACAGGGTGTTTATGCGGTACACATGACCGGTGAAAATGATTTATCAGCAAATGGTGTTGCCAATGTAGGCAAGCGCCCCACAGTTGACGGCCAGCACTTACAGCTGGAGGTACACCTGTTTGATTTTGATAATGACCTCTACGGGCAGCAGGTTTGTGTAGAGTTTAAACAAAAAATACGTGACGAAAAGCGCTTTGATTCTTTTGATGAATTAAAGCAGCAAATTATTAAAGACAGTAAACAGGCAAAAGATTTTTTTGCTACATAATTTAAAACCAACAGGCAACTGGATTAACCGGATAAAACACTAGTGACCGATTACAAAGACACATTAAACCTTCCTGAAACTGATTTTGCCATGCGTGGCAATCTGGCAAAACGTGAACCTGACATGTTAAAAAAATGGCAGGAAAACAATCTTTACCAGAAAATTCGTAACGCCAGCAAGGGCCGTAAAAAATTCATTCTGCATGACGGCCCCCCCTATGCCAATGGCAATATTCACATTGGTCATGCGGTCAATAAAGTTTTAAAAGATATCATTATAAAAAGCCGCACACTGGATGGTTACGATGCGCCCTATATTCCAGGCTGGGATTGCCACGGCCTGCCAATTGAGCTGAATGTAGAAAAAAAAATCGGCAAACCGGGAAAGAAAGTTGACGCTAAAACATTCCGCGATAAGTGCCGTGAATATGCACAAACCCAGGTTAATGGCCAGCGTGATGATTTTATTCGCCTGGGTGTACTGGGTGACTGGGACAACCCCTACCTCACCATGGACTATAAATTTGAGGCCAATATTGTACGTACACTTGGAAAAATAATTGATAAAGGCCACCTGCACAAAGGCAGCAAGCCGGTTCACTGGTGCCTGGACTGTGGCTCTGCTCTGGCCGAAGCTGAAGTTGAATACGAGGACAAAACCTCCCCGGCCATTGATGTTGCATTTCATGCGGTTGATGCCGATGCCTTTTTTAAGGCCTGTGATACTGACAACAACCGTTTTCCAGTGGCTGCCGTTATCTGGACAACAACACCCTGGACTTTGCCGGCGAATATGGCGGTTTCATTACATGCTGATCTTGACTATGTTTTAGTTAAAGCGCAAACCCCTGTAGGAAAAATTAACCTGCTATTAGCCGAAGCCCTGCACGAAAGCGCGCTGGAAAGATATGAAGCCGATAAATTTACTGTTATTGGCCGCTGCAAGGGAAGCGCACTGGAAAACCAGTTACTTAAACACCCTTTTTATGAGCGTAAGGTGCCAGTCATTCTGGGAGACCACGTCACCACAGAAGCTGGCACAGGCGCAGTGCATACCGCACCCGGCCATGGACAGGATGACTATATTGTGGGCAATAAATATGGTATTGAAGCCTATAATCCGGTTGGCAGCAATGGTGTCTTTCTGCCAGACACCGAGCTGTTTGCCGGACTGCATGTTAACAAGGCGAATGATGAAATCATAAAAGTACTTGAAGAAAATAAAGTACTGCTGAAATACCGCAAGCTCAAACACAGCTACCCCCATTGCTGGCGTCATAAATCGCCCATTATTTTTCGTGCCACACCTCAGTGGTTTATTAGCATGAACCAGAATGGTTTACGTGATAACGCAATGCAGGCCGTTAATTCTACGCAATGGATGCCGGACTGGGGTAAAGCTCGAATTGAAGGCATGATCGAAGGCCGCCCGGACTGGTGCATTTCCCGACAACGCACCTGGGGCGTCCCTATCGCATTGTTTGTGCATAAAGAAAGCGGTGAACTACACCCCAACACCCAGGGACTGATAGAAACCGTTGCTCAGTCAATTGAAAAAGAAGGTGTAGATGCCTGGTTTTCTGCAAGCACTGAGGAGCTACTGGGGGATGATGCCGTTAATTATGACAAGGTCACTGACACCCTGGATGTATGGTTTGACTCTGGCGTTACCCACGCCTGCGTACTGGAAGAAAGAGATGAATTAACGCTGCCTGCTGATTTATACCTGGAAGGCTCAGATCAACACCGCGGCTGGTTCCAGTCATCTTTATTAACCTCTGTAGCTATACGCAATACCGCGCCTTATAAAGCCGTGCTTACCCATGGCTTTACCGTGGATGCTGATGGCAAAAAAATGTCGAAATCTCTGGGCAATGTAGTGCAACCACAGAAAATATTCAGTACACTGGGTGCTGATATTCTACGCCTCTGGGTATCATCTGCCGATTACAGTGCAGAAATGAGTGTTTCTGATGAGATTTTAAAACGTACCGCTGATTCTTACCGCCGAATTAGAAACACCTCGCGGTTTTTACTGGCCAATTTAAAAGGCTTTAATCCGCTGACCGATATGCTTGCTGAAAAAGACATGCTGGCTCTGGATCGCTGGGCTGTGGCTACAGCACTTCAGTTGCAGAATGAAATTATAAAAGCTTATGAAGAATATAATTTTCATATTATTTATCAAAAACTTCATAATTTCTGTGCCGTGGATATGGGCAGTTTTTATCTTGATGTCATTAAGGACCGACAGTACACCACACACAAAGACAGTGTTGCACGGCGTTCAGCACAAACCGCAATACACCACATCATTGAGTCTATGACTCGCTGGATGGCTCCTATTTTAAGCTTTACTGCAGATGAAATATGGTCATTTATCCCAGGCGAGCGTAGCGAATCGGTGCTACTCGAGGGCTGGTATGAAGCGTTATTTGCGTTGCATGAATCCGAGACCATGAATGCTGAGTTCTGGGCTGGCATTCAGGAAACTCGAACTGCAGTGAGCAAGCGGCTGGAACTGGTACGCGTGAGTGGAAAAATTGGCTCCTCCCTGGATGCAGATGTAAAACTGTATTGCAGCGAAAAACTGTTTAATACACTGAGTGCACTCGAAGACGAGCTGCGCTTTGTGCTTATTACTTCTTATGCCAGCATTTACCCTGCCAGCGAATCTCCACAGGACTGTGAGCTTATCACTCTGGAAAGCGGCGAAGCCATTGGTGTTGTTGTTGAAAAATCACCTCATCAGAAATGTGTTCGCTGCTGGCACCTGCGAGAAGATGTGAGCACTCACTCAGATCATCCGGAGCTGTGCGGACGCTGCATTGAAAATGTAGATGGTGAAGGTGAAACAAGACATTATGCCTGATAGCAAACCACTGGAAATAGAAACCGTGAAAATTCGCCAATGGATATGGATAACTCTGTTAATCATTATCATTGACCAGCTCACTAAACTACTTGCAGATAACCTGCTGAGCTATGCCAGCCCGATTGAAGTTATCCCCATGTTCAACTTTACGCTGCTGTATAACCCAGGTGCCGCATTCAGTTTTCTGGCTGACCAGGGGGGCTGGCAACGCTGGTTTTTTCTTGCTCTAACCATCGTAGTCAGTCTGTTTATTTTTTTCTGGTTGCGCAAGTTAAAGATTCATCAGACGATGCAGTATACTGCACTGGCCCTGGTTCTGGGTGGAGCCATTGGCAACCTGATAGACCGGGCGATTTACGGACATGTTATCGATTTTCTGGATGTCTATTATCAGCAGCGTCACTGGCCTGCATTTAATATTGCCGATTCTGCTATTACGGTCGGTGCTTTTCTATTAATTTATGACACAATAAAGAACCCCGATGAAAAAAGTTAACCCCGATAGTCGCCTGTTTCTCTTTTTTAAGATGGAACTTGAGGATGGAACTGAAATAGAATCTAACTATGATGACGAGCCTATTGAGTTTCAGATGGGAGATGGCAGCCTGACCACTGGAATGGAAGACGCCCTTATGGAGAAAACACAGGGCGAGACAGTTGCTGTCACTCTAAGCCCTGAAATGGCTTTTGGCCTACCGGATGAGAATAATATTCATAAAATGCCTGCTGCTGATTTTCCTGACGATATGCCACCCGAAGCCAACCAGGTCATTGCATTTGATGGGCCGGATGACACAGAGATCATGGGCACAATTATCAATATCGAAAACAATGAGGTTGCGGTTGACTTTAGCCACCCACTCGCCGGGCGCACGATTAAATTCACCGCCAAAATCACTGATATTGATTGAGTTTTAAACCCATACACTGAATTATTTATTATGAAAATACAACTCGCTAATCCACGTGGTTTTTGTGCCGGAGTGGATCGTGCCATTGAAATTGTTGAACAGGCTCTGGAGATTTTTGATGCGCCTATTTACGTCCGCCATGAGGTTGTGCATAACACCTATGTTGTTAACTGCTTAAAAGAAAAAGGCGCTATTTTTGTTGAGGAACTTGATGAAATACCCGACAATGCCACTGTGATATTTAGTGCTCACGGCGTATCTCAGACGGTTCAACAGGAAGCCAGAAACAGACAGTTTAAAGTGTTTGACGCTACCTGCCCACTGGTAACAAAGGTTCATCTTGAAGTTGCCAGACACGCTAAAGACAACACCAGTGTTGTGCTTATCGGACACGCCGGGCATCCCGAGGTGGATGGCACCATGGGGCAGTTTGATAATGCCTGCGCACAAATTCTATTGGTAGAAAATACAGCAGATGTAAAAAATCTTACTTTGAATACCGCAGATAAACTGGCTTATGTCACTCAGACCACCTTGTCTGTAGACGATACACAGGACATTATTCAGGCCTTAAAAAACAGATACCCTGATATTCAGGGGCCGCGTAAAGACGATATCTGCTATGCCACACAAAACAGACAGGATGCCATTAAGGCTTTGACAGAAACATGTGATATGATTCTTGTTGTCGGCTCACCAAACAGTTCAAATTCTAACCGCCTTAAAGAATTATCTATTAATAATGGCACTCCCAGCCATCTCATTGACAATGCCACTGAATTAAAGAAAGAGTGGTTTGAGAACGTTGAAACAACAGGCCTCAGCGCGGGTGCTTCAGCCCCCGAACTGCTGGTCGATGAGGTTGTAAAAAAAATACAGGAATGGTTTTCTGCTACGCTATCCAATGACAACGGCAACAGGGAAAACATTATTTTTCAACTGCCAAAGGAACTTAGAAAAAAGTAAGGCTCGTATTTTAAAGTTGCCAGACTGAAGTAAAAAACACGCCTGAATCATCGCCAGCAGGAATCTATTGTCTTTGTCGACACTTTTGTCGCGCCTTTTCTTCCAAAATTATCATAAGTCAGCACACCACAGCCAGAGCGATCAAACCCATTTGCCTCCAGCACAGTTGGTGTGCAGCTTATTTTAAAGCTGGTTGCTATGCTGCCTGATGAACCTTTTGCAATTGAATATGTATGGGTTAAAGTTGAATCTGCAGGCGTTGCAGACCACTCTTTAGAGGTTTTTAATACTTTATTTAAATCTGTAAAATCTGTCGTATAGGTGCCATTAACCTGTTTATAAGTCTGCAAATCTCTGGCCATTTCCGGCAATGTCATAACACAGCCTCTGTCTCTTTGCCCTTTAGCTGCATAGGTTCCAAACGCTATTATGCCAATTGATGAAAGCACACCTATTATTGCAACCACTATCATTAATTCAATTAATGTAAAGCCTTTCTGATTATTCATAATTACTACCTACAGGGCTGCCTATACAACAAACCGGGGTTTTACAAGCCATAACACCCGGCTTAAATTTCAGAACATTATCTCAGTACGTTCTATTTTTTATCCTTCACTCTGGATTCATCAGTTGCGCGCAAATAAAAGTACGCTGACTTTCGTGAGCCAACTAATTTTTACAGGTTTATTCTGGACCAACCGTTTCTATGCGAATCTCACTTAATAATGGTCGACTGATATATTTTTGTGACACATCGAGCTTAATGGTTACTCGAACATCTTTTCCAAGTTGATCAGCTGAAACTGTATTTCCTTTATAGTCCGTAATCCGGGTACTGCTATTATAATAAAATGTCTTTCCAGAAAAGCTAATCCACTTCTTTTTTTTATTCAGCTGAACAATATTTTTGCTCATATTATAGTAACCCTGCAAACCTGTTTCTGATTGCGCAAACTGACTAAAAGAAAAGCCTGATGCAAACATAAACATTAATAATATTAATTTACTTATCGTCTTCATAACTCTCTTCCTTATCTAAGCTGACGCCATGTCTGACGTCTTTTATATTCATCATCTGCTGATTCTGCGACCACATCGATACCACCCTTGGTGCCAGAAAAATATTTATACTCTGATGCACCCTTATTATTGTTGTTTAATATACCTGGGCTGGCCACGATACCGGTTTTAGCTCTCACGCCAGAGGTAATTGTACTGCTGTCACTTAAGTACGTAACAACATCATTATCATCAATAATACCATCACCATTTACATCAAATGGAGGAACGATTAATCGATTACCATCATTTGCATTCAGCTCCATTACCCAGCTGGTGCCACCTGCGCTACAGGGATCACTATCCGGTGTCTGGGTTACAAATATCACACGATTATTTCTAATAATGGGTTTAACCACTACACGTTCACCATATTCAGTGGCAAAACGTAAATCCATATACCAGCCTTTATCTGCACTCCAGTCTATTGCGTACTTGGTATCGTCTCTTTCACTGGATGTCACACGAAACTCCCTGACAACTCCATCAGTTCCGGTAACACTTGTCTGAGATTTAATCTCCTGCAGTAACAGATTACTTCTCACTGCAACTGTTCCGGTATTGTTATCCCAGATGCCATAGAATGTTTGAATAGCGGTTGCTGCACCGGCGCTTGCTGCATCAGAAAGCTCCATGTATTTACCCGTGCCAAATAGAACCAGCGTCTGATCACGTTGTGTTGGATGGCGTTTAACAGTAACGGCTGAAGTAATGGGCTGAACATTCCCACTGCCATCTTTAGCAATAAAAAATGGTTTATTTGAATAAGATATTTTCCAGCTACTATCCGAAGTAGATGAAACATCCACCTTCCAGACATTACCAAACAGATCGCCCGCATATAAGTAATCTGCTTTAAAATCGCCATCTATATCCACTGGCGTAACGGATGCAACACCATTCGGACGATTCGCTCCTGTCGGATCCTGAGCCCAGCCAATACCCGTATCAAATTTCTGAATAAGAGCGCCGGTAAAAGCATTCACCACATAGATCGCTCCATTACCTGTGGAACTTACACTGCCATCTGCCGCTGTATTATTATAACCATTGCCAAATATTACGGCCCAGTCACCATTATTCATTTTAGCAAAATTAACATCACCAATGGTATAACCCAGATCGGCATCACCATAAACTTCTGGTGCTGTGCCAACAGTACGCGCAACATCGGTAAACTCCCAGGCAACATCACTGGCACTGAAGTTAGTCGGGTCACTTACATCAAGCCCGAAAACAAGTTGCCCACCCGCTCCTACTGAGGATGCCAACATTGTTTTCCAACTGGTATCATAAGCATCAAACACTAACGGTGAACCATCTACATAATAATTGTGCCCGGTATTGTACTTAATGGATGTCAGTTCATTTAATCTGCCGGTAAGTGCCCCAGGGACATAGGCAAACTCTTCAACGCCCGTTGTTCCATTAAATGCATGCAACATACCGTCATTTGTACCAACATAAACCACACCGGCACGACTTCTGTTATCGAATTTATATTTGGAATATTTAGCTGATTCAAGTGCATCAGGGTAAAAGAAATCAGGGGCCCCGACAAAAGCCGGTGCCGAGTGTACAATATCACCCAGACTTGTTTTAACACCCAGACTTGAAGTGCCTGCAAAATCAACCACATCTATACGTATTCTAAAATCACCACCTGACTGATCTGCCTCTTTGCTGTGATCACCACGAATATAATTCATGCGGTCCTGACCTCTAGCTGCCGATTCAAGATTGAGATCATCTGGGTTAGTTCTTAGCGCTGTTTGTTGTGCAGCACCCAGATTCGCCAACACATCAAAAGTCACGGCAGAATATGTATCTGTGTTCATTGTAAAGATATTACGACTTGCAAAGCCCAACGTTGCCAGCTCTTCTGCTGCACTCCATTCATCTTTACAAAGTGCTCCCACCTCAGTAATACCGGTACACTCTGCAGGCGAATCATCATTGCCGTCTGGAGCACCAATCGGCAAAATATCTACAGGCCCATCCTGAATAGGCACTGAGAAAATATCACCCGACCAGCCATTTGAATTAAATCGGGCCTGATATAAACGACTATTTGCATTTAAAGTCCCTGAATTCAGTGCCACTGCTGCTGCTGAACCAATTCGCGCTGCAATTGCTGAAATGGCATTGATTAGTTTTTCAGAAACTTCCGTAGGGGTTGAGGCTGAAGCATAAAGACCACCGCTGTTATAAGCCGCATGCCATAAATCATCAATATTATCCGTCGTTCCACCACTTGCAGGAGAGCCCCAGTTTCCATTTTTGTCGGGCACACCGGCTACCGTCCAGCTACTACCTGATGCATCTGTATCCGGATTTCCATCATTGTCTGCATCGACTAAAGCACCTGTCACACCAAATGCTACGGTGAATGTCACCATATGTTGAATGGTTGTTTTATTTGCTGGGTCTGCAGGATCAAGTGCGACTAATGGCAGATCACTTTCCTGGGGCAGATCCGGTTTTACATTATCATCTTTTGAACTCAGATCTTTTTTATAATATTTATAGGCAACATCAGCAACGGTGTTGCTTTTTCCATCGCCATCCGGATTTCCAATACTAAAACCACTGTCACTGTTCCAGAAACCGTCTGTAAATAGAATCGTAAAGTTTTTCTGGCAAGAGTAAATGATTGGGTCTGTTCGACCATCAGTATTATCATAATACTTACCTGCCCGCTGTAAAGCAGAGCGCAGCGGTGTACCTTTAGCAGGCTGAACAAATGAAAAATATTTCTCCTTAATATTTTCATTATGACTGGTAAAATTAGTTAAAGTCTGTGGAGGAACAGGTTCAAAAATACTGTTTGATCCGCTGTACTTATTGAGTACGGTCATGCCAAAACGGAACGTTGGCTGTGCATCAATAACTTCTGCTATTGCATTCTTAACTGAATAAATACGACGGCGGTAATACTGATACCAGTTAGCTATATTCTGCGTGGCATCGCCAATAGTGCGACAATCTGCTGCACCTGTTGCACCTATATAGGTTGCCGCATTTGTCTGATCAACAACCACCTGGTCACGTATCGCTTTGACACTCGCCTTCTTGCCAAGAATGTTATAACAGGCAGATGCGTTATTTAACACGACATCTGCTATATTGGTTTCATTCAAGCCTCTATTCGGATTTGAGGGACGGGGATTATAAGCGACCAGATGCACATCAACTGAGCTAGTTGACACTACAAGTTTCATATGTGAATCCCACAGATCTATCTCACCGTTACTCACATCACTTGCAATGCTATTACCTAAACCTAAAGCTGTTGAGGCATAACCTGTTTCATCAAAATTATTTCCACGCTCAGGTCGCGACCCCCCATAACCCGAATCATCAATCCACACTTCATATATAAACGGACCATTGTTTGCATCACCATCCGCTTCCAGGTTTCGAATTTTTGTATAACCTGACTGAGTTGAAAAAGGGTTTGATCTTGCCGCTGTAAATGAAGCATCTGCGCAGGCAGTACCACTTGTATCGCACGGACCATCCCAGGCTTCATATTGTATATTTGAGTTATAATATATTTTATTTAAGCCATTCGCCCTGCCACGCCAGTCAACATCCAGCGGGTGGTTATTTGAATCAGCACAGTTTTCTGTCCAGCCATAATAGTAATTATTTGTACAATCATTGCCGTATACATTTTCACTGTTACCATATATATAACCATAGCCGCCGTTTGTACTATCTGTTCCTGAAAACTCCGATGAATCCAGTGTACCGGTTGAGTTTCGACTGGATGATCCACTATTTGACCAACCGTTATTTCTTAACGGATCAGGGTCATAATTAGTCCAGCGCCAGTGAGATGAAGTCATAAACTCCCAGTCCATTGAGCCAGAGTCATCACTGACAAAAAAAACATTGGGCTGAACTGCAGCACCTAAAAATAACGGTGTAGTTGCTATGCCCAGGTTTGCGGGAGCAGAATGTACCGCCGCTGAAAAAAATACAGTCGCCGATAAAGCCAGGGTTTCTATTAACTTGTGGCTAAACTTAACTAAATGCTGTCTCATAATTCTGCTCCGCTCATCTGACTCATGCTTCTCTGCATAATCCTGGTAAATAAAATATTCATATTAATTAATCGGCTGTAAATAAGTTGTCTGTAAAACCACAGTGGCATTTTCATCAATACCTGTGCTATAAGCGGTAATGCGGTACATTGCACTTCGCCCCTTTGCCAGAGTTTCATAGTCGATGCCATCACCATCAGATGCCACTGCACCTAAAGCCTCTATAAAATATCGAGGGTCTATTTTGCAGCCCACGTCACTGGTTGAATTTATTAATGAGCCACCATACGCCCAGGTGAAATTATTGTTCTGCCAAAAACCACTCAACTGTAGCTCGGGGTTTTGCAGTACTGAATTATTCACTACCCAGACCTGTGATGAAGCCTGAATGGGCTTAGTTGTTACACCATATGCCGGACCAGACAGGGAATCCAGCCATATTTCGCCCGCCCTGACAGCAGCTTCAGCACACTGAAAAGCATTACCTCTATTTTTCATACTGCCCTGAATATTTATATCTGTAATACTGGAACGCATTGCTGCAACACCCAGCAAGGTAAAAATAACCATCAGGACAATTGTTGTTATTAAAACAGCCCCTGTCTGTTTAGCAACGGGCTTTCTATTCGGTGTTATAAATTTTTTATCACACTTATTTCTGTCCATTTATCTAACTCCTATCAATCTATTGCGCACAACATATGTTGAGGTATAAATAGATCGCGAATACTTGTCAGTTTTGCTATATGCCTGACTAGTTGCGCCAGGCAATGTATAGGTTTTAGCAATATTCTTTCCATATATTTTATCTCGCGAGCGCATTATAAAGCTAACCCGTACACTCACTACATTGGGCCACAAACAGCTCTTTGACAATGGCACTGCAAGATTTGTATTACATGTTGCATGTATAGTACCCGCTGTTAAATAGCGACTCGCCACATTACGCAGGATTGTGCTGTCCTCGACACCATAGTCCAGCATCATATGCTCGACACCCTCAACAAGCGGGCTTGAGACACCATCAATATTTCTATATAACGTGGGAACATTCTGTGAATTATTTGAGATATAATAACTTGTAGTTGCAACTCGCCTTAATTCTGCAAAACCTTCTTTATCTATTCCATACTTTTGCGTCATTGTTCCCTGTGAATTATCGTTAATCCCTGAAGCTTTAGCTCGGCCAATCACGCCGGAATCAATTGATGCATCTGAGCTCGTCACTTTAAAAACTTCTGCACCTTTACATGATGAGGCTACCGCATAATTGTTCTGTGCTATGCGCACATCCGTATTTGCAGGAATATCTAATGTATACTGCGTATCACCAAACTGCCGACCACTGGCTAAAACATATGATTCACCCACACCGCCTCGAAGTGTTATAGCGTCTGAGCCTGCCGTCATGCTGGATAAGTTGAGCACCGAGTCTGGCACTGGAGACCAGCCAGTTCCATTTGCATCGTAGCCCAGTATTTCATGTCCCGCATTGAAATCTGCGTCTGCAGAATATTTTTTTGTTGCTGTAGTAAAGCTATTTAACACAATATTATATGCCGATGCTGTTTGTGCCACACGATCCACAGCCCGAATTGATTGAAAACCATCAACCGTTCTACACCCCATTGAACCCACGCCACGTAAACTCGTACCAATGAATTCAGCTGCCATTTTTGCATTGGTTTTCATTTCCAGCTCTGATGTTGTTGATTTAAAACCGTCCCGGTTTGCTACCTGCATGGTTATAGCGGAACCTAACACCAGAACACCTAGCGTCATAGCAACCAGCAATTCCAGCATTGAATACCCTGCCTGATTACCCTGGCTGTAATTTTTTTTCATTCCATTAATATGTAATTTAGATAGTTTCATAATTAATGTACTTTATGGTTGGAATATCATCTGATATGTTTTTTTGTAGGTGGCACCCGCCTTGTCCAGCTCATCCCATGTCAGCGTTATATCAAATATAAGGTCCTGCTTCTGAGGCGTGCCTGATAATTTTGTTATTACCACCTTAGGATTTACATTCGGCATAAAGGTATCAAGCTCCAGACCTATGAGATATTTAGTAATAGCCACAAGGTTTGCACCGGTACAACCCGCGGTTGTATTAGAAAAGCATGTGGGCGCGGTTGCTGGAGCAGTTGTAACTGTAAGCGTGTCAAAATTATTAGACGTATCATTTACATTGCTAATATTTGAACGCAGCAATTCAGTAATATTCCAGACTCTCTGCGCTGCAGTTGTTTCAATATTGGTTTCTTCTGCTTTTAACTGTGATCTCAACATCATTGATGTTGAGCCCAGCATACCAATGGTGAGAATAAACATCGCCACCATCACTTCGATTAATGTAAAACCACGTTGTTTTTTTAATATTTTAGTATTCATTAGCAATCATTCGCTGAAGCTGTGTTTTTTTCAAAATTCGTCTGCCCTGACACGCTCACGGTAATGTCACGACGAGAATAGCCATCACCCGATACACCACTGCATATCTGAAATCCACCGGCAACACCTGCTTTCAACTCTCCTGTATAACTGAACTGTACAAATTGTGAAAAATCGTTGGTTAAGCCCAGAGGCACAAATGGTCCAGGTGTTATCGATACCGTTGTACCGCTATCTATTGTACTCACAGAAATAAGTTCACCCTGTGATTCCAGAAAACTGCCGTCCTGGTTACGGTCTACCAGAATCAACCAACCCTTATTCCAGTTACCGGCTGATCCACTGCATTTCGCCACACCCTCACTGCTACTGTCTGTAGTTGTGCTGCTACACACCACCACATCACGACCACTGGCAATTGCTTCTGCACGTGCCTGCTTTAAGGACAGAGTGAGTTTATTAGTAATATCTGCCAGCTGATTAGTGGTAATCATGGCATTAAACGATGGAACACCTATAGCAATGAGCGCACCAGACATACCGAGTACGACCATTAGCTCAAGCAGGGTAAATCCAGACTGTTTTTTCTTTTTCATAGTCGTTATTTAAGACCATCTCTGATAATTTCTCTCTGTTATAGTGATGGAGTAAGAATTATCTCTGATAAGCGGCAGCAATATTACTGACTATCAACATGACTCGACCGTTTATCAAAGTTCAATAAGGTATTTAATGAGTTTGATTTCTCTCATTTTAGAGTGATTTACATTTCGTCAATTTTTTGACACCCAATTAATATAAGCCATTCAACAACCGATTAGAAAATTTTCTAACTCAAATGGGGGACAGTATGCTGCTGCGTCTCTATTTATATAAATCAATACAACAAGAGATTTATTTATAAAATAATATTTTTATCTTAAACATTAACAACAACATCGGGTTTATTGATAAATTATAGCTCAATAAACACACGACCACTTTCACCCAAACAGGTGGATTTCAAGGTGAAAATAATTTTATCGTTCGTAAGTATTTGAGAATGTCCGTTCTTCTCACTCAGTGCAAGTCACCCGTTCGGTGAGGGTGCTACACCCTGAATTGCATTTTTGGGAGTATACATGGGAGTAAACCTGACTAGACCCCTTCGCGTCCTGCAATTGCGATATTAGTGCATCCCTGCACGTCTTCGCTCCTTTGCGTCCTGCAACCGCGATATTAGTGCATCCCTGCACGTCAGTAAAAGGCTGCTATTTGTGATTGCACACCATAATTATCAACATGTGTACACTCTCAGTGACACACTTTATGGCGTCCAATGGATTAATTTCGTTTTATAAAAAGACCTTACAATATGGTCTTATAATTTCAGACATAAGTACCACTCCTTCTGCACAGTCCGGAAAATGCTATTTATTATAAAAAGAAAACAAAACAACCATGACTACGGCATAATTTTTTAAGTTGATATGTCGGGATAAAAAATATTTTTTCTGAAGAAACTTATTAAGATAAGAAGTGAACACACTGATTATTGATAGAATTGCCGCATTAAAAATTTGCGTCGTGATCATGCAAAGGTGAAATATAAATAACCTGTAAAAGACAAAGAAAAAAATTATAATTTAATTAGATACAGCCAAAGTTCGGCCTTAAGCCTCGCACCCTTTGGACAAGATGTTTAGATATAGACCCGCCTGGGGTTTACGCTATTCAACTGACTTTATAGAAGCAAATAATGAGAGAAGGGGTCGGTCGTGTATAGCCATAAGCTATGAGCCTAAATTAATCAGTTGGCCGCACAAAGGCGCTATAAGTATTTGAGAGTGTTGATGGCTCCCACTTAGTGCAGTCATCCGTTCGGTGATGTCGCTACACCATAAATTGCCCCTGAGAGTATGAGAGCCCAGCTGACTGTATCAAAAAAACCGCTGAGGACTCTCCATTAGCACTCTCTTTGATTACCTCATCTGAACTCATCTGAACCCGCCCAGGGGGCGCACTTTATGGCGTACAACTAATTAATTTAGGATGACTCAGTGGATAAAGTTATATAAAGGGAATTCTTAATGTGGACTTTGTAAACACAAATTGCACTGAGACTGAAGCTCCAGCCCCAATCTCCGAAGCTGATGTCATTTCACTTATTCAGCTCAGCGTAAGGTGTGTATTTTAACGCCAGCATGAATCAACTGTTTTAGATGATGCCAGTTTAAGCACACCTCTACGACCAAAATTATCATATGTCAGTACACCACAACCGGTAGAATCCAATTTCGCTGCATCAACTTTTGTAGGAGTGCAACTAATTTTAAAACTACTTATAATCGATTTTGATGCACCAGCCGCAATAGAATAGGTATGAGTTAGCGTTTTGTCTGTGGGTGTCGCCGCCCATTCTTTAGAGGTTTTCAATACTTTATTTAATTCTTTAAAATCCGTTGTGAATGTGCCGTTTACCTGTCTGTAGGTTTCCATATCTCTTGCCATTTCAGGCAAAATCATAACACACCCCCTGTCGCGCTCACCTTTAGCTGAATAGGTACTGTATGACATTATACCAATCGAAGACAGCACACCAATAATTGCTACCACAATCATTAATTCAATTAAGGTAAAGCCTTTCTGGTTTTTCATAATAGTTATTTCCTGCCTGCTTATATTGCAGACTTAATCATTTATTCAAGTCTGATTCTATATGTATTTCGCTCAACACAGGATTACTAATATATCTTTGAGATACATCCAGCTTTATTGTGACAAAAATTCCTTTTCTAAGGACATCTTCTGCCACCGTATTACCGTGAAAATCCGTGATTTTTGTTTGTCCGTTATAAGCAAACTTCTTAGTTGAAAATTGAATCCATTTCTTTTTTTTATCCAGACGAGTTATATTTTTAGTTATATTATCATATCCCAACAATCCGATTTCAGCACTGGCTAGTGAGCTAAATAATAAACCTGACCCAAACACTACAACCAACAATATAAATTTATTTACTTGTCTCATAATCTTTACCTTAACGGAGTTGACGCCACGACTGGCGTTTTCTAAATTCGGCATTAGCTGACTCAGAAACAACATCAACTCCCCCTTTTGTTCCTGCAAAATACTTGAATTCAGTGGGTGCATTTTTATTATTCAGTATGCCAGGAGCCGCGACAACACCTTCTTGTGATTTTACACCAGAGGCAATCGTATCATTTGCGGATGTCAGATAATTAACAACATCATTATCATCTATGATGCCGTCGCCATTTACATCAAACGGAGGCACCAGCAGCCGATTTCCATCATTTGCATTAAGTTCCATAATCCAGCTTGAGCCTCCGGCTCCACAGGCACCACTGTTTGGTATCTGCGTTACAAAAATGATTCGGTTATCCCTCAGTATGGGGTTTACCACAACCTGCTCCCCATACTCTGCAACACCGGCCAGTCTTAAATCCATATACCAGCCCTTATCTGTCGTCCAGTCTATTTTATATTTAAGGTCGTCCGTTTCGCTAGAGGTAACACGAAACTCCCTTACAACTCCGTCTAGACCTGTTATTTGTGGCTGAAGTTTAATTTCCTGCTGTAACAGGTTGCTTCTAGCCGCTGCATTGCCACTGTTATCATCCCAGATACCATAAAAGGTTTGAATATCTGTTGTGATACCGGTATTACCTGCATCAGTCAGCTCCATATACTTGCCTGTGCCAAACAAAACAAGCGTCTGATCACGATTAACAGGGTGGCGTTTTACTGCAACAGCGGAGGTAATCGGCTGGGCTTTTCCATTTGCATCCAGGGCAGTAAAAATCGCCTTTGAATTAGCAATATTCCAGCTACTGTCTGTGCTTGCTCGCACATCCACCTTCCAGAGATTGCCAAATAAATCACCTGCATACAGATAGTCCGCTTTAAAATCACCATCTACATCTACAGGTGTAACTGAGGCTACGCCATTGGGACGGTCGCCTCCTGTCGGGTCCTCAGCCCAGCCAATTCCGGTATCAAACTTCTGAATCAATGCGCCGGTGAAGGCATTGACTACATAAATTACGCCATTACCTGTTTGACTGGCACTGCCATCTTTTTCAGTGTTATTGTAACCATTTCCAAATATAACCGCCCAGTCACCGTTATTCATTTTGGCATAGCTCACATTGCCGATGGTATAGCCCAGATCAGCGTCTCCATACAATGTTGTAGCCGTGCCTACGGTACGGGGTTTATCGGTAAATTCCCAGGCGACTTTGCTGGCATTAAAATTATCAGGATCAGTAACATCCAGCCCAAATACGACTTGTCCACCACCGCCCACTGACGAGGCCAGCATTGTTTTCCATTTTGTATCATATGCATCAAATACAATGGGGGAACCGTCTGCATAATAAGTATGCTGGCTGTTATAACTGGTTGACGTAAGTGCGCTTAGTTTTCCAAAAAGCGCAGCAGGAATATAGGCAAACTCTTCAACACCCGTTGACGCATTCAATGCATGCAGCATGCCGTCATTAGCACCGACATAAACCATACCTGTGCGGTTTTTATTATCAAATTTAAACTTTGCATAACTATCCGATTCAATTGAATTTGGATAGAAAAAATCAGGCCCTCCAACAAAAGCCGGTGCGGAATGAATAATATCACCCAGGCTGGTCTTACCAAGACTGGTTGTTCCTGATAAATCAAAGACCTCATTACGAACCCTGAAATCGCCATTCGTCTGATCGGCTTCTTTACTGTGGTCTCCACGAATATAGTCCAGCCGATCCTGCCCTCTTGGTGGCAACTCCTGACTCAAGCTATCCGGGTTTTTCAAAAGATCAGCCTGTTGTGAAACACCTAAACTGGAAATCAGATCAAATTTAACCCCTTTATATAAATCTGAATGCAGAGTAAAAATTTTTCGGTTGGTATATGTTATTTTTGCCAATTCTGCGGCCGCACTCCACTCCGTACTGCAAAGCTCACCCAATGTCTGAAACTTATCACACTCCGGTGGCGAATCATCAACCCCATCCGGGCTACCTGCCGGTAAGACATCTACAGCACCATCCTGAATGGGCACTGATAAAATATCTCCGGACCAGCCATCTGAGTTAAATTTTGCCTGATACAGTCGACTGTTCGCGTTTAATGTGCCTGAATTAAGGGCTACTGCAGCAGCAGAACCTGTTCGCGAGGCCACCGCTGAAATAGCATTAATCAATTTTCGAGAAACCTCCGTCGCTGACGATGCTGATGCAAATATGCCGGCACTGTTATAAGCCGCATGCCACAGATCATCCACTTTTTCTGGACTCGATGAACTGGGTATGGGGTTACCCCAGTTGCCGGCTTTATCTGGAATGCCTACAACACTCCAGTCCTGCCCAGCCGCATCTTTATCAGGGTTGCCATCTGCATCGTTATCTCTCAGATTGCCATCCACACCAAATGCAACAGTAAACGTTACCATATGCTGAAAAGTCGTACCGTTTGTAATGGTTAAATCACTCTCCTGCGGCAAATCCGCCTTAACATCATCCGGCAAAGAGCTTAAATCTTTTTTGTAATAGGTGTAGGCCACATCAGCAAGTGTATTTTTCTGTCCATCACCATCAACATCACCAGTACCTCTGTTGCTTTTATTCCAGAAACCGTCCGTCAGTAGAACCGTAAAGTTTTTCTGACATGAATAGATAATGGGGTCTGTCCTGGTATCTCCACTATTTTCATCATAATAATCACCGGCCCGCTTCAATGCCGCTCTAAGAGGTGTACCGGCTTGTTTTTGGACAAATGAAAAATAGTCCTGCTTAAGCTGATTGTTATGGCTTGGTAAATTAGCATTCTTTGCTGGCAGCTCTGTGAATATGCCTCCGTTGTTAGGATCGTCGCCATTTAACAATGTCAGACCGAAACGAAAGGTGGGCTGCGCATCTATCACCTCCGCAAAAGCATTCTTAATAACATAGGCTCTGCGTCGGTAGTATTGATACCAGTTCGCTATATTCTGCGTGGCTTCTGCAATAGTGCGGCAATCCGAGCCAGCTGGACTGCTTGCATTTATATAACTCGCCGCACCTGCCTGGTTTGCAACTATTTTATCGCGTATCGCTTTTACATTAGCAACACTGCCCAGTATGTTGTAACAGGCACTGCCAGAAATACTGCTATCCACAAGATAGGTTTCATTTAACCCCCTGGTAGGGCTGTTAACGTTCGGGTCTGGGTTATAAGCCACCAGGCGCACAGTCACTGAGTTGCTGGACACAATAAAACGCATATGTGAATCCCACAGATCAACCTCGCCGTTAGTTAAATCACTGTTGGTATCATTCGCAAAACCACTTGCAGCATAACCTGTTTCATTGAAATTACTTGCCGCTCGCGGCTGCCCCTGCCCCGCAGCAGTGGAATAGCCCGAATCATCAATCCAGACTTCATATATAAATGCGCCATTATTTGCATCACCATCTGTCGACAGGTCTCGAACGTTAGAATAGCCGGGCTGTGAACTATAGGCATTCGAGCGAGCCGCAATGAAGCGCGCATCAGCACAGCTGGTTCCTGCTGGGTCGCAGGGTCCATCCCACGGTTCATAGAGAATATTTGAATTATAATAAACTTTGTTCAAACCATTAGCCCGGCCTCGCCAGTCAACATCCAGGGGATGATTGCCACCTCCTGCACAGTTTTCAGTCCAGCCTTTATAGGCAGTACCACTTGAACAATCAGCTGTATTATTATTTCTATAATCGCCATAAACATTATCACTGTTACCAAATATATACCCATAACCACCATTGAATGTACCGGTTGATCCCGAGCTAAAATCAGCAGAATTTAAGACACCATTTGTGTCACGCGTACTTAAACCCTCATCACGCCAGGCACCTGCTCTTAAAGGGTCCGAATCATAGTTATACCAGCGCCAGTGAGGTGGAGTCATAAATTCCCAGTCCATAGAGCCGGAGTCATCACTCACAAAAAACACATTTGGCGAGACTGTAAAGCCTAAAAATAATGGCGTATTTGACAAGCCCAGTTCAACTGGGGCTGCAGCCTGTGTGGCAGATGAAAAAAATACGGCCAGAGATAAAGCCACTGCTTTTATCATGCTGCCACTAAACCTGAATACCTGCTGCTTCATAATTGCTGTTCCGTTTATTTTTTCCATGCTTCTTTGCACTTTAGTCATTATTAGAAAATTCATAATTAATTTATTGGTTGTAAATAAGTCGTCTGTAAAACCACCGTCGCATTATCATCAATACCCATGCTGTATGCCGTAATGCGATACATTGCATTACGGCCCTTTGAAAGTGTATCGAAAGAAAGCCCGTCGCCATCAGAGGTTATGGCCCCTAAAGACTCAATAAAATAACGCGGATCAGTTTTACAGCCCACATCGGCAGTGCCATTAATTAATGCACCACCATATGCCCAGTTAATACTGTTATCTTGCCAGAAGGCATTTAATTGCAGCTCCGGATTTTGTATGGCCGCATTATTTACTTCCCAGACCTGGCTTGCAGACTGATCGGGGCTTGATGCCACTTCATAAGCCGGGCCATTTAATGCGTCCAGCCAGATTTCCCCTGCTCTTAATGCCGCTTCAGCACACTGAAATGCATTGTTTCTGTTTTTCATGCTGCCCTGAATCGTCACATCTGTAATATTAGTGCGCATTGCCGCCACACCCAACAGTGTAAAAATTACCATTAATACAATAGTGGTAATAAGTACCGCGCCTGACTGCTTTAGAATGGCCTGACTGCTGATTTTTGTTGACGGTATATTTCTATTCATAGCTGTTTATCCATTTTTAGTTCGTAACCCGGTCAGCCTGTTTCGAACAACAAATGTTGATGAATAAACTGAACGTGAAAACTTGTCCGTTTTTGTGTGTGTCTGATCAGCCGCTCCAGGTAATATATGGGTTTGCTTAATATTTTTGCCGTATATTGCTGCACGTGAACGCATAACAAAACTCACCCTCACACTCACCACATTCGGCCACAGGCAGCCAGATCGTAAAGGCACATCCAGAGGATCAATTAACTTATCAACACAGCTTGCATGTACCTTATCCGCTGTTAAATAATAACTGGCCACATTACGTAACACGGCACTATCTTCAATACCATAATCCAGCATCATATACTCAACACCTTCAACCAGAGGATCAGAAACACCATCAATATTTCGATATAATGTAGGAATATTCTGAGCATTATTCGCAATATAATAACTGGTTGTTGCTACTCGACGTAACTCGGCAAAACCCTCCTTGTCGATTCCAAATTTCTGCGTCATTGTGCCTTGCGAATTATTATTTGCACCCACCGCTTTAGCCCGCCCAATAATACCTGCATCAATTGATGCATCAGAGCTGGTCACCTTAAAGACCTCTGCACCCTTACATGATGACGCTACAGCATAATTATTCGTTGTTATTCTCACGTCTGTATTGGCGGGAATATCCAGAGTGTATTGCGCATCCCCAAACTGCCGGCCAGCAGCAATAACATATGACTCACCAATGCCGCCGCGCAGCGTTATTGCATCTGAATTCGCTGTCATATTGCTGAGATTAAGAGCACCGTCAGGTACCGGCAACCAGCCTGTAGTACTTGCTTCATAACCCAGTATTTCATGACCTGCATTAAAATCTGCATCCGCCCGATATTTGTTTGCTTCAGTAGAGAAACTGTTTAAAACAATATTATATGCAGATGCTGTTGTCGCTTCTCTATCTTCATACCTGATTGACTGATAGGCATCAACAGTTCGACACCCCATTGAACCCACACCACGTAAACTCGTGCCAATAAATTCTGCTGCCATTTTTGCACTGGTTTTCATTTCCAGCTCAGACGTAGTTGCTCTAAAGCCTTCGCGGTTTGCCACCTGCATAGTAATGGCCGAGCCCAGAACCAGCACACCCAGAGTCATCGCTACCAGCAATTCAAGCATTGAAAAACCAGCCTGTTTACTCGACTGGCCTACTGTTTTTTTACGATTAATTTTTTTCTCAGGGGTATTTTCACACGGCATACTTTTCCCCAACATATTTTTTTCAGGTGATTTTTTCTCAGGACTCTTTATTATTATGTAGCTCATGGCTGAAAAACCATCTGGTAATTTTTCGTGTAGGTTACACCCGCTTTATCGAGTTCATCCCAGCTGAGGTTTATATCAAAAACAAGGTCCTGCTTTTGCGCTGTACCGGATAATTTTGTAATACTCACACTGGAATTTTTATTTTTTAAATAGGTGTAGAGCTCTATGCCGATAAGGTACTGCGTCACTCCGACAAGTGCTGCACCTGTACAACCACTTGTAAAACAGCTTGGGGGCGTAGGTGCAGTCGCCGGTTCCGCAACTACCAGCTTATCAAAATTCGCGGCATTAACATCGGCAACATTAGCGCGCAGTAACTCAGCAATATTCCAGACTCGTTGCGCCGCAGTTGCTTCTATATTGGTTTCTTCTGCTTTTAATTGAGAGCGTAACATCATGGATGTTGAACCCAGCATACCGATGGTGAGGATAAACATCGCTACCATCACTTCAATTAAGGTAAAGCCACCCTGTTTATTTGAAATATGAATACGCATCAGCACTTGACCGCACCTTTTACAAAATTAGTCTGGCCTGAAACACTGACAGTAATATTACGACGAGGATAAGTACTTCCACTTACGCCGCTGCAAATGCGAAAACCGCCCGCAGTGCCGGACTTTAATTCACCGGTATATGAAAAACGAACCTGCTTGGAAAAATCATTTGTCAAACCGGTAAATGGCCCCGGTGTAATAGAAACTGATGAATTTGTATCAGAGTGTTTCACCCAGATAAGTTCACCCTGGGACTCCAGAAATTTATTATCCTGATTACGATCAACAAGAATCAACCAGCCCTTATTCCAGTTGCCGGCAGATCCGCTGCATGTTGCAGCACCCTCTGTGCTGCTATCTGTTGTAGTGCTGCTACACACCACTACATCCCGCCCGGAAGCAATGGCTTCTGCACGTGCACGCTTTAAAGACAGGGTAAGGTCATTGGTAATGCCAGCCAGCTGATTGGTTGTAATCATGGCATTAAAAGAGGGTATACCTATGGCTAAAAGTGAGCCTGCCATGCCGAGCACAACCATTAACTCAAGCAGAGTAAATCCTGACTGTTTCTGTGTTTTTATATTCATTTTATATATCTTCTGAGCAAGCACGCTCTCCTTGAATCCATTATTTCATTTCAATTTATTAAAGGTGAACTACTGGTTCACAAACTGACATTCTGACTGAGAATTACCCTGCTGTATTACAACTCTGTGTATTACAAATGGACATTACAAATAGCTGTAATACCCCACGGTAAAAATTCAATGGAATGGGAGCCCTGACTTTAAAATTAAATTTTCATTATTTTATGTAACGCCCTATTATTGCGGCTGTTACAACTCAGCTCTTAACTTCCACATCGGCTGTTTTTTATTGTTTCTAAATTACTATTTCCAAAAGACCCTTTGCTGAAAGACCCTTTGCTGAATTTTATTTGCCCTGTCGTCAACGCCTTCAGCTCAAAATCGCCAACTCTTTAGACCATTCATCGCTTTCAGTGTTGCTTTTTTTAGCCAATAGTCTACACGGCTATTTAAAACCTTCTCAAAAGCCATGTCATGGTTATAGTGATAGAGTAAGAATTATCTCTGATAAGCGGTAATATCGGCTCAGATTTATAGGGTTTATTACGTGATTACCTGTCTGAAATCATCATTTTTGATATCCGCTGCGCACTGCCGATACCCAGAATAACGCCGTTTCTATAATGCCCGGCATTGATATACAGACCTTCTATTTCATTATGCCGGAGAATATAAGGCTCACCAGCAGGGCTTCCAGGCCGAAGCCCCGACCAGTGATGCTCCACCGGTAATTCAGCAAGCCCGGGAAATAGCTCAACAGCACTGAGCTGTAACTTCTGCCCGACCGTTTCGCTGGTCGATTTATCAAAGCCACTATGCTCAATGGTGCTTCCACATAGAATTCGCCCGTCTTTTCTTGGGATAAGATACCTGTTTTCTGCCAGTAGAATCGTATTAAGCAAGCCGGGCTGGCCTCTATAAATAATCATCTGGCCTTTGACCGGAGCAATATCGGGTACCTGTCGAAGCCCTTTAAGCAAAGCCGCTGTCCAGGCCCCCCCTGCCACCAGCACCTGGTCTGCATTAATCTCTCTGTCAGGGGTAACAACCCCCTTAACCTTTCCATTTTTAATGTTTATTTTTTTAACGTCCATATTTTCTTTATAATGAATACCCAGTCGATCCATACTGCCTTTGATCGCTTTTACTAACCTTGGATTACGCATCTGGGCAACATCAGGCAACCACACACCCTGTTCAAATGCAGCGGATAAACCTGGCGCTATCGATTTCATCTCTGCCAGGGAGTCGACGGAAAAAAACTGCATTTTCCACCTGTCAGCCCACGACAAAACCCGGCTCTGCTGACTGATCTGCTGTTTATGGGACTGCAAGACCAGCATACCGCAGCGATAATACTCCGGGTCTATACCGCTTTCTTCAAACAACTCCCCGGCAAGCTGCGGGTAAACCTGATGACCAATACTGGCTAACTCATTCACTTCATCGGAATAATTCCAGGGGTGCAACGGAGACAATATGCCGCCCCCCGCCCAGGATGACTCCTGACCAAGACCGCCTTTATCAAGAACCAGCACGTCCATACCTGCCTTTTTTAATTCCCTCGCACTTAACATGCCGATCAAACCACCACCAATAACAATGCAATCCGTCATAAAATCATTTCTATTCGTTTTACCATGAGTTGATTCTAACCTGATTAAGTGGCGACTTAAATAGAAGCCATAGCCCCCCTTACCCTGAATTACCGATATCGGTCGATCACCTGCTAATAACCTGAACAAACCAGCCTGGACAAATCAGCCAGGTGCGAAAAAAATATGTAAGCAACTGATTTATGATGTAATGAAAAAAACAACCCATCACCTTATTGGTGGCAGGCGAACGTTTATATAACCCGGTAGATCAAGAGCTTATAAAAACTTTCGTGATACAGCTGATTTTTCTATGATTAACTAATAGCCACAAAAAAGCCGGCAATTGCCGGCTTTTCAATCACCTTATAAACAAACCGCACGCTTTACTTATCACAGGTGCTCGTAATACCCGGTGGTGCACTCTTAATATATTTATCACAATAACAGGGGCTGTTACCTTTTTTCCAGTGCCGCTCGCACCGTGGAATCCATAATGCCGCCTGCCTGTTCTCCCAGTCGGCATCCCTTTTGCTTTCGGCCACTGACTTTAAGCGATCATATTCCTCTTCTTTCTCTGCTTTAATCGTCCGCTCCCTGTTTTTTTTCTTCTCAGCATCGACCCGGGCAAGCATTTTTTTCTCAGCTGAGGTTTTTTTTGCCTTATTGTCACAGGGGTAACTAACGGGCTTAACCACTGACTCAAAATTAGTCGGTGGTGATGCGTAGCATATTTTAGCCTTTTTGGGTTTGGGCCGGGGCTTGGGTTTAGGCTTAACAGCCTCAGCAACCGGCTTTGGCTTTGCTCTGGATTTGGGCTTATGAGCCGCGGCTACCGGCTTTTTTGACTGCCCGGCATTTTCAACTTTTGTCATTAGAGCTGCAAAACCCGCCATATCATAACGCAATTTCACAGGGCGCCCATAGGGCTCAACAACAATTTCCAGTACATCTGTCTTTTTTAAAGCATTTCGTGACCGCGAATCCAGCTTAATCATAAAATCGCCGCCGCCACCGGCATTTACACAGGTATTATTAGCAACAACCGCATATTGCTTAAGCTTTTTACTGGGATTTTTCTGGTTTTGCAAACACCAGTCAAACACTGACAGGCGAACACCGTCAATTCTAACATCCGCTATCGCCATGGACTCTAATTCACGGGTATTGCGGATTGTGCCGCTGGGGTCATTGCGCCCAAGGCGCAATAAAAGCCGGGATTCATTAATGTTCAAATGATAATAATGGGTATCCGAACCATCTCGGACACTTCCTGACTTAAGCACAGCGCCATTTTTCACCTGCCAGGACACATCAGAGCCAAAATTATAACTTTTTGACTTCTTAAAAGGATTGGCCCCAGCCTGAGCCTGGCCATAAACCATCACTGAAACCAGTAATAATAGATATAATGGATGGAATTGAAATAATTTACCTAAAAAGCGACACACACCAGGACCTCTATAAAAACTGAAATTTTGCTGCAAACCCGAACCATTAACCGCAGGATCACAAACCTTTACGAAAAAACAGGCTGAAATCACCATACGTCATGGTAATTCTCACAGGCTTCCTTAAGATCAGGCTAAAAGCGCTTTTAGCTACTAGATATAGCACAGGATTTGCGTATTTTGGGGTATATTATGAAAATATTCCGTGTAAAATCCTGTATTTTAATACAAATACACTCATCATGAAAATCCATCTGAATGGCAAAGAAATCAATATTTCAATTGAAACCACTCTCTTACAGCTAATTGCAGATCAGGGCTTCGCCGGCAAGCGACTGGCAGCAGAGGTTAACCATGAGATCATACCGAAAGCAGAACACACACATTATAAGCTAAAAGAGCAGGACCGTGTAGAAATAGTCCACGCAATCGGCGGGGGGTGAGCGGCGGGCAAGGAGCCGCGAACGATCGACAAGGATGTCGAGCCGGATACCCTCAACCAGGGAGGGTAATCCATAATGAAAATAAAAAACCTTCTCCCTCTCAAACGCCACTCGAGAACAAAGGAGCCGCGAACAACCAACAAGGATGTCGAGCCGGACACCCTCAACCAGGGAAGGTAATCCATAATGAAAATAAAAAAACCTTCACCCTCTCAAACACCACTCTGAGAACAAAGGAGCCGCGAACAACCAACAGGGATGTCGAGCCGGATACCCTCAACCAGGGAAGGTAATCCATAATGAAAATCAAAAAACCATCTCCCTCTCAAACACCACTCTGAGAACAGGGTCACCATGAGCGATCAACAAAATCCAGCACGCACCTGTATAACCTTTATATAACACCGACTTGAATTTAGGTGTATATTTACCCTGAATATCCCCTGTATCTATTTTACATTTTCTGCGCCAATGAAAAATCGACAAAGAGGAGTCAACTATGCTTCATAAACTGTTTTACCTGCTGCTGTTTCTGCTTTCTGGCTGTAACCCTGATTCAGCAAACCTTGCTTTAGGCACCCTTGAGAGAGACCGTATTTCTCACCCGGCAACAGTAAATGAAGTGATTATAGATTTACCTGTTGCTGCTGGAAGCAAGGTAAGCAGAGGCACCGTTTTAGTCAGACTGGACAACACACTGCAACTCGCGCAGGTTGCCAGGGCTACAGCCGAGGTTGCCCAGGCCGAAGCCAGTCTGGACAAATTACGCAATGGTGCCCGCAAGGAAGAGGTGGCGGCTGCAAGCGCGAAAGTTGCGGGTGCTAAAGCCAGTTTAACTGAGGCAGAAACCAGCTATCAACGCGCCCTCAAACTGGTCAGGCAAAAATTAATCAGCCAGGCCTCTGTCGACCAGGCACTGGCTACCCGTGATTCTGGCATTGCCAACCTGCAGAATGCACAGGAGCAATTACTGGAACTCACCAATGGTACGCGCTCTGAAGATCTACGCTACGCCGCTGCACGTTTAGATGCGCTTCAGGCCACACTTGCCAGTGAACAAAAAAAACTTTCAGATCTGACAATAACCGCAACCCGTGACGGCATACTTGATAACCTGCCCTGGAACCTCGGGGAGAGAGCCACTATTGGCAGTCCCTTAGCCATAGTACTGGCAGGCAAAGCGCCATTTGTCCGAGTTTATGTACCCGAACCATATCGAATAAAACTCGCTTTAAATGATGTTTTAAACGTTCGGGTTGATGGCATGGACCGAACAATCAGCGGAACTCTGCGCTGGATATCAACGGAGCCCGCCTTCACCCCTTACTATGCACTCAACCAGGAAGAGCGCGCCCGTTTAATGTACCTGGCAGAGATACAGCTTCCGGACAGCGAATCCGCTTTGCCTAATGGCATTCCAGCCCAGGTTGAACTTCCATGAGCGAGCCGGTTATTCAGGTTAACGCTTTAAACCGCAATTTTGGTGAGCTGAAAGCCATTCAAAACCTAAACCTGGAGATAGAAAAAGGTTCCATCTATGGTTTTTTAGGCCCAAATGGCTGCGGTAAAACCACCGCAATCAGGCTATTAACCGGGCTCTTGAAACCCAGCTCCGGCACAATAAAGGTACTGGGCTACTCACTGCCGGATGATGCTGAAAAACTACGTATGCATATCGGCTACATGACACAGAAATTTTCACTCTATGATGACTTAACGGTTGTCGAAAATTTAAAGTTCATTGCTAAAATATATGGCTTATCACGGTCACACCAGCAACACCGAATTAAGCAACTGCTGGATGTTTATAATTTATCTTCACAGAAACAACAGCTTGCGGCCAACATGAGCGGCGGCCAGAAACAACGTCTGGCACTCGCCGCCGCCACGGTCCATAAACCTGAACTTTTATTTCTTGATGAACCCACCTCTGCTGTTGACCCGGAGAATAGACGTGAGTTCTGGGAACAGCTATTTGATTTATCTGACCAGGGAACCAGCATTCTTGTTTCTACTCATTACATGGATGAAGCAGAACGTTGCCATAAACTGGCCATACTTGAAAAAGGCATAAAAAGAGCCGATGGTGCACCGAATGAACTTATGCAGCAGATGGGAGCTCATGTTGTAGAAATTGCAGCTGATAACTTGCGCCAGTTAAAACAGGCATTGATGAAACTGCCTGAAGTTATCAGTGCAGCACAGTTAGGTGAACGCCTTAGAGTGCTGGTAAAAAATGCGGTTACTGACCCCGTGAAATACCTGTCGCAGCATACCGCCATTAATTCACAGGCTTCACTTTCTCTGGTGCGACCCAGCCTGGAAGACGTTTTTGTTACCAGCACAGGCGACAGCAGACAATGAAGTCTTTTTATCGCATTCAGGCCATTGTCAGCAAAGAACTCACCCAGTTAAAACGGGATAAAATGACATTTGCGATGATTGTAATGATTCCTTTAATTCAGTTGCTCATGTTTGGTTATGCCATTAATACCAATATCAGACACATTCCCGTGGGCATTGTTGATTATAGCCAGACGGCCCTGAGCAGAATTTTAAAACAAACCGTAAGTGCAACTCAGGTGGTCACATTTACTCATGCATATAACAATGTAAAACAGGGCGAAGCCGCAATTGCCAGTGGCGATGTAAGAGCGATATTAGTGATTCCGAAAAATGTAAGTCAGCGTCTGGCCCGAAGCCCATCAGTCGGGCTGGGTTTACCTGCAGCCAGCGATGAGGAAACCAGCCGGCCTGTTGCACAATGGATCGTCGATGGTTCAGACAATGTCATTGCCGCTGCTTTAAAAAGTTTGCGTAATATGCCCCTGGCCGAATTATTAAACAAGCCGGTTAATCGCTTTGTTCCAACATTTGAAGTTGTTTTATTTTATAACCCTGAACAGCGCACAGCGGTTAATATTGTTCCCGGACTGGTCGCGATTATTTTAACCATGACCATGATTATGTTTACTTCTGCTGCTATTGTAAGAGAACGTGAAAGAGGTAATCTCGAACTGCTTATTACAACTCCGGTGCACCCCATTGAACTGATGATAGGAAAAATAATTCCGTATATGTTTATTGGTGCAGTGCAGGTCGCGATTATTTTAGGCCTGGGCCATATATTATTTAATGTGCCAGTAAATGGTGGCTTAATTCAGCTTGCTATAGCCACCACTTTATTTATTACTGCAAGCCTTGTGCTGGGCTTACTTATTTCTACCATTGCAAAAAATCAGTTGCAGTCAATGCAAATGACGCTTTTTGTTTTATTACCTTCAATATTATTATCCGGTTTTATGTTTCCCTATGAAGGCATGCCCGTCATTGCTCAATATATAGCTGAAATACTCCCCGCCACTCATTTTATGCGCCTGATCAGGGGAGTTGTGCTGCGCGATGCCGGGGTCGCCGACATGGCATTTGATATGTACTGGTTAGGCCTGTTTACACTGGGCGGCCTACTGCTCGCATCCCTGCGGTTTAAGAAAAATCTGGATTAATGTTTTGTGCGCGAATATGTAGACTGCATCACAAATATATGGATTCTACATTTACTGCAGCGCTCGATGCTGGCACGACAACTCACTAAAATAACGCTCAGATTAAATTGTCAGGGCACCGCATACTCATGCTAAATCATTGAAAATATTAGTTTTTTATTCTCGCCATTCTGTTCATTAAACCTTAACACTTCTGCCGAGTTAACAATTAAAATAACGCTTCAGCCTGACCTTGCCACCATAGATAAATTGCCTTGATAATAAAATTATTATAAACTTATGATTGTAATAGCATAAAATTAGTTCAGTCGTCATTTACACATTAAATTAAGTCGGGAATACTATTTTCATTTTGTAATATATAAGCTTTAGCAGTAAAAATGTATTTTATGGAAAGTTGATTAGTAGCAGTGGCACAGGGAAAACTTAAAATGAACATCACCTCCAGAAGCACACTTTTTTGCGCAACAATAAGCGCAGCTCTTTTATTATCATCTCCTACTTCAGCCATTACCATTAACCTCACGGTTGCCAGTAATAACAACACCCCGGAGTCGGCTGTGGCCCGTGCGCTCAGAAACACTAACGGCACAGGCATCTGTGACACGTTGCCGAATAAGCCGAATCGCACATCGGATGAAGAGCATATGAATGGCTTTTGTACCGCACTTAATTCTACCACCAGCGAGCTCAATACCGGTGCAGCCTACACCGCTTTATCTGCACGCTCTGTCAGTGCTATTACCAGCTTTACGGCGAACAGCTTTATTACATCTATGAGTATTGGTGACATTGCCAAACGTCTCGCATCTCTGCGCAAAAGCTCGGCGAAGATAAATAATCAGCACGCGTTTCTGCCGGCTAACACCTCACCTATAAATATGGCTAATTTATCCACCGATGCGCCATTAACAGGTGGTGGTGCCAGTGCGGATGAAATTCCGCCGGATGCCGCAGGCGGCATTAATGACAACCGTTTAAGCGGCTATCTCAGCGCCAGCTTTAGTGATGCAGAGCAGGAAGAAACCCTGAGGCTCTCGGGCTATGATAGTGACACCTCCAGCCTTTTGCTCGGGCTTGATTATCGTTTCGGCAGCAATGTGTTTGCCGGCGCCGCATTAAAAACCCTCAGCGGTAATATCGATTTAATTGAAAACCGTGGCACGGTTGATATTACAACCTATGACCTGTCTTTATACAGCAGCTATTACCCCACCGAGAATATTTATTTTCAGGGCACATTAAGCGCCGGCCAGGGTGATTATGATATCACCCGTAAAATGGACTTCAGCGTTAATGGCAGCGCCTTTAGTGAAACAGCTCAAAGCAACCCGGATGGCAGTGGTTACAGCTTAAGCATTAGCAGTGGCTATGATCATTATTTCATTGGCACCGGTGTTTCAACGGTTACAGACATCAGCTTTGCTTACGCACAAACCGATATTGATGGTTTCTCTGAAAGCAATGCGCAGGGCTTTAACCTGATTGTGGGCGAACAGTCCATTGAAAGCCTGACATCTAAACTGGGTTTGCAGGTGAGCAAATCCGTAAGCACCTCCTTTGGTGTGTTATTACCGGAATTTTCCGCCGCCTGGAAGCATGAATTTAAAACAGACGGTGAAGATATTGTCGCCGCCTTTGCAATTGATCCAGACAATACTTTTCGCTACACAACGGATAAAAGAGACAGTGATTATTTTGTGCTGGGCCTGGCAGCATCCATGGTGCTCCCCAATGGGATCATGGGCTATATTCAGTACGAAAAAGTGCTGGATATCGATAATTATAATGTAGACACCCTTAACCTGGGTGCCCGGGTTGAGTTTTAGGCACTGAGCTTTAATTCTGCCCTTTATTCACCTGCTACAAAAAAATAGACTGATATTTATAGGAAATGAGAAATTATGGATCACCTGTTAAAATACACCAACTCCCTGTTAAAGCTCTTTGTTTTTCTGAGCATGACAAGCCTTATCGCCTGTAATGACCAGAGCAATTCTGACCCATATGCTTATTTAAATGCCCGTGTTCAGGGGAGCACAACTCCGGCAACTAAAGCATCTGCTGATAAAACAATTATCAATCAGCAAAACAAAAGCGATTTACCCGCCGATGTCACAAGAATTGAATTTATTATCAGCGACTCAGAAGGTGAAACAACAACTGGCTCACTCTCGGTTGGCCCACAAACTGACAGTATCAGCCTAAGGGTGTTGCCTCACCGCGACCTGAATGTCACCATTAATGTATATTCCGGTGATACCCTGTCATACCAGGGGCAGTCGGTGGTTGCCGCTCTGGCTCCAGGGCAGGTATTTCCACTCAGCATTGAAGCTGATCCGGTGGGGGGCGCAACATTGCCTACTCTCAGTTTTAGTCAGGCACCGGCTTCGGTTATTGAGGGCGACAGGAACACCAGAACCAATATGACTTTCACTGTAACCCTTTCCGGCCCTGCCAATGGAAGTGTAAATGTCGATTATGCCACCAGTGATATCACTGCTACCACTAACATCACTCCTACAACACCTATAGACTATGTCATTACCAGCAGCACTCTGACTATCCCCGCCGGCAAATTAACCGCCACAATTGATGTACCTGTTTTAGGTGATACATTTAATGAAAATTTTATGGATGATGGGGGCGGCTACTTCATTTATGAAACATTTGCACTAACCCTGTCCAATGCTTCAGCCAATGCCACTCTAGGCACAGCAACAACAGCAATCGGCACTATTATTGAAGATGATTATCCTGAAAGACTTAATGACACCGGCGTTATAAATTGTGGCTATACCTCATCAACGGGTACGGCTGCATATACTGTGGATTGTGCAGGAACCGGTGTAACCACTTCAACTGACGGCACG
>UOFI01000089.1_pt1 | contig 54837 bp, 46 predicted proteins | sample 1988361 | NCBI WGS metagenome assembly UOFI01 (sample SAMEA4712194, study PRJEB27164) | hydrothermal vent metagenome | biome: marine basaltic hydrothermal vent biome; feature: marine hydrothermal vent; material: mineral | place: Pacific Ocean | collected 2011-06-14/2011-07-23 | depth 1689 m
AGGGAAAGCCCGAATAATCCCTGGTTCAGAACTTAATAAGCCTAAATAGTATCTTGCTCTCCCTGGAAACAGGGGGGCCTTTTTTATGTATGGCGGAGAGGCCGTACCTGATGAGAACCAATTTCGAAAAAAACGCCCGGAGCGTTTTTTAACATGGCGCTGTTTTTTAGCGCCATGGCCCCGAAGGGGTGAGGGCAGGGAAAGCCCGAATAATCCCTGGTTCAGAACTTAATAAGCCTAAATAGTATCTTGCTCTCCCTGGAAACAGGGGGGCCTTTTTTATGTATGGCGGAGAGGCCGTACCTGATGAGAACCAATTTCGACTAAATTTGTCTGGAACAAATTTGAACATGGTGATGCCTTTTATCACCATGGCCTGAAGGGTGAGCGCATGGAAAGCGCGAATAAAAAAGTGCCCGGAGACGCATTATCGAGACACCCATCCTAATATTTGTCATCAACAACCCGTTGATGTTTTCTGCTGCCAGCAATTCAGTGATTCATTCATCTATTAGCTAAATCAGTGAAATATTCTGTTAAACGTTAAAAATCCTGCGTCATTCATTTATTTTTAGAATTAACTGCGCATTATTTTGTTGTTTTTATCTTTTTTAAAGTGGCTGTCTTATTATGTTATGTTGCGTCCGAACAAGCGCATTGTTATGCTATTTACTATTGAATGGGGAGATATACATCAGTAACCATTTCCTCTTCTGAGATGTCAGGCCCAACATTCACATAGTGAAAGAAGATAGGAAAATCTCTCAATTTCTCACCGCTTTTCGGAAGCCACTCTTCATAAAGATATGCCGCAGCAGTGATATTATCTCTTGAACCCAAGTGTCGAGCGACAGCGCACTTGCCAGAAGGAATGACTTTGTTTATTACGCCATATTTATTTTCAGCTACTTCACTCTCTACAGACACACAAAAATCTACCCTATATTTTTCAGGTAGTGTCGTATAAGGATCATCGTAATGAATCCCGTAATTTCGATGCTTTGATGGTGGTAAATTGTTTTCTATGCGCCACGATACTAATTTTTTTGCTGACTCATGTTCTGTTGCAGGAGACCCTCGATGCTCTATTGCAGCAACTTTAGTTTCGGGGAAATCTACAATTTTTACTTCCATTTCAAATTTTCCTTGTGGCATAACAGTTAATTATACAGACGGTGGCATATTCAATATTTGACATTCTGTATATGTCTTATGTGGTTTATACACCTGATGCTCTTTAATTTCATTTATTTTCATCTTTAGAATATTATATCATCAACAACCCGTTGATGTTTTCTGCTGCCTGCAATTCAGTGATTCATTCATCTATTAGCTAAATCAGTGAAATATTCTGTTAAACGTTAAAAAACATGCGTCATTCATTTATTTTCAGAATTAACTGCGCATTATTTTGTTGTTTTTGTCTTTTAAAAAGTAGCTGTCTTATTATGTTTCAGCCTGTCTTTTGGGTTGTAAGAAAAAATGGTCAGCGTTGATTTACTTGCTAGGTGCTTCACCTCTATCTGCTAGATTTATATTTGATACAACTTTTAATTCTTGAGATTGTTTTTCAGCTTTTTCAAACATATATAAAAGTTTATCATAAACGACAATATCTTCTTGAATATCAACCCTCTCATCTTCTGATAGAGGTTCTTCTAATTTATCCTCATTATCTGCTTCTATTTCTCGCTCCAAACCAAGAAGTCTGTATTTTAAGGCCGCTCTTATATATGAAATTTCTTTAAAAGTGAGTTCTGCCATTATTAAACAGGCCTCATGTATTTTTTTAGTGAGCCCAGTTTTTTTTGAAATTCTTTTAATGTCATATCATATGCAGGCTGTAATGCATAATGAAACTGGCCATAACGGTCTACCTGAATATCTTTAGCAATAATAATGCCTTTGGGTACAGGTGTATTTCTGGGTATAAGATACCCTCTATCATTTTTGTTCATTTTCAATTTAGGGCTAATCCCGTCGAACAAAGGTACGCCTCCAGATTTTGCCAACACAAGAATCTTTCCATTTTGAGCATAGGTAATAATGTCATTAGCTTTATCAACAAGGTCTCCTGTTAGTCTATCTTTGCGTTTTTGTGGACGGTCGTCTTCCTTTATTCTAACTTTTGATATTTTTGTATTATCTTTACTTCCGAGCCTATAGACCATTTCACAATCAAATCTTTCCAAATATCTGACTTTTCTGCGAATTTTTGAGATCTCATGATTTAGCTGAATTGCTTGCTGTTTAGATAATGTTATGTCTAATGGTTTCATATTCTCTCCTTTAAGTATTTATGTTCTTTTACCTAACAGTTAATTAGACAGACGCCAGCATATTCAATATACCACCATCTGTTTATTTCTCTAATATTTAACCTAAGATTACGCATAATCTGTGTCAACTTCAATTCTACAAATATAAGGGGTCACTTATGGATGATGTCCATCTTAACCGTAGTATTTCCCGTTTCTGGGAAAAATATATTGAAAAATCAAAAAGATATAATATTCCTGATCATTTAATTAAATGGTATGTACGTCATGCTGAGCTGTATATTAAAGACCATTCTTTGCGTTTAAATGAACATGTTGCTGATACTGCAGTTGAATATTGCCAGGCGAAAGGCAGAAACATTCACTTTAAGGATCAATAATCGAATAATCCAATAATCGAGACAGCCATGCCAATAAATTAGAGAAATTCTATATTAATCAAAAGATTAGTGGAGTTGTTCGTAGCGGCAGCAACAGCCTGGACTACCTGTTAACCCCTGCTGTGCTTAATAGCGAACAGCTAACCCAGAGGGGGGTAGGAGGGAGGGCTTAGGGCGGGGTTAGCATGGCTGTCCTGATAGTATTTGATCTTATTTTCGATAGAAATATTTATCGGCTGTATAAAAGTTGTATAAAAAAAGGTATTAAGTTCCGTATGGCGACGGTACCGGAGTACGAAAACTCAGTTGATGATGCGACGGAATTTAATCCGGAAAAAATGAGAAAGCTATTTAATACCGGATATGATTATGGCCTGAATGGAATTAACTGGCAGGAGCGTATTTCTATCGATGAGTATGATAAGCGTTAAATCTGAAAAACTCCGTTGAAGCATAAAAGTTTGCGCCTGCTTTTTGTGATGCAACCGGTTTTTCCAGGTTTAATGAACGTGTGACGTGTATTTGCTGCATTAAAGCGAATTCTTTTTCTTAAATCGCGGAGCCGGGTGAATGGGCATTTTTCGGCTAATAGCGACGGTAATAACGACCGCAGTAGCAAATATCATCATTAACAGGGTTATTGTTTCGTTTAGCAGTACTGCTGATACAAGCAGCGTCATAAAGGGTTGCAACAGTTGTACCTGGCTGACACGAATAACGCCGCCCAGCGCCAGCCCCCGATACCAGAATATGAAGGCCAGTAACTGGCTAACCAGGCTGATATAGGCGAGGCTTGCCCAGGCCTGCCAGGGTGAGTGCAGCAGTTCAGCTGCGGATTTATCTGTCCATGTATAAATAATTGCGAAAATTGAAAATGGAATGGAAAGTACCAGTGCCCAGCTGATAACTGCAATACCCCCCATTTGATGTGCCAGTTTTCCACCTTGCGCATAACCTGCTGCGCACAAAATAGAAGCAGTCAGTAATATCAGCTCGCTTTTCTGTATATGGACCCCCTGAGTGTCACCTGATGAATGACTGAGTAACAGATAAATAAGCAATAAAGCACTGCCGAGTATTGCCATAAACCAGAAACCCATAGACGGACGCTGTCTTAATAGCAGAGCACCGGCAATGGCGGTAAACAGGGGGATCATGGAAACTATAATTCCCCCCTGTGCACCGCTGATATCCTGCATGGCAATGGAGGTTAGCCAGGGAAAGGCGATAACAACGCCAAACATAACAATGCTGATGCTTAACCATTGTCGAGCGGTTGGTAAGGGTATTTTAAAGCCATAAAGCAGTGTAAGTGACACAATGGCTGCCAGCAGGGCACGACCTGGGCCAACCAGTGTCGGATCAATATAGCTTACCGCCAGTCGTGTTGCGGGCAGGGTTACGCTGAATCCGACAATGGCGAGAAACCCCAGTATGAGTCCGTAGCGTTCGTTATTGTTCGGGCGTGTGAAAAATTCTCTTGTTTGCATTGCCTGTCTCCTGTTTAAGGCGTACATTACGTGACTAATACCAGACAATACATGTACAGTTTGAATGATAATTATTACACTGTATTGGTTGTTGTGCCGATACAGAAACAGAGGAATATATTTGAGTGCTTATTACGCTGGATAAAACATCTGATACGCTGCTGACAGAGCAGATATTTAAGGGAATTAAAGGGCTTATTGATAGCCGGGCTCTGCGAAGTGGCACACGTATGCCATCGATCAGGGGCTTTAGTGCATCTCATGGGGTGAGCCGGTTTACTGCTGTGCAGGCCTATGATCGGCTGGTGGCTTCAGGGTATCTGGAATCACGTCCCGGCTCCGGGTTTTATGTGGTATCCCGGGAGGAGAAAACAACACTGGCTGTACCCACGGTTAAATTAGACCGGGCAATGGATGTGTTGTGGTTATTGCGCAATGCGTTGAATCAACCGGCCCAGCAGGGGAGTATGGGGCATCAGGCCATTCCCGGTGCTGGCTGGCTGCCCCACGAATGGATGGATGCATCGGGTATTCAGAAAAGCCTTCGTAGCCTGGCACAGAAGCCGGCGCGTTATTTAACCGAGTATGGTGAGCCGCAGGGTTACCTGCCGTTGCGCAATCAACTGCAGCAGTCATTAGCTGAATACCAGATCGCGGTCAGTTCAGAGCAGATTTTACTGACCATGGGAGCCACCCATGCGCTGGATTTAATTGCCCGGTTTTTGATTCGCCCGGGTGATGTGGTGCTGGTAGATGATCCGGGGTATTTTATTTTATTTGGCACATTGAAATCATATGGTGCAAAGGTAATTGGTGTGCCGTGGAACAGAGATGGCCCGGATATTGAAAAGCTCGAGCAGTTAATACAGGTGCATAAGCCCGGCCTTTTTTTTACCAATACGGTTTTGCATAATCCGACCGGTGCCAGCATTACTCAGGCGGTGGCGTATCGTGTGCTTCAACTGGCTGAAAAAGCCGATATGCTATTGGTTGAAGATGATGTGTTTGGTGATTTTCATCCGGGGAAAATCAGTCGGCTGGCGACTTTAGATCAGTTGCAACGGGTGATTTATATCAGCAGCTTTTCAAAAACCGTGTCCGCATCTATGCGCGTAGGATATATCGCAGGTCCGCTCGATCTGGTGCAACAACTGACCGATTTAAAACTGCTCTCAGGCATTACCACGTCAGAGGTGAATGAAAGAATGGTTTATCAGATGCTGGTTAACGGGCAGTATCGAAAATACCTGAATAAATTACATAAGCGATTACAGCAGGGCAGAGAAGAGGCTCTGGATAATTTTGATCAAATGGGGTTGTTACCCTATATCGAACCGCAGGGCGGGCTATTTGTATGGCTGCAGTTGCCGCAGCATGTCAATATTATAGAGATGAGCAGTCGGGCGGCGGATCAGGGAATTATGCTGGCTCCAGGAAATTTATTTCGCCCGCATCAGGAGCCTTCGCAATGGATGCGTTTTAATGTGGCGTCATGCAATGAAAAATCACACTTGAAATTTATTGAGACCTTTATCCTAAATTAATCCGGGTGGAGGAGCTGGGGCCGAATCTAATGATTTATCTATCGCCTATTTTATGGCAGACTCAGAATGAGGTTTTACTGCATTTACGCAGCCTCGATGTGGATAAGGCCAGGCTTGAAACTGACATCACCAGTCACTGGAAAAGAGGCGGTGCATTTACGGCTATCGGTGCAAAAAGCTTGTCGCAGGATCTTAAAGGCGTACTTTCAGAAATTTTTTATGGTGCTGCGCAAGGTGCAGATAAAATGAATGCTCGCAATTCGGGGTATGCCGATAATACATTTCAGTAGGCCGGATACCTGTACTGTTGTATATGTATTTCAGTGTGGAAAGCGTCTCTTTCAGCCGATTCACTGACGAATAAACCCTGTCGTTTACAGCGCTATTATTCAGCCAGTGGATATGATGCCTGCACCACTATTACCTGATAACAATGCCCAGCATAATAATATCTTCATGCTTATCGTATAAATTAAAAATACGCTTCTGACTGATGGTTAAGCCGAAGTTGTTAGTAATGTCGAGAATAACGCCGACTTCGGGGTAGTAAGTATACATGTAGTCACTGTTGTCCCAATTATAGCCTGTTGAGCCTCCTATGCCGGCAAATACTGAAATATCCCAGTTAAATACATAGCCAACTCCAAAATCCAGAGTTGCCGCATCGCCATTAATATCGGATTCGAGATAAGATAGATCAACGTGAGTTTCCATATAATTCTGAAATATTAACCCCCCGATTGTTGTAATTCTCAGGTCGTTTTCATCAGATGGTTTATTCTGTTCAATTCTAAGATAAGACTTATTTCCCGCTGCCTGTGCTGTTAGCACAGGCAGCAGCGCGATGAGTGACAGCATCAAAGTAGAAAAGCGTAACAGGTTTGGGAAATGTGAGCGTTCCTTTTTCATTAATTCGGGTAACACAGGTAAAAGCATAGTGAATCTCTTAAGAAGTGGGGTAATGGTGGCGTGAGGTGACATAGGCTTAATATTTCCTGCCTAGTATACACCTAAAAATAGTATGGCTTGTGAATTAAGAATAATTGATCTATTTCAGTATAACGTTTTTTTATTAGCTGATTCTCTTGTTTGATTCCGCAATAAAGAGTATTAATTGTAGTTAATGCTCATGCAGGGCCTGTTGTACCTCCCTTCCCGGAACTTCTGATCGGCCCGTTATAAGCATAAGGGGAACTTTATGGTTGAAGGTGTCAGATCGGTTTTGTATGTGCGGCTTCCGGTATGGAAAATTTATCCCGGCGGGGTTGTTTATGTTGCGGACTTTATTCATAAACAGAGAGCGGGTGTTGAACAGAATATCCTTGATCTTGCGCTGATTGAAAAATCTCGGCAGCGTGAAGTATTAAAGCAGCGATTGCTTGAATTAAAACCGGATGTGGTGGCATTTTCATGGCGCAATATGCAGACATTCGGTCCGCACCCTGAAAATGATGCGCTGGATGTGGTGATGAACTATGATCATTCGCCCAATTTATGGCGTAAGGTGAAGGCTGCAAAAGATGCTATTGGTATTATTTATGATTATGGTCGTTCACGTATAAATAATTTTCGTTTTCTGAGTCTTGTGAGAAAATTACTCCCCGACAGCCGTATTGTTGTAGGCGGTACAGCGGTTTCAATTTTTGCAAAATATATTACGAAAAAATGTCCGACTAATACCGTCGTCGTTGTGGGAGAGGGGGAGCCGGCGATGCTGTCAATTGTTGATGGCGAAGAGACACCTCAAGGGCACGTATACTGCATTGACAAAAATTCCCGTATTACCCATCACCCGGCAGAAGAGAGCTTTGATCTGGCTCGACTGACAGCGGTTGATTTTAAGTATATAGAATCAATATTTGCTGAATTCAGGGAATACACCGATGGCTATATGGGGGTCCATACCAAGCGTGGCTGCCCGTTTAAATGCCAGTTTTGTTTATATAATAAAATTGAAGGTGCACGACAGCGTTATCGTGACCCAGTGGAGGTGGCCAGGGAAGTCGAAATGCTTAATAAAGAGTACGGTGTTACTAAAATCTGGTTTACCGACGCACAGTTTTGCTCAACCCGGCGCAGTATTAAACATGTAGAGCAGGTGCTGGATGAAATGATACGTAGAAAAACCCGAGTGCAATGGACCGGCTATTTACGCCTTAATTATCTAACACCTGAAATTGCCAGAAAGATGTTGAAAAGCGGGCTTAGCAGTATTGATCTGTCATTTACAGGTACACAGGATGTTATAGATAAATTAACACTGGGTTATAAACTCGAACAGCAAATGGAGGCCTTTAAGATATTCAAACAGGCCGGTTTTACCGATCAGAAAGTAAAGCTCTATATGCCACTTAATGCACCCGGCGAAACTCGGGAAACATTACTTGCAACCATTGATAAAATTAATGAACTCTATGAAATGTTTGGTCGAGATAATGTGTTGCCCTTTATTTTCTTTGTCGGTATTCAGCCCAATACGCCGATTGAACAACAACTATTAAAGCAGGGCTATTTAAAACAGGGCTATAACCCTTTGACACTGAACCCCTTTGCGATTAAACGCCTGCTGTATAACCCGAATCCTCTGGGGCGATTAATTGGTCGGGCTTATCTTGAAGCACTGGAAGCATCGAAAAGTGAAGATGAGTATATCGGGCGGGCAACCATGGAAATTTTGCATCGTGAGTTACGCCAGGGGAAAATAGTTGTGGATGCGTCCGTTATTAAAAAGTCAGCTGATAAATTGTCTGAATATTATGAACAGACGCTTTAGACTGTACGCTGAATTACAAAATAAAGAGGGTATAATTAATTACACCCTCACATACTAACGAGACAGATGAAAAGGACGCCCATTGTTCAGTAGAGGCCGCCTCCCTGCAGATAATGATTAAAACAGCTCTATATCGCTCTCTACACTTTCTGTTTCAGGTGCTGGCGTATCAGTGTTTGATTTGCCAAAACGCATTGATATACTCTGCAATATAGATGCTGTCTGAGATATATCGCCACTGTCAGACATGGTTTGCTGTGCAGATGCTGCCAGTTTGCTGGTAGCTTCATTTATGCCGTGAATATTCTGGTTAATTTGTCTTGCTAAAATACTTTGCTCTGATGCTGAGAGTGACATTTCAGCATTGAGTGTCACAATACCGGATACTGATTTTGCAATTGCGTTCAGAGAATCGCCAGCCTGTTTAGCCTGAGTAACACTTTTAGCCGTTTGTTCCTGGCTTTTTTTCATCACCTCTGTGGCCTGGCTTGCCCCCTGCTGTAAATTGGTAATGTTTTTTCTAATTTCTTCTGTTGATGTTGTGGTTTTTTTGGATAGTGCTCGTACTTCATCAGCAACTACAGCAAAGCCTCTGCCTGCTTCGCCGGCTCGGGCGGCTTCAATTGCCGCATTTAATGCCAGTAGATTGGTTTGTTCGGCAATACTGTTAATCATTTCTACAACAGAGTCTATATCGTTGCTGTGCTCACCCAGGCGTTCTACGGATTCTCCGGCCTGGCCAATATTATTAGCAAGGCATTGAATTGAGTGGATTGCTTCGGTGACTACCTGATGGCCGCAAGTGGCATTTTTATCAGCCTCATTTGCTCTTTCAGATGCGCTGTGGGCATTTTCTGCTACACCTTCAATTGATGCGGTCATTAAGTTTATTTCACCTGCAATTTTTTCTATCTCATCTACTTGTGTTTGAATAGCCCGTGTTGTTTCATCTTTAGATGCCTGAGCGCTTATGGCGGATTCTGTCAAGTACTGGGCCAGGTTGTTTATCTCAGACATCATGGATTGTAGTTTTTCAATAAATTGATTGAACAAACTGGCAATTTCGCTCATTTCATCCTTTCCCTCCACCGGGATTCGTTCGGCCAGCACAGCGCTACCATTTGTAACGGCGGATAATGCGCCATGCAGCTGTTTAGTTGAGCGATTTATGCTTTGTATTACAAGCACCATTAAGAGTGTTCCGATAAAAGCCATTGCCCCAAGAGTAGTATAATAGAATGCTTCAGCGCGATTTTTTTTAGCATTATACAACGTCTTTGCCCTGTCAGTTAGAAGGTGTGTTCTGTCTTCAAGTGCCATTAATGACAGAGAAATATCATCGACTACTTTCTGCAGAACTAGAATTTCATTATTAATATCATTAGTCCCGGAAACAAATTGTAAAAACAGGTTTTTGTATTTATTAATTAACATTTCAATTTTATTTTTTGTTTGAATGTGCAAAGTGGATCTTTTGAGCAAAGTTAAAAACTGCTTGTGTCCGCTTATAAACTGTCTGGCATATTTATTGTTTTGACGTGAGATAAAATCTTTTTCGTCTCTTCTCATGGACAACATGGAATACAGAAGAAATATTTCACTCTTTTCTTTTAAAATGTCCTCCACATTGTGTATTGTTTCTCGTAGTTCTCCGAACAGGCCGTTTTCATGGTTCAGACCGTTTTTTATTCGTAACTGTACCACACCATTAAATATTTCTGAGTAATTTTTTAGCTTGCTTTCTACCTGTGAAAAATATATTTTTTGTTCAGAATCATCTATTGATGACTCAATTCTTTCGAGGTCAGTCGATAATGATTGAGCAATGTCGGCGTGCTTTTCAAGAAACAACGGGTCATTGTTCATTAAAAATCGTTCGGCCCAGAAACGTGCCAGTAAAATATTTTTGCTTATACTAAAGATGGCGTGTCGTATGTTGTGGAAACGCTCTTCCAGGTGGCGGGCTTCGCCAGATAAAAGCTGTGTGTATTTAAAGGCAGAGGCCATTAAAATAAACGTGGTTAGGGAGAGTATGATAATAAAGCCGAGTTTATGGCTTGTTTTAAACTGATTTAAAAGATTCATGTAATAAAGCACCTGTACCTGTTTGCGTGTTTAACTCGAATATTTCAAATGACAGGTCATCACCAGGCGTGGAAGTGTGATTGATAGAGCGTCACGCTTTGTGTGCTAACAAACATTATCAAAAAAAACACAGACTTCATCATTCAACCTAAATTAATCTATTGGACGTCATAAAGTGTGCCTCTGGGAGTGCTCATGTTGATCATTATGGGACGTAATCAAAAAGAGCGCGAATGGCGAGTCCTTCGCGTTTTTTTTGATATAGTCAGATGTGCTCCCAGGGGTGCAATTTATAGTGTAGCAGCATCGCCGAACGGGTGACTTGCACTAAGTGAGAATAACTAACACTCTCAAATGCTTACCGTGCACTTGTGCGGTTAACTGAGCATATTTAAAAATGGCAGTTACACAGAATTATTTACATCCTCCAGGTTCAAGTAAACTATTGCGTGGAATAATCGGCTTAACTGCCTGGAGTATCTCTGAGCCAGATTAATGAGCCGGTATTACAGTACATAGTATAGGTGTATTTTCAGATTGTGGGGGAGGTGGAAGGCGGGATATTGAAATTACGCTCATTCTTCAGTATTTTCTTATATCAGCAGCAAATGATACGAGACTGAAGCGCTTGTCTGCTGTTATTAAAGCATAGACCTCTGGTGTGGTGTACCCTGTGGTCTATGCTCTGATTTGGGAGGATTTTTATTTTTCCAGCGGAATATAGTCAACCCGATAAACAATAGCATAAACCACCGGTATCACAATGAGTGTTAATATCGTGGCAAAGCCCAGGCCAAACATAATTGTGACGGCCATGGAGGAGAAAAATGCATCGAATAACAGTGGGATCATACCCAGAATCGTGGTTGCTGCAGCCATGGATACGGGGCGAACACGACTGACCGCAGAATCAAAAATAGCATGGTACAGCTGTTTACCTTCGGAAATTTCCAGATTGATCTGGTCCACCAGCACAATGCCGTTTTTCAGCAGCATGCCGACCAGGCTGATAAAGCCCAGCAGGGCCATAAAAGTGAAAGGCGAGCCGGTGACTAACAGCCCGAATGAGACGCCAATGATGGCCATGGGTGCCAGTGACCAGATAATCAGTGGCTGTCTGAGGGTGTTAAACAGCAGGACGGTGATTATAAACATAACTAAAACACCTAACGGGATCGAGCCCATCAGGGCATCGTTTGCATCCCCAGAGCTTTCCGCTTCACCCCCCCATTCCAGGCTATAGCCATTTGGAAGCTCTATGGCTTCAATAGCGGGCCTGACTTCGTTGAAGAGGTCATTGGCTGTTGTGTCCCCCAGAATATAGGGGTCGGCCATTACTGTGATGGTTCGTTTTCTGTCACGTCGTCCAATAACGGCATCTTCCCACTCTACATCAAATGAATGCACGACCTGTTCTACCGGTATATAGAGTTCGTATATCGGGCTCCATATTTGCAGGCTGTGGACAGTGTCAATGCTGGAGCGTTCGCTGGCAGGGGGGCGGGCAATAATCGGTAATAAAGTTGTACCATCACGGTACAGCCCGATCTGTTTTCCAGAAAAACTCATCTGTAAGACATCATCCAGATCCTGCTTGCTGACACCCAGCCGGCGAGCCTGAGCCTCCGAAAACTGTGGGCGGATGACCTTGGTGCGTTTTTTCCAGTCATCCCGAATGTTCACGGCGGTAAGCTGGTTGCCAAGTATCTGTTTAGCCTGTACCGCGAGTGAACGTAGAACGTCTGGGTCGGGGCCGGAGAAGCGCGCTTCTATTTTACCGTCTTTACTGGGGCCCAATTCAAATTTCCTGAAGTTGTAATTCACATCTGGGTAATTGGTATCAAAGTATGCGCTTATGTTTTTTATAAAAGCATCAATCTGTTTGTAATTGTCCATTTCAACCATAAACTGGCCATAGCTGGGAAAAATTTTCTCCGGGCTGTAGGTGAGCATAAAACGTATGCCGCCTTTGCCGGTATTTGAGCTGACCTGTTTTACGCCTTGCTGTTCTAATATCCACGGTTCAATGGCCTGAATTTCGCTAAATGTCTGGCGAATGTCGGTGCCATGTTCTTTTCTAAAGTCGACAAGCACCATTGGCGTGGTCATGGCGGGGAAAAATACCACCTTGATCTGTTGAAAACCATAAATAGAAAGTATCAGTAAGGTGATGGTAATACCAGCAGTGAGAGACTTATGTTTTAAGCTGGTATCCAGTATTTTTTTAAACACAGTAAAAAAAGCGCTTTGATAAGGTTCTGTGCTAACTGCGCTGTTGTCGGTTTTTAAAATCATATCGGCAAAGAACGGGGTTAGGGTGATAGCCGTAAACCAGCTGAGCATTAAGGAGTACAGGAGTACATAAAATAATGAGCCAAGCATTTCTCCGGTTGAGTCATGTGATAAACCGATAGGGGCAAATGCGGTCACTGCAATAACAGTGGCCCCAAGTAATGGCCATATAGACTGTTTGACAATATTTTTTGCGGCTTCAATTTTTGAAAGCCCCCGTTGCACTCCGATTAATATACCTTCGGTGATGACTATGGCGTTATCCACCAGCATGCCCAGTGCAATAATGAGTGCACCCAGGGATATGCGTTGCAACTCAAGACCGTGCAGTTTCATAAATACAAATGTGCCAACAACGGTAAGAAAGAGAATTAAACCAATGAGCAGTCCGCTGCGCAATCCCATAAACAACAATAAAACCACAATAACGATAGCAACCGCTTCAAGCAGGTTTATTGCAAAGGCATTGATGGAGGTGTTTACCAGTTTGGGCTGGTCATACAATGTAGCCAGCTCTATACCAACCGGTCGGGCATACTCAAGCTCTGCTAATTTGGCATCAATGCGTTCACCCACTTCAATAACATTGAAGCCGGACGCGAATGAAATACCCAGTGAAATTGCCTGGCGTCCGTTAAGAGAAACCAGGTGTGTTGGCACCTCCTGAAATCCCCGGCTTACATTGGCTACGTCTTTTAAGTAGAGTAAGTTCTGATCTCCCGGGCTACTGATTAACAGGTTTTCCAGTTCTTCGACATCCTGAAATTCACCGGTAGGGTGAAAGCGAATGTATTCAGTCGAAATCTGAATGGCACCGGCATTTGATACGATATTCTGCGTGGATAAAATTTCATAGATGCGTTGATAAGGGATGCCTAGCTGGGTCATTCTGCTGAGTGATATTTCAACAAATACCTGCTCCTGCTGCTTGCCGGCAACGGATACTTTACCTACTCCCTCTACCAGTACCAGTTCGCGGCGCAGGTAATCTACATAATCACTGAGTTCGCGGTAACTGTAGCCATCGCCGATCACCGCGAACAGTAAGCCAAAAATATCACCAAAATCATCATTCACCAGCGGCGGCAAAACACCGGGGGGCAGTTTGGGTACCAGGTCATTGACTTTGCGGCGTAGCTCATCCCATATTTGCGGTAGGTGATTTTTGTTATACTTGCGCTTCATGGTCACGGTGATTTGTGACAGGCCATTGGTGGAAAGTGAGCGAATGTAGTCGACATAAGCGAGTTGTTGTATTGCATTTTCCAATGGGTAGGTGACTTCTTCTTCAACCTGTTGAGGCGAAGCTCCCGGGTACTGGGTAATGATCACCGCATCTTTAATTGTGAACTCAGGATCTTCCAGTCTGGATAATCCAGAATAGGCAATTATGCCGCCGACAAGTAATATAATGGTAATCAGCCAGCTGATTAGTTTATTTCTGATTGAAAACTCTGCAATATTCATAGTGATTAAATGACTTTAAGTAGGGTGTTTTTATGTCTATAAAAGTGAGTTTGTATTAAGTTTTAAAGCCCTGACTCTTTGACCCAGGGTTTAACTTTTTGCCCCTCTTTTATAAAATTAACACCTGCAATAATAATCTTATCCCCTGACTGAAGCCCAGATGTGACTTCCAGGCCTTGAGTATAGATTTGTCCTATATTTACCTGAACAGCCTGTGTTCTCATGGTTTTGCTATCAACCTTCCAGACTTTGTAAATTTTGCTTTTAAGGCTTTTGTTTTCAGGGGAAAAAACAGCTTCAACCGGGACAACTAATCGTGTGCTGGTTGACCCCATCATTTCAGTGAAGTCCATATGCACATTAACGCTCATGCCGGGAAGTGCAATAAATTCCTGTGGCGCGGGCATTGTCAGAACTACTTTATAGCTGCGGGTTTTTGGATCGGCTTCTGCATCGAACTCCTTAACACGAGTTTCGTAGGTTTTGCCGGGGAAAGTATCGAAAACAACCGTTGGGTGTGCTTTTTTTCCGCTGCCTTTTTTTAGTCTTGAAAGAATATTTTCCGACAGGTTAAAACTGATATCAATATTTTGAATTGTTTGAACTACCAGTATTGTTTCATTTTTTTGCACATTTTCATGGTTTTTTACATTCAGGGTTGAAATAATGCCATCAAAGGGAGCGCGCAGTTCAGTATAGGAAAGGTTCGCTTTAGCGAGCCTTAAGTCTGCTTTAGCAGCCAACAGATTTGATTTTGCTTTATCGAAGTCGGACTTCGGAATCAGTTGCTGCTTGACCAGCTTCTCAGTGCGATCAAACTGAACCTGTGCGAGGTCAAATCGGGCCTGCTGCTCATCCACGACCAGCTGGAAATCAGAGGGATCGAGTTGAGCCAGTAGTTGCCCGAGTTTCACTCTCATGCCCGCTTTAGCGGGCAGTTTAATCAGTTCACCGCCGACCCGGAAGGCCTGTTCTGAACGATCCCCCGCTTCAACCTCTCCAGGATACACCCGTTGAGTTCCACTCAGCGGATCGCCCACGGCCATAATTTTTGCAGGCCGAACCACTTCTGCTTTTACAGTGGGAGCACCGTTGTCACAGGCGCTTAATACTGAAACAAATGCGAGGAACACGAGCAACAGCCGTAGTCCTGTAGGTGAGAGTATGGCGGCGTTTTGTGGCATTTTACGGTTCCCATCATATGTATATGAAAAATTCTTGTTCAGCTTGAACCTGAAGTTAGGCATAATAGCAGATTAAAATAAGAATCTCACAGCTTAATGATAACCCGGACTTTAAAAGGCAGATGGCTCTATGGCAATTATCAAACGTTTTGTAATTATTTATCTCTCCATTATTATCAGTTTTCTGGTTAGCGGTGTGGTGCATGCACAGGACATAAAAGAAAAAAACCCTGAATTAGCACGTTCTTCTGTGGTGGTGGTCGGCAAGGCAGGTTTTAAATTTGCAAAAAATACAGAATTTACATGGGTAAAGGATCATGCGGATATTTCCGGGGCTTTTAAAAAAGCCGACTTTCCAGTGCAGACGTTATTAGACGATGGAATTATGCAGGCGTTGCAGGCTAGGGGGTATAAGTTTAACCCGTCAAATAAAAGCAGTTTGCAAATTCATTATCATGTATCACTGGAATCAGAAATGGATGATACCGCACTGGCCATTCGCTATGGGCTGGCCCCCGGATTGAATGCAAACAGTGAAGCCAGTAAAAAATATGAGCGAGGCACACTGGTTGTTGATCTGATCGACCCGGCATTATTAAAAGTTGTATGGCGGGGAGCCATCGGCGTTTTTACCGGCATTGAAAAAACAGACCAGGGCCGTAAAGAACGGGTTAATGTGTTAATGCAGGAGTTGTTTGCCAGTGTACCATACGTACAGAAGGCCCCTGTTAATGGTCATTAATCGTGGGTATTAAAATGGTTTAGATCATGGGAGTCTTCAAGCGTTGTGCTCATGTATCAATAATTGAAGCCCCGCGTATGGTGAATGCCGGTAGTTTTTCCGGTGCAGGGTAAACCTGCATATATTTAATATTATCTACAGGAATGTAGAGCATGGAACCATCTGCCTCCATTAGAAAAAATTTATTTTCTAATACCTCTTTCATTTTTGTGATGATGTCATATTCGTTTTCTGATTGAACGGGGTAGTCAAGCAGTAACTTACTGCCATCATTGAAATAGATGGTAAGGCCACGTTTTTTATTCATTGTCGTCTCCTGGTAAATTGTGGTGTATCTGTAATCCCGAAATATAGCATGGGAGCGCACCCGTTTTTAGTGTATTAAATAAATTAATATGCCTATAAAATATTGCAGGCATGCTTATGCCCGCGAGGTGTTCATAGCTTAATTTTCCAGATAATCTACAGTATCCGAAAATCATAATGGATTAGAGTCAGCAGCCATTGTATGCCCTGAAGCGGGTCTTTTGATCAGGAAATGACATTATTATGACTAATTAGCTGGATTCATGGGCATATTTTTGTTAGTTTCTTATAAGGATAAATTAGAAACTATTATAAATGCAGGATGAACGGCTCATGCCAGAATTATTTTCAACCGACTGGGCTCAGAAGTATAAGGATGTATGGAATAGCAGTGAAGGTATTGCTGAACAGTTGGGAAAGTCGAAATTTACCTCAGTTGTTGCTTTTGGAATCGATGGTGAAAGTGACCCACGGGTCGTACTGACGATCACCGAGGGGGCGATTGTATCTGCAGGCCGGCCGAATGGAGAAGTGCTAAACTGGGATATCAGAGCCTCTGCCGATGAGTGGCTTTCACTGGTAAAGAAGCCCCCGGGTTTAATGAAACTGGGGCTGGCATATACGTCACGAAAGTTAAAATTTAAAAAAGGTGATTATGCAGTGATGATTAAAGACCCTTCTTTGTCAACTGCTTTTGTAAAGTGCTTTTCATTAATGGCAAAAGCGTTATAACCATTGTTGTTTTATTTGCCTTTACTTAGTAAGTCACCCGGATTGAACTGGCGGGTATGTTGCCTGAACTGCTCGAGTTGTTTTTTACTGTTAATTTCCTCATAACGTAATTTAATATATAAGCGCGTTATGAGCAGTATACTGCTTTTCAGTTCAGGAAATTTCGTTGTCGCCCTTAATGAAAAGTCCAGTGGCCCTTCATACGAATTACGATGAACTCCCATGCGGGCTAATTTTTTACAGAACTTATTATAGACCTGTGTAACGGGATCGACCTTATTTCTTTGCCAGGGCCTGATAATGTATATTGAAATTATAAGCAGGCCGCCCGTAAAAAATATTGTCATGAGTAAAATTATTTCTGATAATTCAATATGTCGATTGAATACAGATTCTAAAAATTCATCTTGCAGGGCTGAGTCATAACCGACAATCCACTGGTTCCACTGATTGTCAATTGCATCCCAGTAAAAGAGCAGGTTTTTAAGGGTGCCGCTGTTTATCTGCAGGTGAAATGGTAGCGGGTCGCCTGGCTCCAGTGCAGCCTGTAAATTGCGTTCGATTCTCTGTGGCGCAATTGCCGCAGTCGGGTCAACCCGCACCCAGCCTCTGTTTTTTAACCACACCTCAGACCAGGCATGTGCATCGCTTTGTCTGACGCTCATCACTTTATTGATGGGGTTAATCGTACCCCCCTGGTATCCCACAACGATTCGAGCAGGAATTCCTGCGGCTCTCATTAGCAAGGTAAAGCTGCTTGAGTAGTGTTCACAAAAGCCGCGTTGAGTTTGAAATAAAAACTGATCAACAGGGTCAAAGCCAGGTGTTAATGGTGGCTTTAATGTGTAATGATAATCCTGTTGGTTAAACATATTAAGTACATGATTAATAATGTTAACGGGTTGCTTATATTGTTGGGCCAGTTTTTTTCCCAGTTTGACTGTTTGCGGGTTACTCAGTGGTGGTATTTTAAGCCCGGCGCTTTTCTCCCAGGGCGAAATTTCCATCTGTATTCTGTAATCCAGTACGGATGAGGCAGTGTATTGATAAAGACCGATAATTTTATTCTGAGCGCGTAAAACAAAGTCACGAGTGTAATTTATCTTATCAGATACTTTTGTCGGTATATCAAGGGCAAAAAGCCATTTCTTCTGATGAGGTTCCAGTGTGATGGTGTAAGAAATTTCTTTACCAAAGAGTTGCATGCTGGGTGATGAGGTGATGTTCTGTTTTCCCTGTTCCCAGCTGCTTCCGTCAAAATACCATAATACCATCGCACGCCAATAGAGTTGACTCTGTAATGGAGCGGGGCCTTTAAATTTCGCCCTGAATGCAATGCCACTAGACTGTATTAAATTAGAAATATTACCTGGAGACATGGTGTCACTCAGGCCGGTTGTCGCAATGGTTTTTTCATTCGGCAGTTGCCATAATGGCCCGGGGATACGCGGGAAAAGGAAAAACATGATTAACATGAGGGGGGTAGATTGCAATAATAATTTGCTGGCCAGTTTAAATTTATCGTTAATACTGAGAGTTGCATCATCCTGATTTATACTGATCATACTGATAACCAGCACAATAATGATGGCCAGCATAAAGAAAAGGGTCAGAATGGTTTGTGAGAACAGGAAACTGGTCGCAATAATAAAAAAGCTTAAAGCGATTAACAGCATATAGTCACGTCGTGTCTGGCTTTCATGAAGCTTTACTGCAAGTAAGATAGAGAGAAAAACAGAGCCAGCCGTTTTGCCGAACAGAGTACCAAAATGAAAATAAATGCCGGCAGAGGAAAACAGAGTAATAAGAAGTAATATCCACTTTGCAGGTAACCAGTTGAGATGCTTAATACATAAAACTCGCCATAAGAACAAAAAAATAATAAGAACGATCGACCAGGCAGGAAAACGTGGTAAGTGAGGTGACACAACCAGTATTAGTGAAAGTATGACCCATGCCACAGGCTCTTTGTTTAACTGTTTGAGTGTGTTCATTTTCCAAATAAAGCTAAGGTCTTAAGACAATGGTGCTTATGTTGTAAGCCGGATGCAGCGGGGATCATTTTACCAGGAATATTTAATGCGAATTTTATACTTTGGGCATCGGCATCCAGTACCATGCGACATAAAATAGACAGGCGATGCTCAATATCAAGGGTTTCTGCTGTCTGCTGCCAGTTGATTGTAATTTCTACTGTTGATTCACTGTTAAAAAGCTTAGTTTGCAGTTTGTCTGTTTTGGCAATGATTTTCCATGCCATATGGTTTGCCATATCTCCCGGCTGGTATTCTCGAATGCCGCAGAATTCGTCTACTCCGTATTGCTCGCTGATATTTTTTCCCAGTGCCTGGTTGTCAGAGCTTGAGTGCAATGGATAATGGTGCGGGTCCGGTGCAGGGTAAACCAGACAGTTTGTCTGTAATTTTAGCCAGCTCCATGCATGAAATAGACCCAGAGGGTATTCGCTGAATAACTTGATTCGTCCAACCGAGACGTATCCTCTCTGTTTGCTCATTACGGGTAATTTACATTCTGCGCTTTTTTGTCTCATCAGGTGGGTGCTGATGATTTGTCCGCTTTCAGATTGCAGTTTGATGTTAGGATGCAGCTCGTCATTGTTTTGCATAACCGTCAGTGGAAGTAAAATATTCTGGCCAGCAAAAACAGGTTCTGTACGTCCAATACGTACGCTCAGGTGGTTAATATTCTGATGGGTGTATATCATGCCCAGTAAGCCCAGAGAGCCAAGCAGAAAGGCCAGCATAAAGGCCAGGCTGTTTTCATAGTTAATGGCTCCAAATAACACCGGAAATATCATTATAAAATAAGCTACGCCATGCCGGGTAGGCAAAATATACAGCCTTTGCCGTTCAATTTTAACCTGATGGCTTGCGGCGGGCTGGCGTCTGTCCGCCCAGTTTTGAATGAATTTTTCAAAAAATTGCGGCAGCAGAGGTAAACCTGCAGCCATTAAACCGGTACCTGTTGAATGAGCAGAAGAGTTAATTCATCTATCTTTTTATCCTGGTGCTCAGGGTGAATTTGCAACCTGTGTGCTGCGACAGAGGGTAGAACGCGTTGCACATCTTCAGGTAGTACATGGTCTCGACCCTGGAGAAAGGCCCATGCGCGGGCGCACTTCTGTAAAGCCAGGCCTGCGCGGGGTGACAGACCGGTGATAAACCAGGGAGAAAGTCGTGAGCTGCGAATTAATTCCAGTACATAGTCAAGAACGGCCTGAGACATATGAATCTGCTCAACAAGTTGCTGTATTTTAATGAGCTGTTCAGGCTGGATTGAAGCATTGATCTGTTGGATCAGGGTGTGGCGGTCGACGCCTTTTAATAGTTCCATTTCAGCCTGTTGATCAGGGTAGCCAATATTGATGCGCATTAAAAAACGATCCAGTTGGGATTCAGGTAAAGGGAATGTGCCGACCTGTTCCAGTGGGTTCTGAGTGGCGATAACAAAAAAGGGCTGGGGGAGTGAACGAGTGACACCGTCCTGTGTGACCTGTTTTTCTTCCATGGCTTCCAGTAGTGCGCTCTGGGTTTTGGGCGTTGAACGGTTTATCTCATCGGCTAACAGTACCTGAGTAAAAACAGGTCCCTGATGGAACTTGAAAGTCTGATTATTTTTATCGTAAATTGAAACCCCGAGTACATCTGAGGGCAGCAGGTCACTGGTGAACTGAATGCGTTGAAAATCAAGTCCGAAAACCTTTGCCAGAGTGAGTGAAAGTGTTGTTTTACCGACACCCGGCAGATCTTCGATCAATAAATGCCCGCCGCCAAGCAAGCAGCTTAAGGCCAGCTGGATCTGTTGCTGCTTGCCCAGAATAATAGAAGAGATCGAATTTGAAGCCTGTGTGAGCAATTGCAGGCATTGCTCAACAGAGAGTGATGGTTGTTGAGCCATTCTGAAGCCTTAAAATTAATGAGTGTCAGTTGCATCTGTCATATTGCAAACTGGCGGGTTTTGTTGGCAGCAGTGCAGGCATATTTTTTGGATTTTTTTGGATATTGTAAAAAATTATGCTGTGCTGTGGGTAAACTCAGGTTGTTTGAATCTTCGTATTCATCCTGAGCTTTTTTCCGCGCCTTGAATAAAGCCATTTGAATTCGGCTTTGTGCGTTTACGGCACCATCTCCAGATGTTTCTACGGCCAGAAAATTCGCCTGAGGATATTGGGCTGTTACCAGAGATTGTACGCCATCAGAAACGCCGGATGATGGCATGCAACCAAACGGCTTGATACTTATCACCATATGAGATTTATTTTTTTCTACGGCATCAATTAAATAGGCAACCTCCAGGTGTCCTTCGCCCCCCTGTAATTCGTGGGGATAATATTGACCGGATATCTTGCCGAGTTTGTTCATGTTTGACAGTTTGTAATCTTTTAAACCGGTTAGTGAGGCGCAAATTGCGAAAAAGGATTTTATGCCTTTTTCAGCGATATTTAGAATTAATAATTTTTTGGGTGTTTCGAAATCAAACTTAATACCTTCGGGCAGCTGATTGTCTTCTAACATCATGGTTGAGCTAAGGTTAAATTTATTCTCCCAGAGGTTGTGCAGAGCACGGTTGGTAACGATGCTAATATTACATTCGGCACCTTCTTCTTCCAGAAAGCGTTGCAGGTGATAATTACCATCACCTTCAGTTGTAATAGCCCAGAATTCTCCCATTATAATGACTTTGGGCTTTGCCTGATTATAGTTGAGCGCGACTTTTTTCAAAACTTTTCTGCATCGAATTAATGCCATAAAAATACTTTTCTTTGATTTTATCGCGTCATAAACAATTGACAGAGATTTTTCAATGGCTTTATCTGTGCTGCCGGGTTCTATTTCATAGGGGCGCATGCGTGTGGCGATGACATTTAAAATATCTCCAACAACAACAGCTCTTAGAACGGCCATGAAAAAAGGCAGATTAAATATAATCGTACTGTTGTTTTCGCTTTGGTCCAGGCCACCATCATTTTGAAAAGATATAACTCTAAATCCATTAAATCCGGCATCACGCAGGGCTTTCCTGTACTCGGTAATATACATTCCAAAGCGACATGGGCCACACCCGCCAGCGGTTAAAAATATATAATTTTTAACAATGGTTTCGCTGCTTAAACCCTCTTCATCGCGTAGCTTACAAAGGTGTTTAATGAGATTGCCAACAGTAAAATAGGTGGGGTTACACTGGCCACGGTTACCATATTCTTTACCATGATGAAAAGAATCATTATCAGGAACATCCAGCTTTTTACAATTGTAACCCAGCGAGATAAGTGTCGCTTCAAAAAGTTTGTCCTGCGCCGCTGTCAGGCCTCCCTGTAGTATTGTTATTTTGCTTTTATCCGAGTTTAAGTCGGGTTTTGCAAGAAATTCACTCCAGTGTTGCTGATTGTTGTTGTGTTTATCTGAGCTGTTGTGCCTGTTCTGAATGGAATTAATATCAATCTGGAATTCACCTGCGGTATTATTTTGTGAGACAGTCATCTTTACGGTTCCTATGCAGAATTCATCTTTAAAATATGATTTAAATTAATAGAACTGTGTTTCAATTACACAGTATTGCTTTCTTCTTCTGTTGCATACATCCTGGCTTTCTCCTGTATATGTGACAGTTGTTCCCTGGCATTGTCGTCTCGAATATTCAGTTTTGCCTGAAATTGTACATTAACTTCTGTTTTGCTGTTGCTGTCCTCGTATTCAATAGTGCTGCCTATGGTTTTTTCTTTTTTCAGAAAAGCACTGAACTCGCTATCAAGAGAATCCGTTTGAGTGGCCTCGCTCAGCTTTGTTTGATGCGGTGAAGGTGGAATGTTTTCCTGTTGCTGTAAAATATAAATATCGGCTGACTGTGCATCAAGTTTTTCCTGGTACCGCTGTAGCGCGTAGGCATATGTTTTAACGCGAATTTTAATTGAGCCAGTTGGTTTATTGGCATCGATATCGTGCAGCGTTAAATTAGGTGTGTTAGAGCAGGAAAAAATTTTATCAATAATGCCATAGGTGGGTGCATCATGACCACATTTGAAGCTGGATAAGTCAATAACTGCAAGGTTAGGGTGACGGGCTGCAAATTTAGCAGCCCATACTTTTTCGGCGCTATTTACAGAATAATTCTCCGGCCAGACATCACGTATATCATATACATCACTTATTAAGCCGTTTTTAATGTCATCGGAAAAATAGGCCTGTAAATATTGTTCGTCTTTAGGAATCGATCGCATAGATAAAATGGGATAACCCAGAGACTGGAATTCTTCCAGTATTTCATGATTGAGCCCAGGGTCATTATGATAAGGTCGACCCAGCATAAGCAGGCCTACTTTATTTTCCGCTTCGAGTTCCTGTAAAATATTCAAGCCTCTATGCTGCATTTCTTTGTCGCATACCCGCATAGATTGAAGTGCCTGTTCACAGGCCCAGTTGCTTTCATCTTCAGTGACTTTTAATGCTGATTTCCAGGTGTTAAACATTTGATGCTTTAGCAAGGCCGGGTTGTCAAAGTCCAGTGGCTGGTCAATAAATTCAACCCCTGAATCAGCAAACAGGTCATGTTCTTTGGTTAGTGCTGCAGTAACAACTTTAGGTGTGCCGCTGACAATAGGGCAGCTGGTGTTAGCAACCGTATTAGAAACAAAGGTCGGCATATGGGTAATACAGGGAAACCAGATTGTATCGAGTTTTTTTCGCTTAAATTTTTTGTGTTTAAGCAGATGGTGTACATGTGCCAGTGCGATTTTAGCCGGGTAGCAGGGGTCAACAGAGCCGTGTTTACCGCCGGCAAGCCATAGCTCTTCTGAGGTGAAGCCAGAGAAGATAATATTCTGTTTTTTTAAACCAAGGGTTTCCAGATAGGTGCGCATAAAAGGTGCGACGGTGTATATATTAAGTGACTGGGGTATACCTACTCGCCATGTCTCGCGAAGCTCTTTTGTTTTATTATCGCTGCGTTTAAAATTAGTTTTTATGGTTTTTCTTTTAACCGGCCCGTAGCCAAATAAAGTTCTTTTGATTTCCTGGCGGTTAATAAGGGTGGATGCTTCCGGCAGCGGATCTGCTTTATTGAACTGCTTAAAAGCAAGGTGAGCTTCGTAGTCAACCAGGTTAGGGTAAACACCCTTTAGCCGCCTGCGTTCTTTGTTTAACTCAACAACGGCCTGTTTTGATTCAACGGTGCCTTTTTCACAGGAAAAACCGGCGATATAACGAGCGGTAGTACCTGCAGGTGTTTTCGTATCGATAAAGGTTCGAGAACAGAGATTATCACAGAAACCACAACGTGTTGATTCATCAGTTCTGGTGGTGTAAGTAATATTAATAGCAGCCGTCAGACCGATAAAACGTGAGTCGCCGTGTAATTCGACAACACGCTTAGCTTCCAGAGCAGCACCAATGGCACCCGCTTCGCCACAATGCGGATGAATTTGAATGTCAGCGTTGGGTACGCGTTTACGAATATAGTCAATCTGGGCTTTCACTGCAGCCAGATTGTACTGGGTTCCACCCTGTAGTACATAGCGGGTGCCCAGTTCCGCAAGGCGGGGAATCTGTACTACATATTGCCAGACATTTTTAGGTAATACCTGTGCCAGGCCCGAAAACAGCTCTTCTCTCTGAAAACCTTCTTTTTGAAAATTTACTCTGTCACTGTCAAGAAACACAGCACAGCCGTAGCTGAACTGTGGAGCATATTCGGCTTTAAAAGCAACGCTCGCATAGTCCTGCACGGCAACACCAAATTGATCAGCCATAGCCTGTAATAGCATGCCGTTTCCGGCTGAGCATTGATTGGAAAGTTTGAAATCTTTTATATTATTATTTTGTAAAAATAGTACCTTAATATCCTGCCCGCCAATATCACAGACCACATCAATATTGTCGCCACAGGAATCTTTAGCGCTCATCATATGGGCAACAGTTTCAACAATATTTGCATCACAGTGCAGTGATTTATCAAGTATATCTGCGGCGTAGCCGGTGGCACCAAAACCCAGAATATCGAGACTGCATTGTTGCTGTTCTGCGTATTCGAATAACTTTTGAAGTAATTCCTTACAGTCCTGAATAGGGTTTCCTTTAGATAATTGATAAGCCTTAAATAAAATTTTACCCTTCTCGTTGATTAGAACAGATTTTGAACTGGTGGAGCCACCATCAACTCCAATATAGGCTTTAATTATGCTTCCAGCAGGGTAGTCTACAGGGGTAAACTCGGGCAGCTGATACTGCTGTAGAAATAAGTCTAACTCTTGCTGGTCTTTAATTAATGGTTTGCCTGCCAGTGCGGCAAGGTCACTTTTACGTCCGTTTTGCAGAAAGTGTTCAAATGCTGCAATGCCATTAAATTCCACCGCTTTATCTTTTTCCTGCAGGCCAAATACGGCAGCGCCAAAAGCCGCATAGTATTCTGCCTTATCAGGCGTGAAGACCAGCTGTGGGATACTGTCTTTTTGATAGTCTACTTTTCGCTCATCCCAAAGCTGGGGAACGCGATACTGCCAGCACTGCTGCAAAAAGGGCAGGTAGGTATTAGGCCCACCCAACAACAGAACTTTGGGTTGAATGGTATTGCCGCGCGTCAGTACAGACAGATTTTGCATAACAATAGCATCGGCAAGCGAATTCATTATTTCATCGCTCGGCACACCTGATTTTATTAAATTTACGATATCTGTTTCAGCAAAAACGCCACATTTCGCCGCTACATGGTGAATTTTATCCGCACGAAACTGAAGAGATGCGAGTTGCTCGTGACTCATGCCAACTTTAGTCACACACTTGTCAATGGTAGCGCCGGTACCTGAAGCGCATTTATCGTTCATTGACGTAATAATACGTCGTTCTTCACTGTTTGTGCTCTGCTGGAATATAATGACTTTTGCATCCTGTCCGCCCAGCTCAATTACACTGTTTACATCGGGGTGTAATTTTTCCACAGCGATGGTAACGGCATTAACCTCCTGAACAAAACGACAGCCGAGTGATGATTTAAGGGGGCCTGCACCTGAGCCGGTTATAAAAGCAAGGGTAGAGCTCGAATCAATCTGAGGGTATTGTTGTTTAATTTCCTGCAAAATCTCAAGTAACTTTTCTCCCTGGCGAGTTTCATGCCGCTGGTATTTTTGCCACATAATCTCGAGCGAATCAGGATCTATAACAACACATTTTACAGTGGTTGAACCAATATCAATGCCCAGCACAAGTTCGTTTTTCAAATTTACATTTTTATCACTGTGAATCAATTTAATTTCCTTCTGGGCTGATAAGGAGATAACTTACACGCTCAGGTTTGTAGTGCAGCTGTGCTCTACCCACCATTGCGGAATAAAATATATGTAGTAAAAAAGTGTTGCTCCCATAAACTATTGGGTTTTTTAAAGTTTCAGACTTATATCGCTGATCTAGCCTGTGTACATCTGTTCTTTCGGTCTTTAGCTTCAATGAGCCAGAGTACGGTCAAGTCTGTTGATGTCATGGTGCTATGTTGTCACGTTATTATTAGAGGATCTCTTAAGTGCATCTCTAAAACAGCTTCCTGCTTATTTTTTTGTAAACTGTGCTTATACGAATGGTTGTTTGATCACTTATATTATGTCCAGCATATTACCTTGGGACAATTTGTATATCATTTTTCTAATGCCCGCCTGGTAGTGAGTCTTTGGGGTATTCTATATTAAAGGAGCAAAAGGGCATAGTATATAGTGTCTGTATGGTCCACAGATCGTTTTGGGCTTAACCGTTTTGGCTCAATGGTACCATTTAATATTATATTACTTTGATTACTATACTTTAGTTTCGGGATTTTTCAATAAGATAGGCGTGCTTTACTTTTTTGTGACTCGAGTCTCTTTAATTTTTCATTATATTGCACATTAAGCGGATATTTAAGCTTTATTTATAAAGTTAATCAGGCTGATTTTCGGCAGGGTGTTTGTAAAACTATGGGTGAATTAAAAGTCCACAGGTTTTGCCGCTTTATAACCTTGATAAAATAATGGTAATAGCGGCGGCGTGTAAAATGCGGATGAGCTGATTGTAAGTTGCTGAAAAATTTAATTTTTCAGCATATTGCAAGCACCCACAGCTGGCGGGTGACAGCATGAATTGCACATATGGGGTGCTCCCAGGCTGCTTTAGCTGAGTTATGTCTAACCGGTAAAAAGTGTATTCAGAAGTGCAAAGCCACTTAAAATACTGAAGCAAATGAGCAAAATGCGGTTAAAGTATTTTAGTTGCTGGTGATCGACGGTATGTGCCTTAACCCGTGCTATGCCCAGTTTTTTTGAATGGTTGTGATGCATGATGATTTTTCCATTAAGTTTTTAAAGTTGAGCTATCATCATTTCTAAAAGCACTGAGGTGGGTGTTTGCAGTGCAATCTGTCCGTGTAATTAGAACTATAGCTAGAAACCGTCAGAAAAAAACGGATGCCTGTGTATTTTAGATAAGTGGCTGATTTTGCCGTATAGGCTCGATTTTTCAGATTAAAGCATTAAAGTCAGCTGATATTCTAATATTCTGATGTCAGGGCGGTTAAAGGAGATATTACAGTTTGTAGCTATACTTAGGGAGTTAAGAATTATAATTTAAAATATTCGTGTCAACATATAACCCTGAATACACTGACGTATCCCAGATGCCTGAAATGCCTGTGCTGGTGCATGACTTTATATTGCTGGCCGGGCAGCAGAGTCTATTGCCGTCTGTTCTGGCTCTAATAGAGCGTTACCCCCTTTTTTTTCAGCGGATATTAGAAACGGTAAATGCGGGTGCATTGGGGACGGGTGTAAAAGCTGAAAGTTTTTCGCGGGCGATTGACATATTCGGCTTTGAGAAAATTTCAGAACTATTACAGATTCTGGCGATTTACAGCGTTTTTAATCAATACCGAATCAATGGTATTGATATGCCGGCATTCTGGCAGGATGTTCTGAGGCGAGCCGTTAGTGCTCGAATGCTGGGTGAATTAGCCGGGCTGGATGCTCAGCAGTGTTTTAATGCCGGTTTTATGCAAGATATTGGTTTTATACTGATGATGCTTGAGCAGCCTGAAAAAGCCATGCTCTGTGGTGAATTTCGAAAGCGTGAACCAGAGGCTCGTTTGAGCATGGAACAGAATATTTTCAATCAGCAGCATGATGTGTTGCTTATGCAGTTTATGCAGAGCAGGGGGCTGCTGTCTCATCTTCAGCTTGCAGTTGCTTCTCATCACAGTATCAAAAATGGCTCATTAACAGAAAAAGATAAAAAACTGGTTCAGGTGTTGCAGTGTGCAGACTGGCTATCTGCGGTGTTTACGGCAGATGATAAAGCATATGTCATTAACCGATGCCATACGTTATTGACAGAAAATATTCAGGTGAGTGGGCTTGAATCTGAAAAAATACTGCACTCTATTCCTGCTGAAGTTGAGCGAATAGCGCGTATATATGATATTAAAATCACCGACAGTATGTCTTATTCCGAGATAGTGTATGAGGCGAATATTCAGTTATATGATAATAATGCCAGTTTTCAGGAGTTAACATTGCGGCTTGATCAGGCATTGGAGGAACGGGATAAGCTGGCGGCTGAAATTAATCGTGAACTTAGTCTGGCACGTGAAATTCAGCAAAGCCTGTTGCCTGAATGCAGGCAAGAAGAATACCCGGTACATGGTATTAACTGTCCAGCACGAATGCTCTCCGGTGATTTCTATGATTTCTTTGAACTTGAAAATGGCAATATTTATTTTAATCTGGGTGATGTCTCGGGTAAGGGCGTCAATGCTGCATTGTTAATGGCTAAAACCTGCAGTCTTTTTCGTTGTCTGGGAAAAAGAATAGACGAACCTGGAAAATTGCTATATGAAATAAACAATGAACTCTGTGAAACCTCTATACACGGTATGTTTGTGACCATGGTCGCGGGTATATATTGCCCTGAAAGTGATGAAATTAAGCTGGTAAACGCGGGTAATCCGCCGGCACTCTTATTTACAGGTACAGGTATTTGTCGTGAATTTGAAGCTACGGCTCCACCGCTGGGTATAATGCCGGATACGGTCTATACTGAATATAATATTACATTAAAAAATGACAGCTTATACCTTTATTCAGATGGTGTAACTGAAGGCTATGTGAATGAGTCTGACATGTTGGGTCTCAGTGGGTTGTTTAAACTTATTGCGGGAATGGATGAAAATTTAACGTCAAGCGAGCGGCTAAAGTTAATTACAGATAAATTAACCGGACATGCAGAAAACCTTCGTGATGATATAACGGTATTGTTGCTGACCTCGGGTTGAGAAATATACCATTGACATGAAAAAACTGGAACGTATTCATATTTTATCCAGAGCAGAAAACTTACAGTCTTTACGTAAATTTGTGTATGATTTTTTATCTGGTCTTGGTTGCAAAGATGAAAGTGTTAAGGAGATTGTGCTTGCAGTCAATGAGGCTTGTATGAATGTTATTCAGCATGCTTATAAAAATTCAGATGACGGTGAAATTATTTTAGAATTTTATAAAAATAAAAATGAACTGATGATGCGAGTTATTGACTATGCCGATCAGGTTGATCTGAGCTTAATTAAATCAAGAAATCTTGATGATATTCGCCCCGGTGGCCTGGGTGTGCACCTTATATCAAGGCTTATGGATTCTGTTGAGTATAAGCATCTGCCACATGAGAGCGGTAATTTTCTGGAAATGCACAAAAAGATTTTTTGATAACGAATGATTTCAGGGAATAAGCAGTTATGAAATATCCTCTTAGCCAGCACATGAGCTTTACTGTATTAAATTTATCCGGTGAGATAGATCTGAGTGAATCGCCTGATGTGCGAAAACAAATTCTAAACTGTATTAAGAGTAGAAATAATCTTCTAGTTGATCTTTCAGCAGTTGAATATATAGACAGTTCGGGTGTGGCCTGTCTGGTGGAGGGGTTACAGACATGCAGAGAAAAAAAACTGGAGTTTGCACTGTTAGGGGTGAGTGATTCTGCGCTGCAGGTATTACAGTTGGCACGGCTGGACAGTGTTTTTAAACTTTATAAAACACTTGACGAGATAAGTTGAGTTTTATTTTATGAAGCAGTACATAGAAAAAGTTGGCAGAGTGAGCATAAACACGATAGAAGAAGTCGGTTATGCCATTGTCTTGCTAATGGAGTCAGTTTACTGGATATTGCTGGGTAAATTCAATAACCAACCGGTCAAACTCCCGTTAATTTTTATGCAGGCCGTACAGATTGGTGTGACGGCAATACCGATAGTCGTTGTACTGTGTTTTTCTGTCGGTATGATGCTGGCTATGCAGGGGCTGGAAACCCTTAAGCCCTACGGTGCTCAGACCCAGGTGGTTAATGGTATTGCAATTTCAGTTTGCCGTGAGTTTGCCGCCTTAATTGTCGGTATTATTGTAGCCGGGCGCTCAGGTTCGGCTATAGCAGCACGTATCGGTACAATGAATGAGTCTCAGGAACTGGATGCGTTACAGGTTATTGGTATAGACCCTGTTCGTTATCTGGCGGCTCCTGCATTGTTGGCGATGATTATAAGTATGCCGGTATTAACACTGCTGGGTGACTTAATGGGCATGTTGGGCGGTGCCGTCTATACTTTATATGAACTGGGAATGCCGCTTGATATCTATATGAGCCGAAGTTTTGAGGCAATTAATGTGTTTGATTTAATGCAGGGGCTTATTAAAAGCATTGTATTTTCCATATTAATTGTCATTGTCAGTGTAGTAAATGGTTTTCAGGTAAAAGGTGGCGCGGAGGGGGTTGGTCTTGCGACCACCCGTTCAGTTGTAATGTCTATTAGTGCCATTGTTGTCGCGGATATGATCTTTACTTTTTTACTGACCCGGTTATAACGTGAAAAGAGTCGACCTTAATGAAGCCGAATAAAGCCATACCGGCGATTCAGGTAAAAAATCTTCATACCCATTATGGTGATAAAAAAATTCTCAATAATGTTAGCCTGCAGGTAAACAGGGGCGAGATTATGGTGATTATGGGTGGCAGCGGTTCCGGTAAAAGTACATTGTTACGTTATCTTTTAGGTTTACAGAAGCCCACCTCCGGTAGCATTGAATTACTTGGCAAAGATATTACAAAAATGAGTGCCAACCAGTTGCATAAAATGAAAAAAAATATAGGTGTAGCATTTCAGGGAGGGGCATTATTTGGCTCTATGACGGTGGCAGAAAATATTCAGCTACCACTGATTGAACATGCAAATCTGGAGCAGAGCACAATGAATATTATGAGCCAGATGAAACTTGAAGTGGTTAATTTAGCCGGCTTTGAAAATCTGATGCCCTCACAACTGTCAGGCGGTATGGTAAAGCGGGCAGCTCTGGCCAGGGCGATTATTCTGGATCCGAGGCTATTATTTTTTGATGAACCTTCTGCTGGGCTGGACCCGGTTGTCTCCGCGGAGCTGGATGAGTTAATACTGCGTTTAAGAGATGCCATGCAAATGACCATTGTTGTGGTCACTCATGAGCTGGATAGTGCTTTTAAAATTGCTGATAAAATCACCATACTCGACCGGGGTGAAATTTTAATGTGTGGCACAGTCGATGAGGTGAGAAACAGTGATAATCAGCGTATCTATAACCTGCTGCATCGTCAACCCAGGCGTGACCGGGTGGATGTTGATGAATACCTGCAGCGTTTAACCGGGACAATCTGAATATTGATACAGATCGTCGCGTAAATTAATAGAGGTGCCCCTGAGTCGAGAATATGAAAAAAGATAATATTAATTATTTTATGGTCGGTCTTTTTGTTATTGCCGGTTTATTGTTGCTGTTTGTGATGTTATTTAAAATAACCGGCAACCAGTCTGATAACGATAAATATTATGTGGTTTTTGATAATGTTACCGGTATAAAAGACGGTATTGTTGTGACCTTTGGCGGTTATGCTATTGGTCTGGTTAATGGTGTTGAACCTCTGCCTGTTGATAACAATATTCGTTACCGGGTGAGTTTATTAATAAAATCAGGCTGGAAAATACCAGAAGACAGTAAAGCAAAAATTGTTATGCCGGCGATCATTTCCGATAAACAGATAGAAATTACCCAGGGCAATATGACGACTCATCTTTCACCGGGAGACATTATACCGAGTGTTGAAGCGGTCGATATTATGTTGCTGGTAGATTCTATAGCACAGCAGATTAATCAGTTTGTTCCAGAGTCGACAAAAAGCATCAATCAAATGCTTGGGCAGATGAATTACTCGGTCAATCAGGTGGCAATGCTGTTAAATAAAAATAATATAGCGCACCTGAACAATGTATTTAAAAATGCAGATGTCTCAAGCAGGCGCCTGGCAGATCTGGCCAGCAGTTTTAGTCGCTTAAACCGGCAACTGGACAGTATACTCAATAAGTCTGAATTACTCATTGATGATAATAGTGAAGATATTCGTTACACCATTGTAGAAATGAAAAAATCCATTGACGAAGTGTCAGGGCGTATCGAATCGGTGATGTATAACCTTGATGCTACCAGTCAGAATATGAACGAATTCAGTCGCACACTTAGAAATAATCCCGGTGCAATACTGGGCAGTAAGCCTCCGGAGGATAAACACAGTGACTAAATCTGTAGTTTGGGGAGTGCAGCAGAACCGCTACCGATTATCATTGGTTTTAGTGCTGAGTTTTCTTTTAACTTTCGCGATAACGGCCTGTGGTTTGGGCGGGGGTGATTTACCCGACGATCATTACTATCGCCTGCCCGATATAAGTGTAACAAAACAGGCCCAGGCTGCGTTTGATGAAATTGTGATTAAACCGGTTAAAGCCAGTGGCCTGTATCATGATAGAGCCATTCTTTATATCGAAAAAGAAAAACCACTGGAGTTACAGCGCTATCATTATTATTTCTGGGCAGAGACACCCGCGAATCTGCTGCAAAATGCATTGTATCAGGGGCTGCTGAACAGTGGCGTTTCGGGGCAGGTTAGTCGGCAGATGGGGGAGCATCGAGCGGATTATATTATTGACAGCCGTATTATTCGCTTTGAGCGAGTGATTGATGGTTCGAATGTGACAGTAGAGGTTGTGGTGGAAATTGCACTGCGTAGCGGTAAAAATGCAACACAGCATTGGAGCCGACGCTATGCGTCTACTCAGCAATTACAGACAACCGCAATGCATGATTCAGCTGAGGCTTTTGGTCGGGCATTGCAACAGATCGTTGAGACATTGATTGGAGATTTAAATAAACAATGAGATACACGGTGAAGCTCGTCATTTGTCGTCCGTCTTTAGTCGTTCATTAAATGACAGAAATTTTAATTTTAGTTGTTAAGAGTTGTCGTCAAAAACTAAAAGAAAATGAAATCGAAATCGAGGTATAGTGAGCAGGCTTATGATCACTTTCGATTATGATTCGATTCCAGGCGCAATTCTACAATCCGAACGAGAGTGTTCATAAAGCTGTTGTCGGTCTCATTCGGCCCGTCACATAACATTACGATATCAATTAAGACATGTCGTGAAGTCTTTCCTGGCGGCCCGGTACCCTGCATTCCTGCGATTATCTCAGGTTAACATTTCCACACATGTCTCTAATAGTCTGTGATTCGGTAATAGAAAAATATAAAAATTGCAAATTAAATTCGCATAAATGTGAAGCAGTAGTCTCATTTCTTCAGGGCATTTTCTTCTGATTAAAATATCTATATAATGATGCACCTATTTGTCAAATCATAAAGCCGCTTTTAAAGGTGCTTTTAAATATCGTTTTCAGCAGATGCCTATTTCTGGATGGGCGCTAGCTAGCGGAGTTTCAGGCAATAAGGCGATATGATTATTGCGCATGAGTTTAATGTGCAAGGTATTGATAATATGATTAAATTTAATTAGGGAAATAATAATGAAAAAACAGTATTCACTTCACATAATAAAAACTCTTTTAGTTTTTAGCTTATTCCTGTTGTCTGCATGTGGTAGTGGATCGGGGTCTGGTGGCGGTGATACGGCACTGAGTAGCAATGCTGACCTTAACAGCCTGACTGTGTCGACAGGCACATTGAATACTGCGTTTGATTCCTCCATTACCTCTTATACACTTGACGGTGTAGTGGCAGCAACAATTACCCTTACACCTGTATCCTCAGATGCGAATGCCAGTATTACAGTTAATGGTGTTAGTGTCAGTTCAGGTAGCTCGTCTACGCCTGTCGCTCTAAGCCTCGGAGCCAATACAATCACGGTGGTGGTTACGGCTGAGGATGCAAGCACAACAAAGTCCTATAATTTCACAGTGAACCGTGTAACCGCTTCAAGTAATAATGCTGATTTAAGCAGCATTATTTTATCTGCCGGCACACTGGACCCGGTGTTTGATAAAGATGTACTGGCATATACGGCAAATGTGTCCAATGCGACTAGCACGGCAACTGTTACTGCAGCATTATTTGATAACGCTGCAAGTTTCACTGTAGGGGGTAATGCCGAGGTGTCGGGAGTGGCTTCCACTGCGATTAACCTGGGTGTCGGTGCTAATCAAATTGATATTGTGGTGCTGGCCGGGGATGGCGTGACGACTAAAACATATACTGTCACGGTGATTCGTGCGGCACTTACTGGAAGTAATGTCGATTTAAGTGCTCTGTCCGTCTCGCTGGGTGTGCTTGATCAGGCGTTTCAGTCAGGCATAACCACATACTCAATGAATGTGAATTTTTTAATTACCTCGGTAAGGGTAACCGCTGCGGTCAGCGCGAATGAAATTATTACTGTAAACAATGTGTTGCTTAACAGTGGTCAGGAAAGCCAGAGTCTTGCCTTGCTTGAGGGCAGTAACCTTATTAACGTTAAAGTTACATCAGCTGATGGTCTGTCTGCCAAAACCTATACTATTACGGCCAACCGGGATACAGCAAATATTTTTGCGCAGCAGGCTTATATTAAAACCACAAACCCATTTATGCAGAATATTACATCAGCATTTGGTGGCGCTGTTGGCACACCCGCTCTATCAAAGGGTATATCAATTGATGGTGATACACTGGTAATCGGAGTTCCGAATGAGTATCTGACACCAGCTCAGGAACTTTTGGGTGGGGTTTATGTTTTTCAGCGAACAGCGGGTGTCTGGGTTCAACAGGCACGGCTGTCCTCTGATATTGATAATGATTTTTTTGGTGCCAATGTTGATTTATCCGGAGATACGCTGGTTGTGGGGGCGCTTAGCGACAACAGTAATGCTGTTGGAATAAATCAACCCAGGGGTACAACGCAGGTGGCAGGAAATTCAGGCGCGGTTTATGTTTTTACTCGAACAAACGGGGTCTGGTCTCAGGAGGCGTTTATTAAAGCCAGTAATACCGATGCGGGGGATATGTTCGGGTCGAGCATCTCTGTATCAGGAAACACACTGGTGGTGGGGGCTGTTTTTGAGAGCAGTGCGGCCACAACAATTAATGGCGATCAGAATGATAACAGTGCCTTCTCCCCAGGAGCCGCGTATGTATTTGTTCGTTCAGCCAGTGGCTGGTCTCAGCAGGCATATATCAAAGCGAGTAATGCTGCCGGGTTTGATGGATTCGGCACGTCTACTGCCCTGTATAATGATACGTTGGTCATTGGTGCACCGGGTAAAGGCAGTGGTGTGGCTTATGTCTATACACGTACCAATACAAGCTGGTCTGAACAGGCCTTTATAACAAGTGATGGTGCTAATCCAAGTTCTTTTGGCAAAGCGCTGGCCCTGTTTGAAGATACATTGGCCATCGCATCACCGGACAATGAGCGATCTGTTTATATCTATACCGGCAGCGGGGCTAACTGGGTTAAACAGGGAGAAGTTAAGGGTGACACCCTTTCTGACGATAACTTTGGTATTAGTGTCGATCTCTATCGTGATTCACTGGTTGTTGGCGCAATGGATGATGGCAGTGGTGCAACAGGGGTGAATGGCAATAAGCCTGTCACAGGGAAGCCGACGTCGGGTGCTGTTTATGTTTTTGCGCGAAATATGAATAGCTGGAGTGAACAGGCTTATGTTAAAGCCACTAACCCCGACACAAGTGATCGGTTTGGTCATACTGTAGCCATATCTGAAGATACAATGGCGGTTACCGCTTCTGGCGAGCGGGGCAATGCCATTGGTGTTGGTTTGAATGAAGATGGTGATGTTGGCGCACACAGTGGCGCGGTGTATCTATTTCAGTAGAGTCACTAACCTGTGAACCCGGGCAACCATATTAAATTAAGGTATTGAAAGCCGAGTGTTTTTATCCGCTTTTTGGTATGGTTGTTCGTATTAAACTTTCGCTAATTGTCATAAAAGTTAAGTCATGTTACGCTCAGCTGAGTGCCGTTTCATATGAATCACAGTGAAAAATGAATGAAAAACTAATTATAGCCGGTGGTATATATCATATTATTCTTATAATATTTCACACGCTGTTCTGGCGTATTTTTCGCTGGCCTGAAACCATCAGTTCATTAAATTATGTAAACAAATCAATCATACAAGTTTTGAATATTAGCATTACGTTTATATTTTTTATCTTTAGCTATATTTCATTTGTCCACACGCAGGAGTTATTAAATACATCTTTAGGTCATTCACTTCTATGGTTAATATCAGCGTTATGGTTATTTAGAGCGGGGCAACAGATCTATTTTTACGGTTTAAAACACAGAGCATCGATTGGGCTTACGTTGTTTTTTATTATGGGTTCCGTTCTTTATGGCTTGCCCGCCAGTATTTAATGATTAAGCTTTGATGTGAGCATTCAAAGCAATGAGCCTGTTTTTGTCATACCGCATATTCATCCTGTGGTAGTGGATTAATTATATATAAATCAATGGTTTACGTTAAATTTATCATCAAAAATATTTTACTAAAGAATTTTCATAATTGGCCGATAATTATTGTTAGATAGAATTAATCGGCCAGTTAACCTGCCAGGGTGTCTCTGAATATGTATATGTCCCATTATCAGGTTGTTCAGCAACAGGGTATTTATCACCGGTTTAACGGTGCAACTTTCAGTGATATCAGCTTTGGTTTTATGCCGGCTTTTATGCATTTAAAAGAACAACAAGTACATCTTTCAAAGACTATTGATGGTGAGTTATCCGTTATGCATTTGTTCGATGGTCTGCCGGATCACTGGATAGATGAAAAAGACAGTCGAGGAAAGGCGCTGAGTCTGAAATCTGAAATTATCGCCGGGTTTATGCGCAATGCTCAGTTTTATACACTAAGTGAAATTATTCATGATATTCGTGATAGTTGAATAACACAGTCATTTATCGTTCGTCTTTAGTCGTTCGCTAAAAAGACTAAAGACTAAGCCCTTCGGTTACGGTGTCACGCCACTCCTGCAGGTCACGCAATACCTTCTTTTTATTTTCATCTATGTCAGGGTTTTCCAGTTGCTGGCTTAATATCTGATTAAATGATTTAATATCAAATACTTTATTATCATCCGCACCGGTGAATTTTTTCTGTCGGTATTCATTCCATTTTTTACGTTCAGCTTCGTTTAAACCAGCGGGGTAGTTGCGTGCCCGGTATCGGAACAGCATTTCAGGAATGCGTTTATCTTTAAAGTTAAAGTCTGCCGTGGTAGCGTTTACACCGGTAAGCTCATTCTCGCTTAGCTCGCGTAAATCATTCATGCGTTGCCTGTCATCGGGGCAGAAAAAACCACCACTGTACAGGCTTTTATCCGGATCTGATTCTTCGGGGAAAGGGTTATGGCTAAATACCTGATTCAGTTTCTGTTTTAGCCGCATGTCTGAGTTAAGCAGGGCTGACTTAAGCATTTCAAGGTGCTGCAGGTGTTGTTCTCTGTTAATGCCAATACGTTGAGTGGATGCTTCGTCCAGTGTATTAAGCGGCGTAATAACCGGGCACTTATTAATATGCACCGTTTTCAGGGCAATGCGCTTTTTACCTTCTTCAAGTTGATCTGCAGCGGTGTACATTCTTTCGATGATTTCATCGGCTGAAAGGTGAATGAGATCTTGCGGTGAATACCTTAAGTCATAAACAATAATGCCATTTTTATTGCTCGGGTGTTGAGCTAATGGGTAGATCATGGCTGTGTTGCAAACGTCACCGGGATACATACCTGAGGTGTGCAGTACGGCCTGGGGCTGATATAAATTAAGCAACTGAGATAATTTCTGTTTGCCCCTGTGCTCAAAAACAAAATTATACAGCCTGGGTTGTTTGTGTTTAATCAGCTTAGCCACCGCAATGGTGGCATAAACATCGGAAAGAGCATCATGGGCCGCTTCATGGCTAATGCCATTGGCCCGGGTAATGAGTTCCAGGCGGTTGCTGGTTGCCCCGTTGTCATCCACCGGCCACTCAATACCGTCGGGTCTGAGCGCCCGAGTGATTCTTACCAGGTCAATGATATCCCAGCGAGAGCAGCCATTTTGCCATTCTCGCGCATAGGGGTCGAAAAAATTACGATACAGGCTGTAACGGGTGAATTCATCATCAAAGCGAATATTATTAAAGCCCACCACACAGGTATTGGGTGTTGAAAACTGCTGTTCAACCCGTGCAATAAATTCTGCTTCAATTAAACCGTTTTTTAAGGTTTTTTGAGGTGTAATACCGGTAATCAGGCAGGCTTCCGGGTTGGGCAGAATATCATCCGTGGCGCGGCAGTAGATATCAATGGGCTTGTCGATAATATTGAAATCCATATCGGTTCGAATACCGGCAAACTGTGCGATGCGGTCGCTGCGCGGGTCGATACCAAAGGTTTCATAATCGTACCAGTAGAGGCTTTGAGAGGACATTTTTTATTGGCCATATAAAAAATGACAAGTTTGATTTGATATGAAGTGCATGTCAATTACTCAATAGACTTTATCTTTTTAAATGTGAATTTGCGAATTTCATGTACGTTGAATGTTGTGTATCCAGGCAGGGTGCTGCTGAATGCTTTTTAACGCCTGAGTTAACAGGGTTTTGCCCGGTTCCGTTACTGGCCAGGTGGAAGCCCCTGATGGATGGGGCAGGGGAATCATGTCAAAACGCTGGCCAGCATGATTGATGGTGTGTGTTTTACCAATAACTTCGGTGAGTTTTTTAAAGGCTATAAAGCGGGAAATAGCGAGTTTTCCAACGGGTATAATCAGTTGTGGCTGTAAAATTTCTATTTCATGGTTAAGCCACCGACTGCAATTTTTAATTTCTGTATCAGAGGGGACACGATCCCCTGTTTTCTGGCGAACACCTTTAATGATTTTTTTACCAGGGAAACATCGGCAAATTGCTGACATATAGACATGTTGCCGGAACCCGTCTTCGCTTATGTTTATTCGCTTAAACCAGTTAAACAATGATTTTCCGGCGGTCCATGCAAAAGGTTTGTGTACCTCTATTTCTTTAAAGCCGGGAGCCTGGCCAATTAACATGATTTTAGATGCACAGGCTTCACCGAATACAGGCGGCCCCTGCATATCATTGCAGAGATTGCATTGGCCAAGTTCTGACTGATGGGTTATTAATAAGCGCTGTGTTTTTTTCATACGGCCTTTATATCACAGGCCAGATGATTAACCCAGTTAGTGGTTAATTCTACGAAATAACTGTTGTTTGAACAGGCAGGCAAACCAGAAACCCAAGGTGTAGAGCAGGGCGGTAATGCCTATCCAGCTCAACAGGGTTTCAGCGGGCTGGCTGGATGTAACACCTTCATACTGATTGGTAAAAATCATAAACCCCGCAAACAGGCTAATAAACAGACCCAGTAATATATTAAGGCGGAAGACCCGTTGTAATTTATTCAGTGTAGTTTTATGCATGCCTGGCTACTCCCAGATTATTTGTAATATCTATTACAGAATATATTAATAAACCAGAGGAATTACTTTGATGCAGATCAATTTTGGATGTTATCTGAATTTATTCCCGCATTATGCTTGTGCTCCACGCGGGCTACGCAATATCGTCTGAAAGTAAATCTGGCGCAGCCCGGATGCAGCGTAACCCGGGGAAAAAATTAGTATTTAAACTGTGAAACCAGCTGTTGTAGCTCTCCAGCCAGTTGTTGCAGGCTCTGGCTGGAATCTGCGAGCTGGTTTGAAGCCTGAGCATTTTCATCGGCTACCCGGCTGATAATAACCACGTTCTGGTTAATTTCTTCAGATACCGCGCTTTGCTCTTCAGAGGCGGTGGCTATCTGAATATTCATACTGGATATAGTGGCGACTGAGTCGGTGATTTCATTCAGGGCTTTACCGGCATTGGATGCGTTTTGAACACTGGTTTTTGCTTTTTCCTGCCCCAGCGTGATGGCCTTAACCGCAGCATGTGCCTGAACCTGTAGTGCTTCGATCATGGATTCTATTTCAGTGGTTGATTCCTGAGTGCGGCTTGCCAGGGTGCGTACTTCATCAGCAACCACGGCAAAGCCCCGTCCCTGTTCACCGGCTCGTGCCGCTTCTATCGCCGCATTCAGGGCGAGCAAATTGGTCTGTTCTGCAATGCCCTTAATAACATCCAGTACCGAACCAATGGATTCGGTATCCTGTGACAGTTTGGTAATCACATTAACACCGGTTTCAATTTCCGTGGCCAGTGAATTGATGGAGGAGACGGTTTCACTCACAACATTCTGGCCCAGTTTGGCATTATCATCCGCCTGCTGGGCGGAGTCTGCTGCCAGGTTTGCATTAGATGCAACCTCCTGTATGGTGGCGGTCATTTCGGTGACTGCTGTGGCCACCTGCTCGGTTTGCTGGCGCTGTTGTTGTGAGCCGGACTGGGTTTGATCAACAATTTCACTCACATCTCTGACCACAACGGAGAGGTTTTCCAGGTTGCCAGCTAACTGTGAAACCAGGGACTGCACCTTATTGGCAAACTTATTAAAACCAGCAGACATAACCGCAATTTCCGATTTGCCTTCATCATTCAGTCGGTGGGTTAAGTCACCTTCGCCTTCCGCCAGGTCATGCATGGCATGCATGGCGTCGTTAAGTGGTATGGTGATCATGCGGGAAATTAAAAAGGCAATAATCGCCCCCAGTAAAAGACCAATACCCATACCTGTGAGTACTTTGTTTTCTGCACTGGATGCTTCGCTTTTTAATTTATTACTGGTATCTCTAATGAGATTTTTTAAGTGCCCGATCAGTTTTCTCAGGTTATCCTCAATGGTGAGTGTTAACGGGGCGATTTCAGTTTTTATCAGGTAAATATCCATTCGATAACGATCACTTGAATGTACGCTAATTACTTTTTCAAGGTCAACGAAGTAGTTCTTATCCCGTTTAATAAAGTTATCCATAATATCCTCCTGCACAAAAGAATACAGGTCTTCGTGCTCCTGAAGGTATTTTAACTTTGGCTTGATAACCCCCATTATATTTCTCATATTCGTAACATTTGACATTTTTCTAAACGCTAAATATGTGCGTAGCTCACTGGCCATTTGAGAATTATAAAAACGCAGATCATAGAGTGTTCGGCGAAACTCATCGCGAGCACCATTTTCATTGTCTTCATCATAATCAGACTCAATCATCTGGCTCAGCAATGACTGCAGCTGTTGTGCTGTCGGGTTCAGTACGTTTGCAGCAATATCCTGAGCAGGTATGTTTTTAACCTCATCTTCAGCTAATGTAATCATTTTTCTTTTATAGGCAAATAGTTTCTTTATATCTGTCTGGACACTATGAATAATGTCACTGTATTCTTTGTTTTCAATAACAAGCTTAAAATTAGCTAACTGACTCGCCTGTTTAATGGCGTCATCCAGCTGAGTTGAATAGGCTTTCTGGTAGCCTTCTTCTTTTGTTAATAGATAAAATCCGAGCATATTACTGGCGGTTTCGAGTCGGGCCTCAAGGTTTTGCGCGGTTAATACCACGGGCTGAATTTCTTCGGTGACATGGCTGATGCCGCCATTAAGGCGCGTAAACTGCCCCAGCGTACTGAGTGATACGAACAGAAGAATGGAAAGAATTAAAGCAAAACCAAACCAGATACGGTGTCTTATGGATGTATTGCTAAACAAATTATTTAAATGGCAAATCTCCAAAAATGAACGCATTTCAACTCCAGCAGGTCATATCGTAGGCTCATTGGCCGGTTTGTGCACAATGTGAGCGAGTTATTATCTATTGTATCTTTATCCTAGAAAAATCAGTTGAATCGCAAAAGTCTGCGCAAGCCCTTGACTTGCCTGGCTATATGAAAGAACGCTCATCAGCCATAAGGTGAATACGCTTTTTTTCATTACGCCATCCAAATCAATTGCTTACACATCTTTTTTGCGCTCAACTGATATTTCTAGGTATATAGTTTATAGCAGGTAAAAATCGAAAAAACAGCTTAGCCCGAATATTTCATAGGTACGTTCGAAAAATTAAACACCGAAAATGGCTGTTTAAATGAATGTATTGAGGCATTTTTAAGTGATTTGCAAAATACAGTGTGTACCTTGTGAGTTTGCCGTCTGTCTGGCGTCATAACCTGCCCCATAAAAACTATTTAGCCCGACCAGGCTGCCGTTCTCAAAAACCATGGGATATTCGGCTTAGTCCGGTTTTTTTTAGTCTGTTTCAACGGGTGATATTACGGTAAATATCCGCCACTTTGAGAGGCAGTTGTTTAACATTATCTATAACCACGTAGCTGGCTGAGCCATACATGGTTTTAAGGTAATCACGACCTTCTTTATCAATCGTAATGCAGAAGGGGTGAATGCCCTGCTGGCGAGATTCAAGCAGGGCCATGCGCGTGTCTTCAATGCCATATTCACCCCGGTAGCCATCATAATCTTCCGGTTTGCCGTCTGACAGGGTAATGAGTATTTTGGTTTTCGCTTCAACTGTTTCAAACATCTGATTAAAATGGCGAATAAATACCCCTAAACGAGTGTAGTCCTGGGGAGTGATATTGGCGATACGGCCTTTGACCTCGTCGTTATAATCATCATCAAAGGTTTTTACCGGGTAGACTTCGCAACGCTTGCGGGTATTACCGGTAAAACCATAAATAGCGTAACGATCGCCGAGTATTTCCAGTGCTTCACTGAGTAGAACCAGAGATTCGCGCTCGGCATCGTTTATCCAGCCTTTGGTTGAGCCACTCATATCCACCATAAAAATCAGCGCAATATTACGCTCTTCCTTGTGCATTTTAGTGAATATATTTTCAGACATTTCCATGCCGCTGGCGCTGTCTGCCCAGGCTTCGACCAGTGCATCGATATCAATGTCATCGCCATAGGGCTGCTTTTTCAGCATTTTGTCTTCGCCCCGTAGTATTTCAAAGGTGCGGCGCAGGTTTTTAATAATACCTGAGTATTTACTGATGGTGTCTTTTACAAAGGTGGTGCTGCCTGAGGTGATGTTCACCTCCCGCAGGGCGCACCAGTTTTTTTTATATCGCTGGCGACGGTGATCCCATTCTTTATGTAAAAAGGCCCCTTCCTCGTGATAGGTGCCGGCCCATACATTTGTGTCGTCTGATTTTTTTTCTTCATCTGCTGTGGCTTTATAGTTTCCATCACCGGCTGCCACCAGGTAATCATCGGGTATTTCACCCAGATCCTGAATGATGGAACTCATCAGGCTTTCAACGCCATCGGGTGGCTCAATTGGTTCACCATCCAGCTCCAGACGGTATTTGAAACCCTCGGGCATATTCGGATCTGGGATTTGTTGTGCACTGATTTCACGGCGCTCTTCATCATTTAATTCACTGGCGGCTTTATCCTTTTTATCTTCCAGCACATGGGCAATGGCCTGGCGGAACAGCTCTTTCTCCTTAATAAGGCGAATCTCCCGTCTTAATTCTACCTTATCAGCCAGTAAACAGCCGCAATAATGATTAAGGGGAGGAAGCTCAAGGTGATACACCTGGGCCAGTAAATTTAAACAGTCGCTGGACTGGCTGTTGCGGGTGATTACACCACCAACTTCGCCACTTATATTGATGTCGCTGATTTTTGTATGCCCGGCAAGTTCATTGAGACGCTGCATTTGTCGGTGAATGCCCGGCAGTTCATGCTGTATTTTAAGATCCAGGCGTATGATTTCCAGCATATGAAACCAGGCCTGGGCCCGTGCCGGGTTTTTAAACTGTGAGAAAACTTCGTTGAAATTACAACGCCAGGTGCCAAACCAGTTCTGTGCCCATAAAAACACCACCGTGCATTTATATAGCTGGAAGTTATCGTCTTTTTCCACAAAATGGTTGAGCATGCCCGGTAGAAAAATATTTTCTGTATCGGTATAGGTTTTTTTATCGGTTTCAATTTTCAGCTTGCGGCCATTCAGACCGGTGACAAAATGCTCAAGCATATTGCAGACTTCTTCAAAGGCTATGCCGGTGAGTTTCTGTTTTGCATGGCTGGCCACAGACTCCAGTTCATCGAGTTTTTCAATTGCACCATAAAGCCCCTTGCTGTCGAATACGTCAATGGCCTGGTCCAGCCACATTTCAATGGTTTCGATCTCCATTAATTCAATGGCGCGCTGCAAGCGATTGGCAAACTGAAACGCCAGGCCGCTACTGGTGCTGGCGGCTTTTTCAATAATCATCAGCAGCGCATCCTGGGTCTGAATATCAAATTGCGTCAGGTGCTGCATAACGGCTTCGCTCACCTCAACGAACATATCGTCAAAGCGCTCTTCGATTTCTGCAAGGGTAAAGGGGGGCAGGCTCATGGTGTTATAGGCCGGTTTAAACTAAAACAGTGATGAGCTGAGTTCATTAATGGCCGCCAGCATTTCAGCATCATCGGTGAGTGCCTGTGATATGGCGGTGTGGCAGGCATCGACCGGGGATATGTCTGCAGAAATGAGTTTACCGGCATGTACCAGCAAGCGGGTGCTGGCCCCTTCTTCAAGCCCGTTGCCTTTAAGGTTGCGGGTCATTCGGGCAAATTTAACCAGGCGCTCTGATAAAGCCTGATCGATACCGGCTTCGGTTTTAACAATACGGCTTTCCAGCTCCGCTGAAGGGTAATCGAATTCCAGTGCAACAAAGCGTTGTCGAGTGCTCTGCTTGAGGTCTTTTAACACGCTTTGATAGCCGGGGTTATAGGATATGGCGAGGCAGAAATCATCGCTGGCCTCCAGCAGTTCCCCTACTTTTTCCATGGGGAGCACACGTCGGTCATCCGCCAGTGGGTGAATAACCACCGTGGTATCCTTGCGGGCTTCTACAACCTCATCAAGGTAGCAGATGGCACCGTGGCGCACTGCACGGGCCAGTGGGCCGTCTATCCATTGTGTTTCACCGCCGGAAATCAGAAACCGTCCCACCAGGTCTGAGGCCGTTAAATCATCGTGGCAGGATACGGTGATCAGGGGCTTTTTTAAGCGCCAGGCCATATGTTCCATAAAACGGGTTTTGCCGCAACCGGTGGGGCCCTTGAGCAGAACAGGGATCTGTTGTTTATAGGCGGCGAGGAATATATTCACCTCAGAGCTTACGGCTTCGTAGTAAGGCTCATCTTCGATAAAGTGTTCTTCAGGTTTTAGCGCGCGTGCATGTTTATTCAAATGAAGCCTTCCTGTGAAATGTAGGGGGGTAGTGTCTTTTATAATACCAGATACAACCACTGTTTTTCCCCGGATTATTGTGTAAAAAGACGATTATTTAGAATCTACCTGTGAGATTAAAGAAATACAACCGCCTGCCGATATAAATGTAAGGGTGCTCTGGAAATAGATTGTGTTCTGAAGTGCTGATAAGACTAAATGACCATTTTTCTGGCCTGTTTTCTGGCCTGACGAGGCCAATCGGGAGAGTCAATATGGATTCTTTATCCAGCTTTTTACAGCCATCATTTAAATCCGCTAATCCGTCAAATGATCTGCTTGCCAGACCGTTATCGCAACCATCAGCCCGGGCCCCGGAGATTGAAAGTGACTCGGCTCAAAATCATTCATCCGGCGATCATTCAGAGCAGAGCCCTGCGGCTCTGTTAGAGGCGGCTGTAGCTAAAGTGCCTGGAGGCTTTTTCACTTCCCCGGTTGATAGTGCTGCTGATTTTAGCCCACAGTCGGTGGCAGACAGAATTGTTGGTTTTGTCGACAGTGCGATTGCTCAGAGAGCGGGCAGTGAGATAGAAATACAGAGCATGTTACAGCAGGCGCGGGAAGGCATTGCACAGGGTATTAATGATGCAAGAGCAACGCTTGAAGCAATGGGTAAGCTGTCTGAGTCTGTGGCTGAACAAATTGATAAAACGGAATCACTTGTTTTTAAGGGCCTGGATACACTGGAGCAGGCACTGACATCTAATCAGCAGGAGAATAGTGCGCTGATATCTGAAAGCGCATCACTTTCCAGCCTGTTACAGCAGACCCGTGAAGCCAGTATTGAAATCGTGACTCAGGACGGTGACAGGGTGGAAGTGAGTTACTCTGCATTTGTTCAGTCATCGGCTAATCAGAGCTATTCAGCAACGACGCAGGGTCAGGCGCTTTCTTTTGAATATTCAGCAACATCGTCCACTGCGTTTCAGTTTAGTGTGCAGGGGAATCTGGATGCTGAAGAAAGGGCGTCGATTAATGAGTTGCTCAGCGATGTGGGTGATATTGCAGCTCAATTTTTTCAGGGTGATGTGCAGGCGGCATTTAATGCCTCGTTGGAGTTGGGCTTTGACAGTGAAGAGCTAAAGAGTTTTTCAGTCGATTTGCAGAAAACCACCCGTGTGCAGGTGGCTCAGAGTTACCAGCGAACTGAGCAGTTGTATGACCCCGTTACCTCTGATCTTGCTATCCCTGAACTTGTTATGCCAGAACTTGCTATACCAGAGCTTGTTATCTCAGGCCCGGTGAATACGCTACCAGTAGCAACCCCTGTTAGCCCTCGTCCTGCAGTCGATGTTTTATCTCAGTTAGATAATTTATTGCAGCAGGTAAAGCAGAATGAGGTAATAAAAGAGCCTGAAAACATGCTTAAATCTATACTGAATGATATGCTGGATTCTCTGAATCAGGTTTATGATTCACCGGTGCAATCATATATTAAAGATATTATCGGTTAATATTTTCTCTTCTCAAAAACTGACCGAATTTTGTCGCGGTCAACGGATTAATTCAGGTTAATCACTTATCTCGCTTTTCCTGCCCGGCACTGAGAATCGCACTTCATGCGCTTAACTCAGCTGTGTTTCTGCCGGAATTATAAAATCAATAATCAATACAGCTAAAGTTCGGCTCATTTAGTGCTACACTCGATTTAAATTCGTGTGTTTTTTCCAGGTTTAAATTGCAGCAGGCACACTTTTTGAAACACACGATGTGGTATCCAGTTGATAAATTAAAGTTAAAGCACAGGAGGCCAGGTGATGAAAATCTCAGTCGCGCTTATATCGATTGTTTTTCTGCCAAATTTTTTTATAAATTCAGCAACAATAGCTGCGTCACTGGATAAATACGGCAGTACTCCACAATATAATGCGGCACCCATCGCTAAAAAAAGCAAGCGTGATCTATTAATTGATAAAGCGGTTCGACAGTATAATGGTGCCTCAAAGGAAGATCGCAGGCAATTACTCGAGGCTTACCGCAATGCCTTTATTAAGGCAGAAAAGGCAGGGAATACCACGGATGCATCTTTTTATCGAAAAATACTTAGCCGTATAAACAGCTAAAATAACGAAAAGGATGATACTTGTGAAAATACTTGTTTTGCTTTTTGGTTTTTTTGTGTTTCAGTCTGCAAATGCGGACGTTCACCCTTTAATGGTTACACCGAATGATGAAGTTGGGCAGCAGGATAGTGAAGCGGTGGTTAATGAAGTTTCTGCAGATTCGCCGGAAATTATAAAACTGCGTATAAACAATGAGCTGTGGTATATCCTGTTATTGAGCTCACTCTGTATTGCTTCATTAATTATTGTTTTAACGTTTATCCGAATGAACAGCGGGCCATGTACTTCCCGGGATATTGTGAATGCATCGGGTTTAATTCTGATTATTTTTGGTACCATTATTCTGGTGCTGGTGGTTAATACATCAGAGCAGTTAACGGCAGCGATTGGTATTCTGGGTGCAATTGCCGGTTATTTATTTCGTTCTGTACAGGGTGGGGGCAGTGCAGAAAGCAATGAAGAAGTAAAAGACTGATATATTAAGAGCCACTTCTGTTTACTGGTGCATGGGGTGTCTACTGTGTTCGTGTCGGATTCGCTGTGTCTGTTCGCCCGGCAGTTAAATCGCCCATCGTCTGTTACTTTCATATGATGCCGCGTTATGAGCAGTGCTTCCCATTAGAACTGATTCATGAGTAATTCAGCTTAGTGCTTACTAATTCTGTCTTTGCGGGCTATACTCACGGTTCGCAGGCTTGTATAACACAGGAATAAATTAGAGGTACCCTGTACTAAATAGCTGATTGAGTTTTGACGCTGTATATTTCGATAATAACTGTTTTTTCAATGGTTTAAAGGTGAATCTTATATGCTGTCAGGTCGATTTGTAATCCCCTTTTCATCTTTACTACTGATCTGTTTGTTTCTTTTTTTATTAGAAAATGCTAATGCTGCTCTGACTATAACCTCAGGCAGGGGTGAGCCCTTTGTTAATGCAAAACAGACCGGGTTTTATGATTTAATTGTGAAAAATATGTTTCAGCGTGTCGGCGTTGAGGTTAGAACCGTTACATTGCCCTCAGAAAGATCATTAATAAATGCGAATACCGGTGTTGATGATGGAAATATCGCACGAATTAAGGGGATTGAAAAAAAATACAAAAATTTGCTTATGGTGCCGGGGAAAATTATAGACTTTGATTTTGTTGCCTTTACAAAAAACCGGCAATTTGAAGTCGTCGGCTGGGAAGGCCTGAAGCCCTATAATGTAGCATTTATTAATGGCTGGAAAGCCTTTGAAAAGAAAGTAAAGCACTATAAATCACTGATGCGCACCCGAGATTCTGCTCAGCTGTTTGAGTTACTTAATAATGATCGAGTGGATATTGTTCTATATGATTTATGGAGCGGCGTCTGGTGGACGCGGCAACATGCCGATGATATACATTATTTACAGCCGCCTATTGCCAGCTATGAGCTGTATCTGTATATTAATAAAAAACATAAAAAACTGCTCTCCGGCCTTTCCCGTGCTCTGAGAAGCATGAAAGAAGATGGTACTTATCAACGTATTTATGATGAAACGCTTAATAAATTATTAAAATAAATTTAATAAAAAATACAGGGAGAGATATGATCAGGCTTTAACTGATCGGGTTAAATCAGAAAAATGAAAAGCTATATTGCTAAAAAATTAATTCTATACACGGTTCTCTTTAGTTCTGTTATTACGTTAATCATAACGGCAATACAGCTATATACCGAGTTTCAGTATGATGTAAAAGGTATTTATCAGAAACTGGAGCAGATAAAAATCAGTTATCAGCAAAGTATAACGCAGTCGGTCTGGGTCTCAGATAGAGAGCAACTTCAAACTATTCTTGATGGTATAACGGAATTACCGGATATCGTATATGCCGGAGTTATTATTAAAAACTACAATGATATTTCCAGTGGAGCTGCTCCACAGGGAGAAAATATTGAATTCAATATTGATTTAAGATATGAATATAACCATCAGGACCTATTAATTGGTCAGTTTGTTGTTGTGGCTTCACTTGCGGATGTTTATAGTCGACTGTTAAATAGATTGTGGATTATTCTACTATCAAATGCGTTTAAAACTTCATTGGTTGCTGCTTTTATTTATTATCTGTTTTCCCGTCTGGTTACCCGGCATCTTAGCCGAATTTCAGAATTCTCAGAAAACCATAATTCACTGTCATCTGATAAAGTATTGACACTAGACCGCAAGCAGGGGAAACATGATGAACTTGATAGCGTGGTCGAAAAAATCAACGACATGCATACCTGGTTACATGAACAGATTGCTGAAATTAATCATCAGAAAAAATACCTGTCGCAAACGCTGAACAGTATCGGTGATGCAGTCATTACAACGGATGAAGAAGGCAATGTTACCCGTTTGAACCCGGTTGCTGAAAAACTGACAGGGTGGACGAGTGATGAAGCATTGAGTCTGCCTCTGAAAACAATATTCCCGATTGTTAATGCCTCGACCCGTGACCCCGTTGAAAACCCGGTTGAAAAAGTTCTGGCTACAGGCGAAACGGTTTATTTAAGCAATCATACGACGCTGATTTCGAAAGGCGGAAAAGAATATCAGATCGCAGATTCTGCGGCACCGATACTGGATGGTACACAGATACTGGGGATGGTTCTGGTTTTCAATGATGTCACTGAGCAGTACCGAATGCGGGAAAAACTGGTATCTAAAGAGCTGGAGCAACGGGAAATACTTCAGTCGATGGTGGATGCAGTGATTACCATTGATGAAAATGGAACAGTCTGCACGTTTAATCATTCGGCTGAAAATGTCTTCGGCTATTCTGTTGATGAGGTTCTGGGTAAAAATATTAATTGCCTGATGCCTGAGCCATATGCCAGCGAACATGATGATTATCTCAGAAATTATACATTAACAGGCAAAAAATATGTGATTGGTAAAGGCCGTGATGTGAAAGGGTTGCGAAAAAATAATGAAACCTTTCCTATGCATTTACTGGTGGCAGAGTTGCCGACTGATACAGAAGGTAAGCGGCGTTTTATTGGTTCCTGTATTGATTTAACGGAGCTGCGAGAGCATGAAGATCAGATAAGGCGAAGTCAGAAGATGGATGCTCTGGGCAAATTAACAGGTGGTATTGCCCATGATTATAATAATATGCTGGGTGTGGTGCTGGGGTACTCTGAACTTTTAAAAGATATGCTGGAACAGCCAAAACATCTGGATTATGTGTCGAAAATTATTCATGCCGGGGAGCGGGGAGCCCGGCTGACAAAAAAATTACTGGCCTTTTCCAGAAATCGATCATCTGATGTTAAAAAAATAAATATTAATATATTGCTGCGGGAAGCGAGGCATATGCTGGAGAAAACCCTGACGGCACGTATTCAACTGGATTTGAAGCTTGAAAAAGACCTGTTTGCAGTCTGTCTGGATGAGAGTGAGCTGGAAGATGCGGTTTTAAATATCTGTATTAATGCCATGCATGCCATTGAGGGTAATGGCCGTTTGACAATAGAGACGGAGAATATTCAGGTTACCCCCGCGAATGCTGGAGAATTAGAGGTAGAGGAAGGTTTCTATGCCAGGCTTAGTATTACCGATACGGGCAGTGGAATGGATGAAGCTACCCGGGAAAAAATATTTGATCCTTTTTTTACCACCAAAGGTGAAAAAGGTACCGGGCTTGGTTTAAGTCAGGTGTACGGATTTATGAATCGATGCGGCGGTGCAATTAAAGTCGAATCCGAGTTGCAACAGGGGACCTGTTTTATCTTGTATTTTCCGCAGTGTCAAGGAGGAGAGAGCGTCAATAAAAATCAAACTGAAGACCCGGCGGATACCATTTTAAAAGGTAAAGAAAGTATTCTGGTTGTCGATGATGAGCCGGCATTACTTGATCTCACCCGTGAAATACTAAGCCAGCATAATTATCGGGTTTTTAGTGCAAAAAATGCTGAGCAGGCATTGGCAATACTGGCAAAAGAACACATTGATTTATTGATGTTAGATATTATTATGCCGGATATGAGTGGCTGTGCCCTTGCCCGTATTGTTCAGGAAAAATATCCAGAGGTTAAAGTTCAGCTGGTGAGTGGTTTTCCTGGTGAGGAGCATAGTGAGCAGTCAGATCTTAATTTATCTGAGAACCTGCTTTATAAGCCATATAACGCGCATAGTTTATTAATAGCAATACGGGGGCTGTTGCAGTAGTTTGCTTGCGAGTGTCGGTGTTGATATTCGTCGTTAGTCGTGGATTTAACATAATCTGGTTCTGTTCGACATTTGGCGAACAGGACGAAAGAAAAAGGCTGAGTCATTCGTCTTTAGTCGTTGGTTGTTCGTCAGAAGAAAATTCAAAGGCTCCAGTTTATAGAGCTAAGTGTTCTGGCTTACCTGGAGAGGTTAGATAAAAAACGATATCGTTTATCCTGACACAGGGGGCAGTTTTGATGAAATGTTCATGCTGTTGACGAAAGACCATAAAAAAGGAGGCTGCACTGCTGCAGTCTCCTTTTCTAGGCATTATTACCGCAATGAAGTCTAAGCGACTACGGTAATTTTCGCATGGGTTGTGCCCAGCACTTCACCGGACACCCAGTGAATAATGTCGGTAGTGACAATATATTCTCCGGGAACGGTGGGTTCAAAGATCACGTCAAAGCGTTCTGCTGAGTGAGCTCTGAGCTCTGTTGCCTGAATGGCGTTGGGTAGTGGGCGCCCATCGGACATATAGACTGTGCCGGTCAAACCACCAAAGTTTATTCGTTGTGGGTGATAGCCTGCGCAAACATAGCGTGCCAGCAGTTTTTCACCCACTCTAACGGTGGGAGAAATGGTGGCAGATGCATAGGCTGAAGTGCCGCTGCCATCAACACCGGTAATAACAAAGTAATCCGGGTTCAGGTCGTTCAAGCCTACATCTTCACCGCAGGTGCCGGCATCCCAGCGCAGTGTATGCCAGGCAGAGTCAATTTCATCAACCACCCAGAAGGCTTCTACATCATAGGTCGGGCCATTTTCAAACAGCGTACCCGGGCCTTCCGGTGGGTCTACAATCAACGCGCCGTACATGCCCATTTCGGCATGTAAAACCGTGTTTACATGACAGTGGTAGAAATATGTGCCTGCATGCATGGGACGCCATTGGTAGGTAAAGGTATTGCCCTGAATATCAAAGCTGATATGTCCAACACCGTCGCTTTCTGTGGCAGGTTCGATGCCGTGGTGATGTATTGTGTGTGCCCAGGCATTCTGTACGGTGAGCTCGGTATGCACGATCTGGCCCTGAGTTACACGTATGGGGGCAGAAGGGAAAGTGGCGACAGCGGCTCCTCCCCCGCTATTGTCAGCAAACCCCCACATGGTGACATTGTTGCCGTCATCCATTGTGACCCGAATATTCATATCAACGATACGGCTGAAGGTGATATCCGGTGTGACCAGTGTGTCATTCGGTGCCTGGTTTTCATCGTAAATGTAGCAGGCACTGCTGCCACCAGCGGTAGTGCTCATCATGTAAATCGGGCGTTGAAGGTTGTTTTTTTTATTAAAGTTCATTGTTTTCCGCCTTATTCAAAGAAGATATCGGTGATGGCACCGAACAGGTAAAAGCCACCGGCTGCTGTCTGTGACATTTCAGAGTGCAGGTGCATTGGGTATTCACCGGTAGTGACCGGAGGCCATGCATCGGGTGGAACATCGAATGGGTAGATCACATCAAGAATACCGCGGTTTTTATCCAGATAGACGATGTCTTTTTCCCATACATCCGGGCGAATATTGCCATTTTCAGACAGCCATTCCATATGGTTGCCGTGCACATGAACCGACTGGTCAGCCATACCTGCATTTAGAATGCGTATTAATGTGCGGTCACCAATGCTGCCGTGTAACGCAATACCCGGTGCAATCATACTGTCTACTGCAGGGTCTTTGCTGCCGGGTGATCCCGGTGGGCGTCCGCTTAAACCGTTCACCGTAAAGTAGCGGGGTACATAGGCGGTATTGGGTGTAAGGCCCTGGCTCAGGCGATCATTCCAGGTGGGGTCAATATCATGAAACAGCCAGAACTGCTGTTTTACAAAGGTGCGGCTGCCGGGGTAAAGCTCATTGGTACTATTAAGGGGCATAACGGCAAATGCACCGTGCAGTCCCAGTAGCTGGTTGTAGTTACTGTTCGCATTGTCATAGAACATATAGGTGCCCGGTGCACCGGCTGTAAAGCTGAATGTTTTGCTTTGTCCTGCGCCGACAATGCCGCTGTCAGCCATGCCATCAATAACAAAGTTGTGGTCGGTACTCAGGTTGTTGATCAGGGTGATTTCTACTGTGTCGCCCTCCATTGCAATAATGGGCTCACCGGGAATATTCAGTGATACGGCATCACTGCTGTAACCGCGAAAATAAACTGCAGTGCCATCAATTTGCGTAATGGTGCCATCGGTAATGTAGTAGGTTTTGCTGATGGTGGCGGCTTGCGCTCTGCCAGACCAGCTAATGAGCCCGGCTGAGCCGGTGATTGCACTTGCTAACCCTGCAGTGCCCAGCCCTAAAAAGTCACGTCTCTTCATTTTTTATGCCCTTCTTTTATTTATTTATTTAAATATACGGGTTTATGTCGGAGTATCCCAAGATACTGACGAGAGTCAATATAAGCAAAAACCCTTTTTTTATAAGTGACAATTGTCACATAAGCGCGGATTTAAAGGTGACTTATGTCACATATGTGGATGATTTAGGGAGGATTTGTAGGGGGGAGCCAAGGGTTTATCTGGTTTTGGTCGGGGTATTTGCCTATTGTGCTTGATGGTGCGTTAGTCGTTAGTCGTGGATTTAACATAATCTGGTTCTGTTCGGCATCTGGCGAACAGAACGAAAGACGAAAGACGAAAGACGAAAGACGAAAGACGAAAGACGAAAGACGAAAGACGAAAGACGAAAGACGAAAGACGAAAGACGAAA
>UOFI01000005.1_pt1 | contig 52273 bp, 50 predicted proteins | sample 1988361 | NCBI WGS metagenome assembly UOFI01 (sample SAMEA4712194, study PRJEB27164) | hydrothermal vent metagenome | biome: marine basaltic hydrothermal vent biome; feature: marine hydrothermal vent; material: mineral | place: Pacific Ocean | collected 2011-06-14/2011-07-23 | depth 1689 m
ATCAAAGTATCACTCCTTTGCATCCTGCAACCGCGATATTAGTGCATCCCTGCACGTCTTCGCTCCTTTGCGTCCTGCAATTGCGATATTAGTGCATCCCTGCACGTCTTCGCTCCTTTGCGTCCTACAATTGCGATATTAGTGCATCCCTGCACGTCAGTGAAGGACTCGCCATTCGCGGTCTTTTTGATTACATCCCATAATTATCAACATGGGCATTCCCAGAGGCACTCTTTATGGCACCCAATTGATTTTTCCAGGTTAAAATAGCCCGTAAGTGCGCTATATACTGCCTGGATGGGCACTATTATTTCGATTTGAAGTCTTTACCCAGTTGTGAGCCTGTGCGAATAACCGCTGCACTGTGCAATGAGGGGTCGTCGGGGAACAGCCGTTTTAAGTCTTCTGAGGTGAGTGATTCTCCTTTTTTATCGTATTCAGTCCAGATGGTTTCCCATCGTTCATCACTAAAGTAGAAGCCCTTCGGGAGAATTGCCACAGGCATATTTTTGAAGTCGGTAATGACTTTGGGTTCGATTAATTTACCGGGCATGGGTTTATTTCCACCATAAGGTTAAAACTGGAAGGTAGGATATCATAATTAGCCAGACAAACATGATGAGTAAAAAGGGCAAAGTAGACTGAAACAGCGTGTAGATGCTTTTGCCGAAGCGTTGCGAGGCGATAAAGAGGTTGATGCCCACGGGCGGAGTCATATAACCAATTTCAAGGTTTGCAAGAAAGATAATACCCAGATGAACCGGGTCTATCTGATAGCGGGCCGCCAGAGGCATAATAAGGGGCACGACAACGACAATCGCCGAAAATATATCCATCATGGCACCAATCACCAGCAAAAAGAGGTTAAGCAATAATAAGAACTGCAGCGGGCTGCTGATGTGGTCTTCAATCGCATCAAGTAAGCGTGTGGGGAGCTGAGAGTCAATCAGTAAATTGGTAAGCCCCATGGCAACACCGAGTATAATCAGAATGCTGCCAACGAGTTTGGCTGTATCGATGAGTATGACAGGCAGTTCAGTGCTTAATTTTATTTCTTTATAAATAATGCTTTCAATAAAAAGGGCATAGGCGGCGGTGACCGCAGCGGCTTCGGTAACGGTGACAAAACCGCCAAAAATACCGGTCATTATAAAAACCGGCAGAAAAATATCCCACCAGCTTTCATTTATGGCCGTAAGTAAATGTCTGAATGAAAAGTTCTGTGAGGGTTCTGGCCAGCTGTATGCAGAGCGGTAACTGTATGCCGATAACATTAACAGGAGAATGAGCCCGGGAATAATTCCACCTAAAAACAGCTCATCAATGTTGGTGCCGGAAACGATGCCATATAAAAGAATGGCCAGGCTGGGAGGGAAGAGCAGCCCCAGTGAACCAGAAGATGTCAGCAGCCCCAAAGTAAACCTTTCAGGGTAGTTGGCCTTAATAAATAACGGGTACAACAGGCCGCCCAGGGCAATTATTGTCACACCGGAGGCCCCGGTAAATGCGGTAAAAAAAGAACAGGAAATAATGGCGGCGATTGCCAGCCCGCCGGGTAGCCATCCGAGCAGGGCATTGAATAATTTAAGCAGTCGTGTTGGCCCACCGCCTGCAGCCATGGTCATGCCTGCAAAGGTGAATAAAGGAATGGTGATTAAATTTGGCTGATTTGCCAGCCGGTAGAGTTCAATAATGAGTCCGACGGGGTCGAGATCTGAAGCGGTGCTGGCATACAGGCCACCAGCTCCTAAAACAATAAAAAGCGGCAGACCGAGCAGGGCGAGTAATACCAGAATAGAAATAAGAATGATCATTATTCGCTGGCCGCCTGATCAGAGGGAGGTATCAGTAAGAGCAAAAAAAAGTGCAGGCTTAAAATAAAAAAACCCAGTGGAATAATCAGCGCAAGGTAAAGTGCAAGTTGTTCGTTGTCGGGTGCGTAGAGTTGTTCGTCCAGCCAGAACTGGCAGGCATACCAGCAAAAAACTCCACTAATAGCGGAGCTAATAAATAAAAGTGGCTGTTTTATTATTGACTGGAAAGACGGGGTAATAACGGAGTTAAGGCAGTCTATTTTTATGTGCTGGTTGCTTTCAGTAGCCAGTGCGGCACCCATAAATGTAATGAACAGCACCAGATGTCGGGCAATCACATCGATTTCTGAAAAGCCAATTTCAAAAATATTGCGCATAATGACCTGGGAAAGTGCGAGCACTAAAAGCAGAAGCAAGCTTAACCCAGCGGTTATTTTTTCAAAGTGTATAAGTGTTTTTTTTACCTGAAAAATAAAACCTGAAAGTGAAGTCATGGTTGCTTCTGTTGTGTGTCCGATCTGTACTGCTTTAATATGGTTTTAGTTTGAGTGAAATATTTTTCAGGTATATAGCCTGATTTTGCGAGTGTGCTGGCGGCACGATCACGTATTTCCAGCATTTGCTGTTTTTCGCTGTCTGTCCATTCCCACATAAATTTAATGCCGCTTTGTTTTAGCAGTTCTATGCTTTTCCTGTTGTCTCGTCGTGATTCCAGGTTGATTTTTTCGGCAACGACTGAAGCCGTGGTTTTTAGCAGTTTTTTCAGGTCATCGGGTAGTTGATTATAAAACCGGTGGCTGACAACAAGGCTGCCAATAGCATTTGTCATGGGAACATTGGACGCATATTTTAATTTTGTATGCCACTGCATGGCCAGTGCGCCGAAGGGCGAATTATAAACCGTATCAATACTGCCATGCTGCGCAGATAACTGGGTGTAAACATCCATAATAGACAGAGGTACGGGTGAAACACCTGCTGCTTTGGAAAAGGCTTCGCCTAGAGGGTCGCCCTGCCATAGCCAGAGGTGTCTTTTTTTGAGCTCTTCAAGTGAGTTAATGGGTTTTTTAGAAAAAAAGTGAAGAAAGCCGACTTCCGGCCAGCCAAGCAGTTCAAAACCTTTTTTACTGAAGCCTTTCTCGATGTCGGGCATTATTTTTTTGCGTACAAAGTCAGATTCGTCTGTGTTTCTAAACAGAAAGGGCATTTCCAGTACACGTGCCGGCGGGTATATGCGGCCAATACCGTAACCGGTAAAAAAAGCACCGTGTAATTGTCGGCTACGAATTTTTCTTAATACATCGGGCTCATCACCCATTACACCGCCCGGGTATACTTTTAACTGCAGCCGACCATTGCTTTTAGTTTTTAGCTCTTCTGACCATTCCTGTATGCTGTTCATCCATGCCGTATCTGCCGGGATGAGAGAAGCAAATTTAAGGGTGTAGGTTTTTTCTGCAAGGGCTGATGCTGTGAGCAGTATAAAAATGCAGCATATCCGGCCTGTTAATAATGCGACTCTTAAAACCATTGCGATTCCTTTTTAAGTAATTTGCCGGCTTTATCTTTTGCTATCTGGTTGATAAGTGCGAGATCGATATTTGTGCTGACATCTTTTTTTAATATTCCGGTGATTCTCTTATGAAAACTGACCTGATCAAACTTCTGCCGATCAAGGTATTGTGCCTGAAGTAAATCAACCAGTAACAGTTGGTTGTTGTTGATTTTTTTGGCCTGATTAAAATGTTTTTCGGAGAGCGCATAATTACCGCCAAGCATGGGTGAGCGGCTGCCATAATAGACGGCAAAAAACAGGTGTGGGGCTGCCATAAAAAAGCGCTCATCCAGTTCGACCACGCGCTGCATAATCATAACGGCCCTGGGCAGGTCAGCAATGGCCTCTGCCCTGTCCCGGTTGTGATCAATCCATTTGGCCCAGTTGGATGCGGCCCAGAAGAGTGGCGCTACATTGTCTTCATCGAGGCCGTTGAGTTTTCTTTGCAGTGTATCGAGATCACCTGAGAGTGTTTTCTGATCCAGTCCGAGTTGTTGCAGGTTATATTGTGCGTGTCTGAGGCCGCGTTGATAGAAGCGAGCTGCACGTTTGGGGTCAGTGTCTTCGACAAATCCAAAAGCGTATCCGTAGTAGGCCTGTGCTGCATAATTTCGCAGCTTTTGATTATCGGGCGAATTTATAATCATGCCTTCCATCAGTTCTATATTGGCCGGCATAGCCGCTTCTGCAAGCTGTAAGTCGCTTTCTCTGTTCATTGCTAGCATGCCGCCTTCAATCATTGGCATGGAGGCTTTAACCGTGAGTTCAGCCATTGAGCAGGCATTAAGCAGAATAATAAAATATAAACAAAAAAGGCCGTTGAGTAAAATTTTCATATGAGTGTCTCGATTATTTTTCTCCGCCCAGTATGTTTGCGCGTTTGCTGGTTGCCCATAATATTAGGGATCGTTAAAATACCCCGGGAGTATAATTCTGAAAAACGGAATAAAAATGCGGCTTCAAATTTTATTCTCTTTTCAATTATCGGCTAAACTGCAGTAATGACCGTTATCACTGAGCATTTAAGCATCACTCAGGGGTGTTGATATTGCGGAGTTTTTTGTTTTTTGCCATGAATTTGCTTTAGCTTGCCTCTGAAAGTTTTCCGTTAATTCTGCAGGGAAATAGAATCGGTTGGGCCTTACACCTAAGTCTAAAAAAAACGGGGCGCAGCACGTGTATAGCCGTCGGTAGCTCGTTTATGTGCCAAATTGTACCATAGATGGGGTGTTTTTAAAGGTCCTCATAAAGTGCCGTTAATTTTGTAGCATTTAAATATTATTTAGCTGTACTTTTACGTGCTTAAAGTCGCTAAAATCTCAAGTGGGCATATACAGCTTTGATTTAAAGTCCGTTTTTAAAGCAGAAGGGGATGTCACCATTGACGGTGTAACGTCGCCAGGCTCAATTCTTGAAGAGGCAAATGTTTTTGCTCCTCTACTGCTTATTGGTCTTGATTTTCTGTTCAGCTTTACATCAAAATGGCGTATGGCGACACGAGTTGGGTTTGTCGCGGGTCGTTATAAGGACGTGAGTTCGGTGGTGGTTCAGGTTGGGATTAATGTGCAATATTATGTATCAGTAACGTCAGTATAAAAATAATAATGGGGTATATGAACTTCATATTTTCTGCCAAACTACAACTGTGACTCTATCGGTAGCAGGCTCATGAAAGCTACGCCCAGCCGTCGCCAGAAACTGGTATAAGGATCGACATCAAAAGTAACGGCCCGGCCATTCTCATAGCCGTGCCATCGTATCTCTTCCTCTCCCTCTGTGTTAATGTGAAGTTCCAGGCGGAAGGCGTATTTTTCTATTTCTTCGATAAGAACTTTAGCCATAGCGCTGGCGACTTCTGTTGAGTTAAGCACCAGACCAATTTCTGTATTTTCATAAAACGATCTCGGGTCAAGGTTGAGTGAGCCGATAAAGATTTTTTCGCGATCCAGGATAAAGGCTTTTGCGTGCAGACTGGCCTTTGATGAACTGGCAACGCCTTTTTTTTCTTTGCGCTGTTTCCGCGTCAGTTTTTTATTCATCTCATAAAGCGCTACACCACTTCTTAACAGTGCTTCTCGGTATTTGGCATAACCGGAATGAACGATGCCTACATCATTAGATGATAGTGAATTTGTCAATATACGAACCTGAATACCCTTGTCGAGTAATGCCTTAAAAAAATCGACGCCCTCATCGCCTGGCACAAAGTAAGGTGAAATAATGATCAATTCCTGCTTTATGTTCTGAAAATAAGGCGCAAGTTGAGATACCAGGTGCAATTTATTGGTATCACGTGAATGGGTAATTTTGTCTGGGTGATCAACAACGATAACGGCATTACCCAGAAAAAATTCTATGCTATCCTCACGGATGCTTTTCGCCAATGCGGATGATTTCAGCGACTGCATATAATCTGAGTTTTTCTGCTCTTCAAAAAAAGCATGTAACTGATTTCTAGCATTAAGCGCTTCTTCATCGCTTATCGGTTTGTCAATGAGTGTTTTTGCAGGGTAAGTAAGCGGACTGTTCCAGTAAAGGTCAAAGGAAGTAGAAACATCCTTTACCACATCACCAATTGCTAAAACATCAAGGTCAGCAAATTCCAGTGTCGGGTTTGCATCGAAATACTCGTTGCCTATGTTTCGTCCGCCAAGGATGGTTGCCACGTTATCGGCGGTGAAAGATTTGTTATGCATACGTCTTGTGATTGAACCCAGGCCAGTGACAAACTGCGGCAGCCTGCTCATGCTTCGATTAAAGGGGTTGAATATTCGTATCTCGACGTTTGGATGATTGTCTATGGCAAGGATGCTGCGGTCTCTGTTTTCCATGTCCATGTCATCGACCAGTAGTCTGACCCGCACACCTCGATCAGCTGCGCGTAACAGGGTGGCGGTAAACAGGCCGCCGATTAAGTCATCGTGATACAGGTAATACTGTACATCCAGGCTTTTCTCTGCAGCCTCAGCCAGGGCTGCTCTGGCGACAAACGCATCCAGACCCTTATCAAGCAGGATGAAGCCGTCCCGCGTTTCGCCTGAGTCGCGAGATGCCTGTAGGCCTCTTCCAAGGGTTGTTTCACGTGTGTCAGTAACAGCAAAAGATTCTGTTCGCATTGAGTTATCGGGCAGGGATGCGCAACCTGACAGGATGAACGTAATAACCAGTAGGCAGTGTATCTTTCGAGCCATATTAGATGTTTAATTTTTGTATTTACGGGTTGTATTTATAACACAATTACCTTAACAGCTGGGCACAATCAGGGAGCCGCTTTGAAAGCATGTTCAGAATGACTGGCCTGCGCCTGGTGAAAAGATGCAGTTCAGAACGTGAGCTCGTCTGTCCGCCCCGCAGGGCGAAACTTGATAGATTATTGATAAGCATCTTAAATTGCTTCTGGTTCCTGTCGCCAGTTAATTAAAATATTTTTAAATCGCCCGTCCATAATTTTAAAGGGTTTTAGTGGTTTTCCGTTCCATATTCTAGGGAAAACAGTTCGATGGGTGGGGAATGAGAGTCCATCAAAAATTTTGTAGTCCTGGCAGTAATGGCTGCCGCTTGCCAGTGTGCTGATAACGTCTGCCGTATAGTCATTGCGCTTGAGCAGGCCCTTTTGATCAAAATAAAACACCTGTTGCTTGCAGTGTGTGGGAATGTGCCCTGGATAGCGCACATGAAGTGTGCTCAATAGGCTGCCATCATGGTCCAGCCAATCCTCGCCCTGCCGGCAGTCAAAGCCTTTATCGTTGAATATGTAGGGGCTGCAGCTGTAATTCCAGAGAGCGTAGCCAAGAAAATAGATAAGGTCGAGATGGTCCCAGTGCAGGCGGGGTTTGGTTTTAAGCTCATCGCAGTTACTGTAATTACGCTCACAGTAGATCTTGTCATTGGCGTTGTAGATATAAACATCATAGCCATCAAAGATGCCGGTGTGGCCTTCCTCGGGGAAGTTGTGAAGGCTGACATAGGGGCGGTCGGTAAATACATTGGCGATAATATTAGGCAGCCAGGGTGATTTGAAACGGGCGATCAATATGGGGCCGAATATATCCAGATGCAGTTCAATGGACTCTACCATCTGCCATCGATTAAGGCCGCCATGAGCGTTGCATATACGGTTGATCAGGTCATTTGTCATTGACTGGTTTCTCCCTGCCTGGCTATTGTGAGGGTGTAAAAATCATTAAATTATTACATGTGGGCAGTGTCCACATGTAATAATTTAATGATAGAATAAGCGCTTGTCAATTAGAATTTTGGATATTATTTATGCAGCAGGCGGCTTATCATCACGGTAATCTCCGTCAGTCACTGGTAAGTATGGGGGCTGAGTTGTTGAATACCCGAGGGCTTACGGGTATAAGCTTACGCGAAATTGCGCGTAAAATTGGTGTGGGTCACAATGCGCCTTATAGGCACTTTCGAAATAAACAGGAGTTGCTTGAGGCAATTGCAGAAGATGGCTTTCGTAGGTTAAAGGCCCGAAATACTCGTCTGGAGCTGGAGTTTGCCCATGACCCTGAAGCCCAGCTGTTTGAAAGTGGTATGCATATTGTAACCATGGCCGCTGAGCAGCCTGATTTGTTTCAGCTGATGTTTGGTGGTGTATTACGCCCGAAAGACTGCGGAGAATCATTAAAGCTTGAGGTGGATGCAGCAATGATCAGTTTGACTCGCATTATTCAAAGTGGCCAGAAGCAGCAGGTTTTTGTGCAGGGAGACCCCACGAAACTGGCTTTAAGTGCAATGTCAATGGTGCAGGGGCTGGCGCTGATGGTGTCTTCTGGAAAACTGGGGATGAATATAAAGTCCTCACCTCAGCCAGTCTGTCAGACATTATTGAGAGGTATGATGCTGCAGTTATTTGATGTGTTTCTACTGGGTATTAAGCAACAGACGCAAACAGTGGCCTCTGAAGAAAAAAAAGAAAATTAAAACGGTTTTAGCTAAAAATATGTTTAAAAAAATAATACTCATACCGGTTGTTTCTATTGTTATATTGATCTGTATCTATTTGATATTGCTCTATAACAACAACCGTGCTGCCGATTACCCGCAGGGTGCACAGATTGAACGGCAGCTGGAAAGCTCCATACAGTGGTTGCTGGACCATGAGGCTGATGTTTTGCAACAAAATAATGCAATGCTTTGGTGGATGCTTTATGAGGCTCAGAAAATTCGCCCGGATGAACGTCTTGCTGGTTTGTTGAATCAATATTTTCAGCGCTACAGAGGTATTCGAGAAAGTAGCTGGGGGCCTTTGTTTGGTGGTCAGCCCCGTACTTACCTGGGGTCTTTTTCGGTGAATGGCTTGCCCTATTATAACCAGCACTTTGTTTATGCATTAAATTGTGCAGCGGATATAGCCAGAGAGCTCCCCATCGTTTCACAGCAAAATGAAGCCTCTTTCTGCCATCAGGCTAAATATATTTATCGGCCTGCCTGCACCACTCATCAACTGATGGGGGTAAATTTTCTGCTGACCCGTCAGTGCGAATTTTTTTCGGGTAAAAATGCGGTTATACGCGCCTTACAACAGGATATTGTGTTGCAGTTGAGATGGGACGTGCGGGTGGTGGATGTTTATCTGCAGCGAGTTCTGATGCTATTAATGAGTGGCGCGCAATCGAGTGTAAAGCCGGTGTGGATACATCAGGTACTTGATCACCAGCTTGAGGATGGTGGCTGGGGGGATTTTGACCCACTTGTCGGAGTCGGAAGCGGCAAATTTCTGGGGTTTAGTTCCCGTATTTTCTCAATAAGGAAGGAAAAAAGCTCATTCCATGCAACTGCACAGGGTGTCTACATTCTTTCGTACCTTTTATCTGTGAAATAATGATGTGGCTGGATAAGTCCCTGTTTTAATCTTAGGTCTCAATTGTTTATGTTTTCTGTCGTGGTGTGTTTTTTTCGCTGCCTATATAATACCTGACTAATATAGTATGGTATAATCGCATCTTTGTTAACTGATTTGCAGGCTGGTTATCGCTTTTGGCGGCGCTTTCATTATTATCCATTGTAGAAATTGGCGGTTATCCGGACTTTACATCACTTTATGTGAGTAAAGGCTTTAAGACTGAGCGAGCGGATAGTATGCGTAAAGCGAGTAAATTACTGAAAAAGCTGCAGCCTGCTGTTGTTGTGGCAGAGTTTAATTTTCAGTCAGATTTTCGAGACCGAACCAGCAGCCTTGAAACATTGATGTCTATTGTGCAGCGCATACCGGAGTGTAAGGTCATTGTTTTTTATGAGAAAGACCAGCGTCAGCAGCTGGAACGCCTGTTAAAGGTGTTTGATATATATGCCACAATCAGCTTCCCCATTGAGGAGTCAATGATGAGTGACGTGCTGGATGGAGTACTGGAGCCGTTTATATGAATACTGAAATGTTGTTTTCAGCCAGGGCCGGGCGACATGAGCGGATGTTAAAGCGCAAGTTTGATAACCCATTGTTCGGTGATGTGCAAATTGAGCCTTTTGATATACAGCAGGCCCGAAAACAGGATGCCGATGAAGTTGAGCAATTCATTAATGAGTTTAGGGACCTTGTGCAACAGGTAGCCGGGCTGGAGCCTGATGCGGATGTTGAGCTGGTGCTTAAGCTTAAGGAGTCACTGGATAAAAGTTATGAAACCAGTGCAGGACTGGGGGGGGATCAGGACGAAGTGCGTGAAATGATTGTGCGGCTGTTGAGCCTGATGATGAAAAGCATGTGGAAAGCGGTGGGTAATGATGCCCAGGGGATTTCCAAGCTTGAAATGGAGGAGCAGGCAAGGGCGGCGCATTTCACTATGATCAAACACCCCTTTATAGCCGATTTAATTTCACCGGAGAGCCTGATGGGAGAAAAGTTAATGCTTCCCAGCCTGTTTAGTGAGCCTGCAGATAGCTTTGCGTTGGCGGTGCAGCTGTTTGAACCTGAACAGCAACATGCGATATATCAACAGGCTGAAGCCCTTATTAAGCCGCTGGATCCCAGCCACCACCGGGTTCAGCAGGCTCAACAGCGGCTGCATGAAATGGCCGAGCTTATGGTGCCCGTTATATTGAATTAGGCCCTCTGTATGCTAGGCGCGCGCTCAGAACAAGTTATTCCAGGCTGATCAGAGCATGAAAAAGAAAAAGTGCTTTTTTCTTTTTCTCCATAGTCAATGACATGGCTATTACTGGAAGTGGCAGCACATCCCTGTGCTGCGCAAACGCGACAGATCAGTATTTCTTGAAGAATTACAGGGCTGAGTATTAACCAGGGGTGGAAAAGCATTGAAAATGCCCCATATTGAATTACGTAAAATTTATTGAGTACAAAAAGCATGAAAGATCCGGGATTAAGACCAGAGCAGGGCGTATTAGAATCTTCCAGTGATGAAGAGTCCCGTGCGTTTCTCGAAGAGCAGTTAAGAAACCATCAGTTTGAGTTATCTCAGATATCAAGAGATGCAGATCCAGTAGAGACGGCAAAAATAAAGCTGGATATTGCAAATGCACAACTGGGGCTGGAGCAGAATGAAAATGCCTGGAATGAAGCTAAAGCGGCGTTTGAGGTTTTTATCGCAAAAGAAGACTGGGCTGCAGCCATTGAGGCCTGCGATATTATGTATCAGACAGAGCAACCTTCGTCTATTGTGGCACTGATGCACGGAGCCTGGTTATCGGTTACTTATCCGGTAGATGCCGAATATACCATTGGAATGATGAGCTATATTGTTGACGAAACCCCGAATGATTCTGATGGTGCGGCAGTGGCTGCGGCAACGGCGCATTATATTGTGGGTGTTCGAGCCAGCGATGAAAAACACGACAGTCTGGCTTTTCTTACCACCAATATGATCACCAAGGTGGCTCAGCGTCATTCAGATGTAAAAAGCCAGGATACGCTGGACTTCTGGATAGATAAAATGGAGCTGAAAGATCCGGATAAATTCCTGCCTCGTATGGGCACAGTAATCGATGCCATAGTGAATGGTCAATGGTGGTTTGACCGTGATGCGCTACGGGATAAACTGCCGCTTAACTAAAGTGTATAAGCGCTAACCTTATTTAATAATATTTGATAAAAACATATTTTATGGGTATTTCAACCTAAATTAATCGGTTGGACGCCATAAAGTGTGCCTCTGGGTGTGCAGGTGACGGTATCAAAAAAACCGCTTTTACTCTGCGGGTAATGAGCAGTGAATAACGCAGCTCATTCTTTTTCGTCTTTAGTTGACTTCAGGCCGTGTAGTTTCACCACATTGGTTTTTGGTGTGTCACCTTTATACATTGGCCGATGTATGCTGGGCTTACCCATTTCTTCAGAAATTTCCTTTTCACGGGCGGCTATCAGGATAAAGCTCTGACGTACATCCTCCAGAGTCGAGTCGCTCAATGGGTGGCGCATGCCCGGCTCCGGGGTTATTTCACGAACTACGCTGGATATGACTTTACGCAAAGTCACCAGAACATCGAGTTCTTTTTTAAAATCTGTAGCCATATGAAACCATTTATCTGTTAATGATAAAGCAGATTATACTCTTTTCATGAGAATAATTTACCCAAATAACAGTATTAGGTATAATACCTGACTAATATACTAAGTAATTGAGAGCCGTTATGCCTTATTATGTTTATAAAGTTGAATCTGCTGAGATGGCGTTGTTGAAGCAGCTTGAGCTGGTCAACCAGTTTGACTCGTTTAAGGAGGCAAAAGCACTTGCCCGCCAGACCCGCGCTGAACAATCTGAGAGTGATGCATCTGAAATTAAGGTGATGTTTGCTGATAACCAGTTGGCAGCCGAAGAAATGCTGATGGAAAAACGCGAAAAGCCGATTGTTATGGAACATGAGAAGTGATATTGAATGGATGAAAGAAGCTATAGGGCAACTTATCAGCGCATCAATGCTGCCCCCTGTGCTTTTGAAAAAGCTATTTTATCTTTGAAGTGTAAATGCCGTTATCAGCACCTGTTTTGTCTGGCTGACCGCCACGGCGTTGCTTGTACTGATGCTGTAATGCAGAAAAATTGTGGCATTTTTCTTGAGCATCTGCGCAACCAGACCCGATTTGTGTTTAAAATAAATATCGATGGTCCGCTTCCGCATAATAAAGAAATCAAGGTGCAAAATGGTGGTATGCTGGGTCTTCAGCAGTTGCTGGGTGCAACGTCCGATAGCTATGTTGAAGATATCTCGGGTTTAATGGAAAAGTCACTGGAAAGTTATGGGGGAATAGAGAACATTCCCTTTAATCGTGTGATGCCGGCTGTTACAGCGTATAAAACCCGTGAAAAGCGTAAGCGGCGCACTTAAAGCGCGTGTTGTAGTCGTTGTCTAATGTCAATTGCCTGTAAACTCCATAAAGTTTAAACAGCATTTCTAAAAAAGGCTTAAAATGGCCTATCAAATATTATTTATTCGAGTTTTTATGAAAGAGGTAGCACATGCGTCGAGCAAAAACAGTTGATGAGTATATCGCGATGGTCAAGGATGCCCTGTATGAAATAGATGATATGCGTGCAGCGATAGAATATGATGAAGAGGGGATGGGCGCATCCACCGGCTATATTGATGATATTGAAAGTAGCCTGAAGCATATTTTTGATTTAATGAAATCCGGAGATTATTGCTGGAATACCGGAGATCTGTCGTTTATTTCCATTATTCGTGAGCTTGATGATAGCGTTATCCCGTTTCGCTCATTGTTGATCCGCATAAACGAGACACATAAAAATGGGCTGGAATCTGCTGAAGATCCGCAATAAGCGAGCAGAGTAACCCATGTCAGATTCGGAGCATAAAAAAAGCAAAATAGCGGATAAAAATCCCTGGAAAACCCTGAGTACAAAGCCGGTTTATAATAATCCGTGGATAAAGCTTGAAGAGCACCGGGTGATCACGCCTGGTGGCAGCCCGGGTATTTATGGAAAAGTGAGTTTTAAAAATCAGGCCGTGGGCATTATTCCCGTTGATAAAGCAGGCAGTACCTGGCTGGTTGGACAGTATCGTTACACATTAAATGAATGGTCATGGGAAATCCCCATGGGAGGTTCTCCTCCATCCGAAGACAGTACGGAGACCGCATTACGTGAACTGGAGGAAGAAACCGGGTTGAAAGCGACAGGCCTGGTCGAACTTTTACGTTTGCATCCGTCTAATTCTATAACAGATGAATCCGGCATTGTTTATCTCGCAACCGGCCTTAATAAAGGCGTGCAGCAGCTTGAAGATACTGAAAAAGAGATGCAGATAAAAAAAGTGTCTTTTGATGAGGCGGTTAAAATGGCGCAGACAGGTGAAATTACAGATGCGATTAGTGTGGCAGGCCTGTTTTATCTGGCAATCAATCGACACCTGTTGCCTTAAGGCGTTAGCGTGACAGTGATAAAAACGGTTCCAGCGGCGGTGGCCATTCTTGTGTTTAATGAAAAACGGCTTTTACTCGGCAAAAGAATAAAAAACAGGGTCTTTGAAGGCTGGCAATGCCCGGGAGGATATTTACTGGGTGGTGAGTCAATAGAAACAGCGGCGCGGCATTATTGTCTGCAGAAGGCCGGTATTGAAATTTCAGATATAAACAGTGGCCCGGTTACCAATAATATTTTTTCAGAGCCGGCAGCAGCACGGCACACAGTGAGCCTGTATCAGACAGCAAAGCTGCATAAAATTAAAAATATTGAGAAATTTGAAAATAGAGAAGTAAACTGGAGCTGGTTTGAGCTGAACTGTTTGCCGCAGGCCTGTTATTTACCATTGCAATTACTCTTGCAACAGCATGATTTAAGGCAGTTTGTACATAATTAAGCTATAACTACTAAAGAATCGGGTTAGTGTCATTGCATCTAACTCGCCAGCTGTGTTAAAAGAGTTAAAGCAGAAATGTTTAGATAAATAGTTGCAGATAAATAACTTCAATAATAATTGACTAATAAGAGTTAAACTCAGCGCCAGGATATGAGCGATAAAAAAATAACCTCTTCAATGCAGGACCTTTGGCAGAGTTCAATGCTGGATGCGGGGAGCGCCGCGTGGCTGGAAGGCCTGTATGAACGCTACCTGCAAAACCCCAATGATGTTGATAACCGGTGGCGAGAATTTTTTGCTACCTTACCCCGAATTAACGGCACCTTAAAAGACACAGTGCATTCCGATATCCGCGAGCAGTTTCGCCGGATAACACAACATCGTGGCGGTACATTTTTGCCGCCTTCCCAGTCAGTGTCCAGTGATACTCTCGTCCACGAACGCAAGCAGGTTAAAGTTCTGCAGCTGATTAATGCCTATCGCTTTCGCGGGCATCAGCAGGCCAGAATCGACCCACTGGGCAGAGCTCATTCTGAGATGGTTGAAGAGCTTACACTGGCAAACCATGAACTCAGTGAAGCCGATCTGCAGACCGTATTTGCCACTGGTTCACTGTATGGGCCGGATGAAGCCCGCCTGCAGGAAATATACAATATTATATCCGAAGCCTATTGTGGTTCTATTGGCACGGAATATATGCACATTACAGAAACCGGCGAAAAGCGCTGGATTCAGCAGCGCATTGAAACCGTGCGGGGTAATGCTAAGCTGGACACCGAACAGAAACTGCAGTTATTGCAGCGGCTATCCGCAGCAGAAGGGCTGGAAAAATACCTGCATACAAAATATGTCGGGCAGAAACGTTTTTCACTAGAAGGCAGTGAAACACTGATTCCGGTGATCCATGAAATGATACAGCGTGCCGCCAGTCACGGAATAAAAGAAGTTGTGATTGGAATGGCCCATCGGGGTCGCCTGAATGTGCTGGTGAATGTAATGGGCAAAACACCGGCTGAGCTTTTCAGTGAGTTCGACGGCACCAAGTCCCATGGCGATAATATGGGGGATGTTAAATATCATATGGGCTTTGCCTCGGATATGAAAACCCCCAGGGGAGAAGTACACCTTGCGCTGGCATTTAACCCCTCGCACCTGGAAATTGTCGCACCTGTAGTTGAAGGCTCAGTTCGGGCGCGTCAGGACAGGCGCGGTGATGCCGCTGGTGTGGAAGTATTGCCATTGCAGATACACGGTGATGCCGCTTTTGCCGGTCAGGGTGTGGTAATGGAAACCTTGCAGATGTCACAGTCACGAGGCTATTCCACCAAGGGCAGTGTGCACATTGTGGTGAATAACCAGATTGGTTTTACCACCAGCAACACCCATGACAGTCGCTCTACTTATTACTGCACGGATGTCGCAAAAATGGTGAATGCCCCCATTTTCCATGTTAATGCAGATGACCCTGAAGCGGTTATGCTGGTGACACAGATCGCGCTGGACTATCGCATGGCATTTAAAAAAGATGTGGTAATTGACCTGGTCTGCTATCGCCGTCATGGACACAATGAAGCGGATGAGCCGTCTGCCACTCAGCCCATGATGTACAAAAAAATCAATGCGCTGCAAACAACCCGGGAAATTTATGCTGAAAAATTGTTGCAACAAAATGTAATATCTGCAGAAGTTTCATCGCAGATGATAGAAAGTTATCGCGATGAACTGGATAAAGGTCAGTGCGTAGTGCCTGAAATTGTAGGGAATAACCGGCCATCCCACCATACCTTTCATATCGACTGGCATACCTATGAAAATGCAGGTGAAATCACCGAAGCGAATACCGCAATTGATTTGGAAACCCTGCGCCTGTTATGTGAAAAACTGGAAAAGCGACCGGCCGAATTTGAACTGCAGCCAAGAGTAGAAAAAATCATGCAGGATCGCCATAAAATGGCAGCGGGCGCTTTAGATATGGACTGGGGTTTCGCTGAAACACTGGCCTATGCCAGTCTGGTCAATGAGGGATTTGCCATTCGCCTGTCTGGACAGGACTCGGGGCGTGGTACTTTTTTTCACCGCCATTCTGTATGGCATAATCAGCTTGATGGCAGCGCTTATGTGCCCTTGCGTAACCTCTCAGAAACACAGGGTAACTTTCTGGTAATTGACTCGTTGTTGTCTGAAGCCGCCGTGCTTGCATTTGAATATGGTTATTCAACGGCTGAGCCGGATTCAATGGTGATATGGGAAGCACAATTCGGTGATTTTGCAAATAATGCACAGGTGGTTATCGATCAGTTCATTGTTGCCGGTGAGCAGAAGTGGAATCGTTTATGCGGTTTAACCATGCTCTTGCCCCATGGTTTTGAAGGTCAGGGCGCTGAGCATTCATCGGCCAGACTGGAACGTTACCTGCAGCTGTGTGCGCAGAATAATATTCAGGTTTGTGTGCCCAGTACACCGGCTCAGATGTTTCATATGCTACGCCGTCAGATCGTTCGAAAGCAACGTAAGCCACTTGTGGTGATGACGCCGAAAAGTTTATTGCGGCATAAACTGGCGGTGAATACACTGGATGATATTTGTTCAGGGCGCTTTAAAAGTGTTATAGATGAAGTTGATGATTTAAATGCAGACAATATCAAACGTATTATTATGTGCAGTGGAAAGGTGTATTACGACCTGTTAATTCAGAGACGGCAAGCCGGGCTGGAACAGGTGGTAATAACCAGAATTGAAGAGCTTTACCCTTTTCCGGATATTGCATTAAACGCAGTGCTTAAAAAATATAAAAATGCTGAGCAGCTAATCTGGTGTCAGGAAGAACCCAAAAATCAGGGCGCATGGGATTACTTTGAACCCCGCTTTGCTGCCAAGCTCGATCATCACAGTATGGTTGAATATGTTGGCCGTGAACCATCGGCTGCTCCGGCGGTGGGGTCGGCTAAGATACATGCTCAACAACAGAAAAAGCTGGTTAAAGAAGCCCTGTACGGCGAAGAATAAAAAGCATAAAAAATAGGAAGACATCATGTCCATAGAAGTGAATGTACCCGAATTGCCCGAGTCAGTATCCGATGCTACGGTGGTGACATGGCGGAAACAGGTCGGTGATAAAATAAGGCGTGATGAATCTCTGGTTGACCTGGAAACGGATAAGGTTGTGCTGGAAGTTCCGGCCCCGGCGGACGGCGTCATTACTGAAATACATCAGCCAGTCGATTCTGTTGTTATCTCCGGACAATTGCTGGCGACTTTGAAAGCGGTGTCCGCAGGTGAAACGACAGAAACAGAAAAAGTACCGGAGTCGCCCGCAACCGAAAACAGCACGGCGGCAGGTGAGCGAATCATAACACCGTCAGCTAAAAAAATGATGGCTGAAAATAATATAAAAGAGCCGGATATTATCGGCAGTGGAAAAGATGGTCGGGTGCTAAAAGAAGATGTGATTGCACATATAAAAAACACAGCTGCTGTGGTCAGCGAGAAAAAATCGCTGCAGCTTGAATCCCCAGCATTATCTGAACCGTTCATTGTTGACAATCAGGGTGAGCGTATAGAGAAACGTGTGCCGATGACACGATTACGCTCCCGAATCGCTGAACGCTTACTGGATGCACAGCATAATGCGGCGATACTCACAACATTTAATGAAGTGAATATGCAGCCGGTAATGGACCTGAGAAGTCGTTATAAAGAACTGTTTGAAAAAAAATATGAAATAAAGCTGGGCTTTATGTCGTTTTTTATTAAATCGGTGATAGAAGCACTTAAACGTTATCCGGCAGTGAATGCATCGGTTGATGGTGGTGACATTGTATATCATGGTTTCTTTGATATTGGTGTTGCAGTTGCGTCTCCTCGAGGCCTGGTGGTGCCGGTGTTGCGTAATGCGGATCAGATGAATTTTGCCGAGCTGGAAAAAGGCATTGCGGACTTTGTCGATAAAGCGAAAAATAATCGTCTTAATATAGAAGATATGACCGGTGGAACCTTCTCTATTACCAATGGCGGCGTGTTTGGTTCGATGTTATCTACGCCCATTATTAATCCGCCACAAAGCGGCATTTTAGGGATGCATAAAATTCAGCAAAGGGCGATGGTTGAAAATGGGGAAGTAGTCGCGAGGCCAATGATGTATCTGGCCTTATCCTACGACCATAGAATTATTGATGGTGCAGAAGCTGTTCAGTTTCTGGTCACCATAAAAGAAGTGCTCGAAGACCCTGCACGAATACTGGTGGGAGTTTAACAATGCAACAGAAATTTGACGTCATTGTAATCGGCGCAGGTCCAGCAGGGTATGTGGCGGCTATTCGCTGTGCTCAACTGGGTTTAAAAACCGCCTGCATCGATAACTGGCTAAATGAAAAGGGTAAGCCGTCCCTGGGGGGGACCTGTTTAAATGTTGGGTGCATACCTTCAAAAGCACTGCTGCAGTCATCTGAGATGTTTGAACAGGCAAAGAACGAATTTGTTAATCATGGCATAAAGCTGGAGTCTGTGGCGCTGGACCTGGATGTGATGATGCAGAGAAAAAACAAAGTGGTTACAGAATTAACACAGGGGATTGCATCACTATTAAAAGCGAATAAGGTAAAAAATATTTCAGGTAAAGCATTGCTTCGTGCTGATAATAAAGTAAAGGTTGTTTCAGCTGAAACAAAGCTGAGTTACCAGGCAGATAATATCATTATTGCCAGTGGTTCAAGCTCAGTAGAGCTCTCAAGTGCGCCGTTAACAGATGAGTTGATTGTGGATTCAAGTGGTGCATTGTCTTTTAGCTCAGTGCCTGCCCGGTTGGGCATTATTGGTGCCGGGGTGATTGGCCTGGAACTGGGAAGTGTGTGGCGACGGCTGGGCTCAGAAGTGGTGGTTTTAGAAGCTCAGGATACTTTTTTGCCCATGGCTGATATGGACATTGCAAAGGATGCCCAAAGAGCGTTTAAAAAGCAGGGGCTTGATATTCGTTTAAATGCTCGCCTGTTGAATACAGAAGTTATTGAAAAGGCGGGCATAAAAAAAGTACAGGTCAATTATCAGCAGGGAAATGATAATAAGCAGGAAGTATTTGATAAATTAATCGTGGCGGTGGGTCGAAAACCGAACAGTGATTATGTGTTTGATGAAGAAGTGGGGATTGAGCTGGATGAAAGAGGCTTTATTCATGTTAATGATAAGTGTGAAACTTCTCAGCCCTCGGTCTATGCAATCGGTGACGTTGTAAGAGGCCCGATGCTGGCACATAAGGGGTCGGAAGAAGGAATGATGGTGGCTGAGCTGATTGCAGGTCAGTATGCTGAGATAAATTATGATTTGATTCCTTCAGTGATTTATACTCATCCGGAAATAGCCTGGGTGGGTAAAACAGAAGAACAGTTAAAGGCGGCGGGCGAAAACTTTAAAACCGGAACGTTTCCCTTTATTGCCAGTGGCCGTGCTAAAGCACAGGGGGACACCGGTGGTTTTGTGAAAATTTTATCCCATGGCGAAACGGATCGTGTGCTGGGTGTGCATATATCGGGTCTGCATGCATCCGAGTTGATCGCACAGGCGGTTATTGCAATGCAGCTGTCTGCCAGTGTTGAAGATATTGCGCTGACTGTTTTTGCACATCCTTCGTTATCAGAGGCGGTGCATGAAGCTGCGCTGGCGATTGATGGTCGCGCTATTCATATGATGCAAAGAAAGTAACGGCCTGTAAACAGACGGTACCAATTGACGGAGAGAATAATGAATTTACATGAATACCAGTCAAAAAATTTATTTAAACAATATGGTATGCCCGTGCCTGAGAGTCGCGTAGTGAGCTCCGCAGGCGATGTGCACGCTGCTATTGATGCTTTATCCGGTGAACGCTGGGTGGTTAAAGCGCAGGTGCATGCCGGTGGTCGAGGCAAAGCCGGAGGGGTGAAATTAACGGATAATGCCGAAGAGGTTGCTCACTTTGTGGGTAGCATGCTGGGTAGCCGGCTGGTTACTGTGCAAACCGATGAAAGAGGTCAGCCGATTCACCATGTTTTAATTGAAGAGACCTGCAATATTGATAGCGAGCTGTATCTGGGGGCGGTGCTTGACAGGGCGACTCGCCGCGTTGTTATCATGGCATCAACAGAAGGTGGCGTGGAAATTGAAAAAGTTGCCGCAGAAACCCCGGATAAAATTTTACGCACAACCGTCGACCCTATGCTGGGTTTAATGCCTTATCAATGTCGCAAACTGGCATTTGGTTTAGGCTTGCAGGGTGAGCAGGTTAAGCAGTTTACAAAATTACTCTCAGGTATGGCCCGCCTGTTTATTGAAAAAGATCTGGGTTTACTTGAAATTAACCCGCTGGTGGTGACTAAAGAAGGCAATTTACTGTGCCTCGACGGAAAAATAAATGTCGATGATAACGCCCTGTATCGCCAGACAGAAATTATGGAAATGCGGGATGCTTCACAGGAAGATGAACGCGAAAATCGCGCTAAAGAATGGGATTTAAACTACATTGCACTGACTGGAAATATTGGCTGCATGGTGAACGGTGCTGGCCTTGCAATGGCGACAATGGATTTGATTAAGCTGCACGGTGGCGACCCGGCTAACTTTCTGGATGTGGGGGGGGGAGCAACCAAAGAGCGGGTTGCAGAAGCATTTAAAATTATTTTATCCGATGAAAATGTAAAAACGGTGCTGGTCAATATTTTTGGTGGCATTGTGCGTTGTGATTTAATTGCAGAAGGCGTGATTGGAGCAATAGAGGAAGTTGGGGTTAAAATTCCCATTGTGGTTCGACTGGAGGGGAACAATGCAACTCAGGGTGCGAAGTTGCTTGAACAGAGTGGTTTGAATATCATTGCGGCTACAGGCTTAACGGATGCAGCAAAAAAAGCCGTTGCGGCGGCGAAATAATACTTCTGTATATTTTTATCAAATTCAAAGGCCAGTGTAATGAGCGTATTAATAAACAGTGAAACTAAAGTTATTTGTCAGGGCTTTACCGGCAAGCAGGGAACGTTTCATTCTGAACAGGCCATAGCTTATGGCACGCAGATGGTGGGCGGTGTAACACCGGGTAAAGGCGCACAGGAGCACCTTGGTTTACCGGTGTTTAATACGGTGCGTGAAGCGGTCAATCATACGGCAGCTGTGGCATCGGTTATATATGTTCCCGCGCCTTTTTGTAAAGACTCAATTCTTGAGGCCGTCGATGCCGGTATTGAACTTATCGTGTGTATTACAGAAGGTATTCCAACACTGGATATGCTGGAAGTTAAAATTGCAGTTGATCAGGCTAGAGTAAGGCTCATTGGCCCAAACTGTCCGGGGGTTATTACACCGGGGGAATGTAAAATCGGCATTATGCCGGGAGAAATTCATAAACCGGGTAAAGTGGGTATCGTTTCCCGTTCCGGCACCTTAACCTATGAAGCCGTTAAGCAAACGACCGATTTAGGTTATGGGCAAACTACCTGTATTGGTATCGGTGGTGATCCTATTCCGGGAATGACGTTTATAGACTGTCTGCAGTTATTTGAAAGTGATCCTGAAACAGAGGCTATTTTGATGGTAGGTGAAATTGGCGGCACAGCAGAAGAAGAGGCTGCTGAGTTTATTCAGACTAACGTGTCCAAGCCGGTTGCCGGTTTTATTGCCGGTGGTACAGCACCAAAAGGTAAACGTATGGGGCACGCAGGAGCCATTATCTCAGGAGGTAAAGGCACAGCGGAAGACAAATTCAAGGCGCTGGAGTCTGCTGGAGTTGTAATAACCCGCTCACCGGCAGACCTGGGTAAAGCGGTCACTGAAGCGACTGGCTGGTAGTCCGCCAGCAACAATCTAATGGGTATTTGTTTTTATCGCCTGGAGAGGCTTTTTGTCGGCACCCTGCGATGGTGCGGGCTGCTGTGCTGGCGGAGCATCAGCAGCTGCGGGTGGCTGAGAGGAAGATGTTTCTAAACTATCCAATAATTGCTTGGCTCTTTTTTTGCGCATAACATCGCCAATAAACTTATTATTTATAGAACGAAAATAAGAATCTATATGTTCAGTACCATGGCTGCGCAGCTGTTTAATCACCCTGGCCAGTAAGTTCGGGATGAGCTTGTCTTCAGTGATTGTCAGGGTGCTGGCAAGGCCGCCTTCGTGGCCAACAATTTTAAAATGCCAGCGGCCTAAAGTATTCAGCTCTTTTCCGCTTATCTCGATGGTTATTTCAGATGCATTACCTTCGTTTTGAAAGCTCAGAAGTTGAAAGGGTGTGGTTTTGCCATTTTCATTCGTTTCCTTCCAGGCGGGGTGCTCATTTCTTGAGGGAACCTCGGTTACTTCATAAACATTCTCGCGCCATCTGGGGTACAGCTTATAATTCAATATGAGTTCGCGAATATCCTTTTCGCTGCGATTAAATGCCTGACTGACACTGGTGGTGCTTTCCCTGGGAATCTTGCTTCCATACCAGTAAATACCGCCGATAAATGAGCTGAGAAGTAGAAAAATGATGATTGAACGTTTCATATCTTTAGTTATCGTTTTAAAAGTGGCCTAAATCGGCCCAATATTAATACCCAGTGATACGCGGCAATGCTGACTCCGGTTTTCAGTGACCTCATGGGGCATGTCAGGAGAGAAAAAAACAAACATGCCCTCTTTGGGGGTTATCTCCGTGTGAACAGAATCACGATCTAGATGTAGTGTGCCAGAATTTTGAGCAACCTGCACGTAATAAACGGCAGAGAGTAGCTCATCATCATCATCATGGCGATGTAAGGTTGTTTTGTCACCCGTGTTCATGACATTAAACCAGAGCCCGGCTTTAAGCTTGTCGACCGGGTATTTCAGTATGGATGATGCATGCGCCTTAACCGTTTCAAGAATGAGTGACAGGGCCGGGATATGTTCACTGCTGATATAAATATTTTCGTAGCGGCCAAAGAAATGGTGAGATTTGTGAGTTGCATCATGGTTCAGGTACGTGTTTAAGCCCTCCATTAGCTGCTGATTAACTTCGATATGGTTATCAAGCATAGCGGTATGGAGTAAATAGTTTTTTATTTGAGTCATTAGTTCTGTATTAAGAGTGTTGGATTCGAGTATCTAATACTGACACATTGGCGTACAAAATATAGCTGTGGTTTGTCAATCGAGCGTTATTTAGTGTGTTTGGGTATTTGAAAATATTTCATCGTGATGGTGCTATTTGAATCGTCATATCGGGCTATTACTTAATAAGCGTATTATTATAGGCTGATTTTTCTAGTATCAATGAGCACGGTCGTTAAAAAAGGTCTATTCTATCGATGCGGCGCATATAATTCGCTTGCCGCAACTACAGAGCAGAAAAACGGCTGTAAAGTTTTATCGCTAACGTCTTCTCGTTGCGCTATATCAGTAATCAGTCTGATATACTGCACTAGTATTATTAGAGGTATCCCTCATAAGTGTTCGTTCTGAATGAGTAAGGGGTGCGCAAAAAAATATTCACGCGTATCTTATTTTATAACGCCTGAATTCGTCTTAGTTGAAGCACTAATCAGGGAGCATGAATATCATCCTAAATTAATCAGTTGGACGCCATAAAGTGTGCCTCTGGGAGTGCCCATGTTGATCATTATGGGACGTAATCAAAAAGAGCGCTAATGGCGAGTCCTTCGCGGTTTTTTTGATATAGTCAGGTGTGCTCCCATGTATACTCCCAGGGGTGCAATTTAGGGTGTAGCACCCTCACCGAACGGGTGACTTGCACTAAGTGAGAATAACTAACATTCTCAAATACTTACAGTGTATTTGTGCGGTTAACTGATTAATTCAGGATCATGGGAGTGGTGAATTGTTACCGGTGCCCTTTAATCCATGAAAATTGCATAGGTTGACTGTATTTCAATTTAACCTGAAGTGGCAGCTGAAAGCCATAAAGGCGTGTCCCCCATATTGCAGTTGATGTAATTGTAATGGGGTAAATGTGTAAAAGAGTGTTTGTCCTGGGAAAATCTGTTGAATGCATCAATCAATCAATAATAATTTAAGCCTGAGTTATTATTAAATAATAAGTTTAAATCATAAAAAATATGAATGTATAAATATATAATGACGAACTTATTGGCTATTCTAATGCCGGCAGTCATGGCATGGAGTAGTTCGGTATATTCAGATACCACTCGAGAGTACCAGCTAAAGGCGGCGTACTTGCTTAATTTTGCGCGTTTTATTTATTGGCCTCCTGAGGTGTTTTCAGAAAAATCATCAAATTTTTATATTTGCGTCTATGGTGATAACCCGTTTGGCGAGAGTTTAAAGCATTTGTCAAATAAAAAAATACAGAATAAAAAAATTAAGTTTATGGATATTAAAAATTCTAAGGGAAAAGAAAGTTGCCACATTGTTTATATTAGCGAATCTGAAAAGGATGATTATTTAAAAGTAATTGATCGTTATTCAAATAAAACAGTGTTGATAGTCAGTGACATAAGTGGTTTTAGTCGGTCAGGTGGAATGATTGAATTTATTCGTATAAAAAATAAAATAAAATTTGAAATAAACACTAAAACAAGCGGTAAGGCGGGTATTAAATACCGGTCGCAATTATTAAAAGTGGCGAATAAAGTCAGGTAGTGGGTGAATAAAGTCTCTATGAGACGGTTTCATTCGCATTTTTTTGAAGAAATTTAGGTTTATATACGATATATCTCAGATATGTATTATAAAATCACGTGTGTTATTTTACGGCTTCACAGGTTACCCGCCCAGACAAAGTCGTTATTCTCCAGGGCCCCTGAAAATATCAGTGTTCAACTGATTTTTTCAGGTTAAAAGTGTAAAATACCCCGATTTTAAAGCTGCAGCCATAGTTTTGTACCATGAAAAATACCCAGAAACCAGAAAATACGAATTCTTTAACGCGAGATAAGCTGTATTCTCAGCCGCGTGAGGCGATAACCGGCTTTGTTTTTGATGACTCCGTTGCGAGCGTCTTTGAGGATATGATCGGTCGTTCTGTGCCCGGGTATAGCACATTGCTGTCTATGTTCCCAGTGCTTGCGCGTCATTTTGTAGAGCCCGGCAGTCGCTGCTACGACCTGGGATGTTCTCTGGGTGCGGCTACACTGGCAATTCAGCAGGGCGTCGCTCTGGACGGTGTAGAGATTATCGCAATAGATAATGCCATTGCCATGATAGAAAAATGTCGTTTGCTGACAGAGCAGCATAGAGGCAGGGCAAAGGTCGATGTAAAACACGGTGATATCTGTGAAACAGAAATAAGTAACGCCTCTCTTGTGGTGATGAATTTTACGCTACAGTTCATTGCTGAAAACTTGCGGCAGCAGCAAATTGAGAGAATTTTTTCAGGCATGAATAAGGGCGGGGCTTTTATTTTATCGGAGAAAATAAAATCAGATGAAACAATAATACAGAGCCGACTGAGCTCTTTGCATCACGTGTTTAAAAGTGCTAATGGCTACAGTGAACTGGAAATTAGTCAGAAACGCAGCGCACTTGAAAATGTGCTGGTGCCTGAAACGATTGATCAACATATAGAGCGTTTAAAGCAGTCAGGCTTTTCAGAAGTTATGATCTGGTTTCAGTGCTTTAACTTTGTTTCTTTTCTGGCGATTAAATAATCGGTGAAAATATGAACCTGGAACATCTGTATCATCTTATAGCTGATACGCAACTGGCACCCTGGCTTGAAACCCTGCAAAAACAGGTTGAGCAGGGCTTGTGTGATGACCTTTATGGCAAACTGGCTGACTGGAAAGCCGTGTTGCAGCAGTTGCCGGATATTAAGGCCAGTCAGGTTAACTTGAATGAGAATGTTATTTCAGTGCGCCCTGATAAGGCTTTGCCTGTAAGTAAAAAAAATGAACTGGAGGCATTGCTGAAACAGTTGATGCCCTGGCGCAAAGGGCCTTATCATATTCACGGTGTAGATATCGACACGGAATGGCGCTCTGACCTCAAATGGCAGCGCTTAAAAAATGCGATACAACCGCTGCAGGGAAAAACCGTTCTGGATGTAGGCTGTGGTAATGGCTATCACAGTTGGCGCATGCTGGGCATGGGAGCGGAGCTGGTAATAGGCATAGACCCTTCGCCATTATTTATTATGCAGTTTCAGGCGATGCAGCACTTTCTGGGGGGTGAAAATATTTTTGTGCTGCCGTTGGGGATTGAAGCGGTGCCGGGCAACCTGCGTGCATTTGATAGTGTATTTTCAATGGGGGTGTTTTATCATCGCCGCTCCCCCATGGATCACCTGTTTCAGTTAAAGGGCTGCTTAAAACCAGGCGGTGAGCTGGTGCTTGAAACGCTGGTGATTGTCGGAGATGAACATCAGGTATTAATGCCGAAAGATCGTTATGCGCAAATGAGAAATGTCTGGTTTATACCCAGCAGCGCTGCCATGATGGGCTGGTTAAAGCGCTGCGGCTTTAAAAACATAAAGCTAGTAGATGAGACGCCAACCCGTCTGCAGGAGCAACGAGCAACAGACTGGATGACCTTTCATTCATTAGAGAATTTTCTTGACCCTGACGATACGAGTAAAACAGTCGAAGGTTACCCTGCGCCATTGCGGGCCATTTTTACGGCGGAAGCACCATGAGTATGTTATCTCAAATGAGGGATGTCTATAAGCAATCCAGAATCTTGCGTATTTTTTTGCAGGGCCTGTTACTGCTTGCGGTTTATTTATCGATACGTGCCTGGCAGGGGCGGGATGATATTCAGGGGCTGGCTCCCGTAATACAGGGGGTGCAGCTAAATGGTGAAGCCTATGACCTGATGCAGTACAGAGGTGAGCCGGTGCTTATCCATTTCTGGGCAACCTGGTGCCCGATCTGTCAGCAGGAAAGTTCGAATATCGATGCACTGGCAAAAGACCATAATGTCATCACTGTTGCGACGTGGATTGAAAGCATAGATGAGGTCGAAACCTATATGCGAGAAGAAAAGCTGACGATGCCGGTTATTGTTGATGGTGACAGGCGACTGGCTAAAAAATATGCAATTAAAGCGGTACCCTATAGTTTTATTATTGACGGTAAAGGTGCTATCCAGTTTATTGAAAAGGGCTATAGCACAGAGTTCGGCCTGAGGTTAAGGCTATGGTGGGCAGGCTTCGACTAACCGCAGTTTACCTTTCCCCTAAACATTCTGACGGTGTAAATTCAATTTCAGCGCTGTATAAATAGAATATACCTGAAATTAAATGCATGATTGTCTGGAAATATTGTCAAAAAACAGCGAGAATCATTAAAAATAAAAATAAAGTTTATAATAAACAACTGAGTGAAATGATTCCTCTAACAGGAACATCTAAATAATGGAAAAAAAATTACTTCAAGAAACTGAAATAATCAGTTTGCCGGGATTGTTTCGTGCGCGGTTAGAGTTAACCCCCAATGATGTTGCCTATCGGCAATATGATGTGGCAAGTCAAAAGTGGACTCAGTCCAGCTGGCAGGAAATGGCGAATGAGATTTCCCGCTGGCAGGCCGCTTTTAATAAGGATAATTTACAGCCCGGCGATAAAGTCGCTATTATGGTTAAAAACTGCAGGGAATGGGTTGTATTTGATCAAGCCGCTTTGGGTCTGGGGTTGATTACCGTTCCCCTTTATGTCGACGACCGTCCGGATAATGTCGCATATATTATTAGTCATGCAGAAATAAAGTTGCTCTTCGTGCAGGATAAGCCACAGTGGAAGCGCCTGATCAAATCAGAAGTTGATCTGGGTGGTCTGCAAAGAATCATTAGTCTTAAGCGAATTTCTGAAGATGACGAGCCGGATGACTCTCGACTGGAGTCCTTATCGGAGTGGCAGTTTGGTTTGACGGGGGAGCTGCAGACTAAAGAAAGTGCAATTGATGAGCTGGCGACCATTGTGTATACATCCGGTACCACCGGCAGGCCCAAAGGCGTTATGCTGTCACATCGTAATATCCTCTCCAATGCCTTTGCGCTGAGTCAGTGCACCGACTGGAAGTCAGATGAGCGGTTTCTGTCCTTTTTGCCTTTGTCTCATATGCTGGAACGAACAGCAGGTTATTTTTTGCCGATTATTCTGGGTTCCGAAGTTATTTATGCCCGCTCCGTTGCATTACTGGCCGATGACCTGTTAAACCAGAAGCCAACAACACTGGTTTCTGTGCCTCGTATCTACGAGCGAGTGTATGGAAAAATACAGGATGGCCTGAAGCAGAAATCGGCGTTTGCAAAATTTCTGTTTAATGCGGCGGTGAGTGTAGGCTGGCGAAAATTTCTCCGTGACCAGGGACGTGCTGGCTGGCACCCGACACTTATTTTCTGGCCCATGCTTAATAAACTGGTGGCCTCTAAAGTGCTGGACAAACTGGGAGGCGAACTGCGCGTGGCCGTGTGCGGTGGAGCGGCATTATCTGAGGAAGTGTCGAAGCTGTTCGTGGGGCTTGGTCTGCCGCTGGTGCAGGGGTATGGCCTGACCGAGGCCAGTCCGGTGATTATGGTTAACCGCATCGAAGATAATATTCCGGCCAGCATTGGAACCGCGCTGCCGGGAATAGACGTGCGCGTGGGTGAAAATGATGAGCTGCAAAGCTATGCGGCCAGTAATATGCTGGGTTACTGGAAAAATGAAGAGGCTACAAAAGATAATTACACAGAAGACGGCTGGTTAAAAACCGGTGATAAAGCGCGCATTGATGAAAACGGACATGCCTATATTACCGGCAGGCTGAAGGATATAATGGTGCTGGCTAATGGTGAGAAAATCCCGCCTAATGATATGGAAATGGCGATTGCTCTGGATGCGTTATTTGACCAGGTCATGATCGTTGGTGAAGGCCGTGCGTTTTTGAGTGCGGTACTGGTGCTGGACCGTGTCGCCTGGACAGAGCTGGCGGTAAACCTGAGCATTCACCCGGATTCGCCCGATGCCTTTACACAACGTAATGTAGAAAAAGCCATTATAAAGCGTGTATCCGACCGGCTTAAAGACTTTCCTGGTTACGCCAAAATACGCAGAGTTCATGTGACCCTTGAACCCTGGACAGTGGATGATGGTTTAATTACGCCAACCCTTAAAATCAAACGTGCAAAAGTTCTGGAAAAATTCAGTGCTGAAATTGATATGCTTTACCAGGGCCACAAATAGAGTAGAGTGGTAAACAATGACCGATAATATACTACCTGCAGATAAAATACCGGTTACCCGGGTGCCGGCTATGCCGGCTGATCTGAATGAGGGCGGCACGGTATTTGGTGGCTGGATTATGTCGCAGGTTGATATAGCCGGTAGCATACCTGCGGCCATAAGAGCGGGCGGAGCAGTTGTTACACGTGCCGTTGACTCATTTGAATTTAAAAAACCCGTGTTTTCGGGTGATCTGGTGAGCTGTTATGCAGACGTGGTGTCTGTGGGCAGAACGTCACTAACCGTACAGGTAAAAGTGTTTGCGCAACATATGATGAAAGGCGTGGTAACAACGTCTGTTGTAACAGAGGCTCGCCTGGTTTATGTCGCAGTTAATGAGCAGGGTAAGCCAAGGGCCGTTCCTGATCTGGTATAAGGGCAGAATCTGTCGATGGCCTGTATTTTGATAGCAATTATGAAAATACGATTGATTCTTATGTAATCTTACGTATTATCCTAAAAAAGATCCGTTAAATTAGGAGCGTCAGTGAGGCGCAAAAAAGGGAGTATAGGCCTTCGTGATTTAACTGATTTGCCCAGATTAAACATCTACCGAGGGCCTTTTTGTGGTTGTAATGTAAGTGGAGTGATTAATGCCGGGGTGACGCGGTAGACTGGTTAGATATATGATTTTTAGTCATTTTTATAGCGCCATCTTTTATAGAGCCCGGTTTTTTTATAGTGTCAAGGGGTTCAAGCGTCAGAGATTATTCGATATAACGGGTTTAACTGATCTGGAGATAACTGATTTTTCAGGTCTGCCCAATAAAAAAGCTTTTGCTTTAGCAACAGGAAGATAAAAATGTTGATAAAAAATACACAGGCTAAAAAACTAACGTCGGCTGCGATATCGGTCGTCATTGCAGCAGGCCTCCTTCATTCATCGGTTCAGGCTTCAGGTTTTGCGCTCATTGAAAACAGCGCCAGTGGTCAGGGAAATGCTTTTGCCGGTGCTGCGGCTTATGCCGAAGATGCATCGACGGTATGGTTTAACCCGGCGGGTATGACCAAACTTAAAAATAATCAGATAGTTGTAGCAGGCCATATTATTATACCTGATTCAAGCTTTACCAATAATGGTTCAACGGATGGCCTGGGCAACCCCTTAGGTGGTGTGAATGATGATGGCGGTAGTACCGCACTGGTGGGAAATTTCTACTGGGTCACCGACCTGGCAGACAAAACAAAATTCGGTCTGGGCATTACCACACCTTTTGGTTTAACAACAGAATACAATGATACCTGGGTGGGGCGTTATCATGCGGTAAAAACCGATATGAAAACGATTAACTTTAACCCCAGTATCGCCAGAGAAGTCACCGATAAACTGTCCATTGGCGCGGGTCTTAATATGTTGCTGGCAGATATTACATTAACCAGTGCGGTAGATTTTGGTTCATTGCTGGGTGCACCACAGCAGATAGATGGCTTTGCCGATTTAAGTGCGGATAACCTGACTTTTAATGAATTTTCCTGGGGCTTTAACCTGGGCATGTTATATGACTTTGGTCAGGGCACTTCATTAGGGGTTGCTTATCGTTCAGAAATAGAAATTTCGGCAAAAGGCAAAGCTCGCTTTAAAGTGCCAGCTGCTGCCGCACCGGTTCTGGGGTCAGGGGCTTTCCAGGACACAGGCCTTCAAGCATCGGTTACCATGCCGCAGAGTCTGTCGATGAGTGTTAATCACCAGCTGAACAATATAAAACTGCTGGCGGATATCACCTGGACAGGCTGGAGCTCATTTAAAGAACTGCGTATTCAGTATGATAACCCGGTTCAGCCAGACAGTGTGACCACAGAAAACTGGGATGACACCTTTCGCTATTCCATTGGTGCTGACTATGACTTAAATGAAAAAATGACTCTGAGAACAGGAGTTGCCTATGATGAAACGCCTATACCGGGCCCACAGTATCGCACACCCAGAATACCGGGTAATGACCGAACCTGGCTATCCTTTGGCATGACCTATGAGTTTAATCCGGCGCTGATCGTAGACGTTGGCTACTCACATCTATTTATTGATGACGCGAAAATTGATCATACACTGGAAAGCAGTCAGTCACCCCTCAATGCAACACTGGCCGGAACCTATTCGGGTTCTGTTGATATTTTAAGCGCCCAGTTACGCTGGAATTATGACCTTTAATATGGATCAGGTTGGAGAATAAACAATGCAATTAACAAAAATAATTTTAGCGGCGGCGGTAGGCATAACACTGGCGGCCTGTTCAGATAAAGATACTGCGTTACAGGACTCACTGGGGCCGGACAGTACGGTTGACACCATTAGTAACCTGGATTTCGGTAATAATGTTATACCCTTTCCAAACAATATACTATTTCAGGGTACTGCTGATGGCACGCTTAATATTCCTGTGCTGGATGCAGCAGATTTAACGGACCCCAAAGTGGCGATGAACGCCCAGGATGGATTTTCAACAGTTGCACCAATTAGCACCGGTTTTACAGGTGCTATAGATGACGCATCTTTTCCCACTGCTGTGCGGATGTATGAAGTAACAACGGATGCCGCAACCGGGGTTGTTCTCACGGTAGATCGGGCACTGGCATATGGAACTGAATTCGCGGCTGCATTATCGAGTGTCGATACAACAAATTCGACTATGGCTATTTTGCCACTGCAACCACTGGCACCAAAACAGGCCTATATGCTTGTTATTACAAATGACCTTAAAAGCGCGAGTGGGCGACCGGTCGGTATTTCAGGTTCTTATTCGCTGACCCATGGGACAAACCCGTTGCACACAGGTGGTGTGAGTAATACGCCGTTATTAACCGATGCCCAGGCCCAGCAACTGGAGCCGTTACGTCAGGCGACGGTTGCAGCTGAAACAGCCTTGAATGCATTTGATAGTACCGCAAGCTCAAATATTATTATTAGCTGGAATTTTAAAACACAGTCGATTGGTGATGTGCTAAACGCAGTGAAAACATTGGTGGGTACTCCTGCAACAAGCGCATCCGCATCAACGGTCGATCTTGATGGGCCTGGGCCATTACCACCGGGTATGGCGGGTGCTAATTCATTAATGTTTGAAGGTACTATTGATGTGCCTTATTACCTGAATGAACCCAGTAACGTTAATGACGACACTGTATTAGATTCAGCCTGGAAAGCATTAAACCCAGCTTTCCTTGGCGATACTGAAAAGAATCTTACGCAATTTAATCCGCTACCGGCAGCGACGAATGCGGCATTAACCATTCCAATGCTGCTAACACTGCCGGTTAGTGGTACCGCACCCTTCCCCGTTGTAATATTTCAGCATGGTATTACTTCAGATCGAACCGCATTGCTGGGTATAGCCGATAAACTGGCGGCAGCAGGTTTTGCGGCTATAGCGATAGATATGCCAATGCATGGGGTGGCTCCTGGAACCGCATTTTATAGCTCAAACAATGAAAGAACATTTGATCTTGACCTGGTTACCCAGGATGCTAATGGTAATATTATTGCACCTGTAAAAGATGGAGTGACTGATTCTTCTGGAAGGCACTATATAAACTTAACTAACCTGTTAAACACACGGGACAATCTTCGCCAGTCAGTGGCAGATTTGTTTGCGCTTCGAGCTGCAATAGCCACAATTAATGTGAATGGCGGCGATACCGATCTTGATGCTACTAATGTGTATTTTCTGGGGCATTCACTGGGTGCAATGGTTGGTACTGTTTTTACCGCACTTGAAGCGGCAACAGATGTTAAAGATGCCGTGCTTGCATTTAGTGGTACCAGCGTAGCTAAAATCCTCGATGGCTCATCCACTTTTGGGCCGTCTATTACAGCCGGCCTGTCACAGAGTGGCGTAACTAAAGGCACTTCAGATTACGAGGCGTTTTTAGGTGCAGCACAAACCGTTGTGGATTCTGCCGACCCGGTCAATTATACAACAGCTGCGGCAACCGGCCGTGGAGTTCTGCTTTTTGAAATTGTCGGGGGCAACAGTTCCCCGTCGGATCTTGTTGTGCCCAACAGAGTGCCAGACGCTAATGACTCTACCGGTACAGTTCCTGCTCCATTGGCGGGTACTGATCCGCAGATCGCGTTAATGGGGCTTGTGCAGGTTGATAGTACGCAGTCAGGAACAAACTTACACCTTGTTACTAAATATACTTCAGGTGATCACCGGTCAATTCTTGATTCATCTGCTGACCTTGCAGTTACAACAGAAATGCAGTCACAGACTGTTAGCTTTTTCGTTAATGATGGTGATGGTCTGACCGTAGGTGATGCGAGTGTGCTGCAGGCACCACCTGCGCCTTAAACGCACATAAACGGATTTAACTAATAAAAACGCCCGTGTGTTATAGTGGGCGTTTTTTTATTGGCATTCATTATTGCTGTCGAATATTCCAGGTCGGTTGAGTGGAGTCGAGGTGGACAATTCTGAAGTTAACCAGCCACTCTAAAGCATCCTCAGCATCACCCTCAAACCAGGCTTTACTCGAACCTAACCGAAAGCTATAACCCCATTCATCCATATCACTCAACATTTGCTCGCGCCCAAAACCATTAATAAAGTCACTCAGTAAAACAGATAAATACAATACCGCATTTTCTTCGTTATAATCGCCGCCGGCATTGGTATGCAGTTTTTCTCTGCGTATCGGGTCCATGCAGATATAATGGCAGGACTCATGCAGTGCAGAATGTACCGGTGTGTCACTGCGGATATATAAATTATTTTTAATAATGCCCGCCTCCGGTTCGCCAAACCAGCTGCCGGGTATTTTCTGGTTTTTTTCAACAGTATGAATCGCTAAATCATATCTTGTGAGTAATTGCTGGAGTTGAGTTAATTTTATATCGGCGCAGGTTAAAACGGACATGATTTTTCTAGGTTCATATATTAAAGTTAAAAGATTTACCGAAAATAAACGCGAATGCGGTAAAGTTTTTCTGGTTTGTGTGCCTGTAGCGTACTGCTCGTTATCACACGGTTTCTGGCCGCAAGCTGTTGTTAATATTTCAGGTTAAACCTGAATTTATGGTGTATCACCATCACCGAACGGGTGACTTGCACTCAGTGAGAATAACTAATATTCTCAAATGCTTGCAGTGTGTTTTTGCGGCTAACTGATTAACCTGGGTTTAAAGTTTATTTTTAATTTTCTCAGCCAGGGCGTTTAAGGCGATGGCGCGATGGCTGATTTTATTTTTCTCTTCCAGGCTTAACTCCGCCGCCGCGCACTGCTGTTCTGGTAACCAGAAAATCGGGTCATAGCCAAAGCCGCCTTCTCCCCGGGGTGAGGCCAGTATTCTGCCTTCCAGTGTTCCCTGAGTAATAATGGGTGTCGGGTCATTTTCATTTTGCAGATAAACCATGACGCACCAGTAACGGGCGGTGCGATTGTCTTGCGCGATATTTTTTAGCTCAGCCAGCATTTTTTCATTGTTTTTAGCATCCGTTGCACCTTCTCCTGAATAGCGGGCCGAGTAAATGCCGGGGCGTTTGTTCAGCGCATCCACTTCAATGCCTGAATCATCAGCGATAGCAGGCAGGCCTGTGAGCTTTGCCGCATGGCGTGCTTTTTTAAGTGCATTTTCAACAAATGTCAGACCATCCTCCACTGCTTCCGGCACATCAAACTCGGTTTGTGGTATGACCTCAATGCCGTGATCCGAGAGCAATTTATTGATTTCACGCACTTTGCCCGCATTGCCGCTGGCCAGAATAATCTTATATGGGTCAGTTCCACTCATGCCTCAAGTGCCTTCTGCTGTATCTGAATCAGTTCGCTTATGCCCTTTTTTGCCAGGTCAAGCATTGCATTTAGCTCATCCTGGTTGAATGCGTGGCCTTCCGCCGTACCCTGAACTTCAATAAAGGCTTCCGCCTCATTCATTACCACATTCATATCCGTTTCGGCATTAGAGTCTTCATCATAATCGAGGTCGAGTACCGGGGTGCCTTTAAAAATACCCACGGAAACAGAGGCTACATTGCCGCTGAGAGGGTTCTGTTTTATTTTATTGTTTTTCAGTAAACATTCAATGGCATCCGCCAGTGCCACATAGCCACCGGTGATGGAGGCAGTGCGAGTGCCGCCATCCGCCTGGATTACATCACAGTCGATAGTGATCATATTTTCACCCAGCACCTTCAGGTCAATAGCCGCACGCAGTGAGCGACCGATCAAGCGTTGAATTTCCATGGTTCTGCCGCCCTGCTTGCCGCCAGCGGCTTCACGGCGCATACGGGAGCCGGTAGAGCGGGGCAACATGCCATACTCTGCGGTGACCCAGCCGGAGCCCTTGCCGCGCAGCCAGCCTGGCACCTTGCTTTCAACGGATGCGGTGCACAGTACTTTAGTGTTACCGAATTCCACCAGCACGGAGCCTTCGGCATGCATGGTGTAATTTCGGGTGATTTTAACGTCGCGCATTTGGTCCGGGGTGCGATTGCTGGGTCTCATAGTGACTCCTGAAATTTAATTGGGGGGATTATACGTTTTTAGAGAGATAAAGTCATAATTTGGACTTACCCTGTAAAACCTGAATTAATTACACCCTCTTAATTAGTGCCCATCCAGAAATACATCGTCGCGATAGCAGACTTTTGCGATTTAACTGGTTTTCCAGGTTTATGGCGTCCAACTGATTTATTTAGGTTAAACTGCCGGTACCGGCAAATCACAGGGCTGAATTATGATAAAAAGCATGACCGCATTTGCAAGTTGCAGTGGCCAGTATGAGTGGGGGACTCTTGTCTGGGAGTTGCGTTCCGTTAATCACCGCTATCTGGATGCGCAGATAAAAATACCGGAAGAGCTGCGCAGCATTGAAAATACCATCCGAAAGCGACTGATGGAGCAGGTTAAACGGGGCAAGGTCGAATGTCTTTTGCGTTATAAGCTGGTGCAGCATCAGCAAACTGAAATTAATGTTAATGATGAGTATGCCAATGCGATCGTAAAAGCCTGCTTGTCTATCAGCAAGCAATTGCATCAGCCCAGTGAGATGGATGTAATTGAAGTATTAAAGTGGCCGGGGGTGGTTGAAGACCCGCCGGTTAATTTTGAACCGGTTACGCTAGTGGCGCTGGAGATGTTTGATAAAGCCCTGGGAAATTTACTCGAGGCAAAACAGAGTGAAGGTCAGCGATTATTTAAAATGCTTGAAGATCGTCATCAGGCTATGCAACAAATTGTAAAAAAAGAAAGGCAGCGCAGGCCGCAAATTTTACAGCAAACCCGTGAAAAACTAATAAAAAAACTGGAAGAGCTGAGTGCCAGCTATGATAAAGACCGGTTTGAGCAGGAACTGGTTTATATTGCACAGAAAATGGATGTCGATGAAGAGCTGGATAGACTGGAAAGCCACTTCATTGAAATTGAAAAAATTCTTAAGCGAAATGAACCGGTTGGTCGCCGGCTGGATTTTATGATGCAGGAGTTTAATCGTGAAGCCAATACCCTGGGCTCCAAATCAACCGATATTGAAACCACCGGCACTTCGGTTGAGTTAAAGGTGTTGATCGAGCAAATGCGAGAGCAAATACAAAATATAGAGTGAAGGTGCTTAAACTAATAATGTGCAGAATGAAAATATGCTGTGATTTTTATATGAAGAGTGGGGTTACTGCAACTTCATCGGGAATAATTTAATCGAAAAAAATGGCAGCTGGAATACACCAGATGCCATTTTTAGAGTAGAGATGCCTCAGCGCTCTAATATTTAGGCAGGGCACTATTCACTATTTTGCAGCATTACCTTTGGCTTTAGGTGTTTCTGGCTTTGCTGCATTACCTTCAGCTTTAGGGGTTTTTATTTCCAGTAGCTCGATTTCAAATAAAAGTGTCTGTCCGGGACCAATGTCCTTTCCAGCGCCTCTCTCACCATAGGCCAGCTCAGCAGGAATATATAGCTGCCATTTTGAGCCTACTTTCATTAGCTGCAGGGCTTCAGTCCAGCCTTTAATTACGCCATTAACCGGGAAGGTTGCGGGGGTGTTGCGCTTATAAGAGCTATCGAAGACCTTGCCATTGATAAGTGTGCCTTTGTAGTGTGTAACAACCGTATCAGATGCGCCGGGTGTTGCTCCGGTACCGGCGGTGATCACTTTGTACTGTAAGCCACTTTCAGTAGTTTTCACGCCTTCTTTGGTTTTGTTCTCGGCAAGAAATTTGTCGCCTTCCGCTTTGTTATCGGCTACTTTTGCTTTCTGCTCAGCCATCTGCTTTTCCATCATGCTTTTCTGGAACGTTTGCATGGTGCTTTGCATGACTTCAGCGGTTAGTTGGGGTTCTTTGCCTGAAAGGCTGTCTTTGAAACCCATAACAATGGCATCTTCATTGATCATATCCTTGATTTTTGATATCTGTGAACCCATCTGTAAGCCGATACTGTAACTGGCTTTATTCATATCAGTATCGAGTTTGATTGCGTTTTCTTTTGCTTTTGATTGCTCGTTGCATGCGCTGAGCAGAGTAGTTAACCCAATGCAGACGACAACCGATAATAGTTTTTTGTTCATGATTTTGCCCTTGAAATAAGTTTAATCCCTTAACGGTAACAAGGACGGCCCTAAGGTTCAAGTGGTGAATGTCTGAACTTTGCAGATAATCACCTGTCTTTTAGGAATAGTTAAGCTGAATATTTTTTTGGGCAGGTTGCTGTTTTCAGCAAGTATTAAATAAATTCATGTGCTTACGGGCTAAAAATATATCCCGGAATACAGTTTGTGTCTTTTGGGGCTGTTGTCATCGTTTGCCCAATAAACTGTAATATTTTAAAAATCCAGAGTTATGTTCGGCCAGGCCTGTATAACCCTATGTATATACCACAAGAGGATGAAAATTGAGAACTATGCCACGTTTACCTGTACTGACATTCATTTTTATATTATTTGTGCAGGTTAATCTTTCACCTGTATTTGCGGCCTTGCCTCAACAGGTTAATAATAAAAAATTACCGACCCTGGCCCCTATGGTGAAGCAGGTTGCTGCGGCTGTTGTTAATATCTCAACTCGCAGCCATATCACCGCGCAACAAAACCCGCTATTGAATGACCCTTTTTTCAGGCATTTCTTTCGTCAGCAGCCACAGCAGCAGAGAAAACGAAGCCGGCCTCAAAGCCTGGGTTCAGGTGTTGTTATTAATGCCGAAAAAGGCCTGGTGATCAGCAATAATCACGTGGTTGGCAATGCAGATGAAATTATTGTAACACTGAGAGACGGGCGAGAATTAAAGGCTGAATTGCTGGGGGCTGACCCAGAGGCAGATGTTGCGCTGTTACGGGTGTCGGCTGAAGCATTAACTGAAATCAAACTGGCCGATTCTGATGTGCTTCAGGTGGGCGATTTTGTGGTGGCTATCGGCAACCCGTTCGGGCTGGGCCAGACAGTGACCTCCGGCATTGTGAGTGCAATGGGAAGGAGCGGCCTGGGTATTGAAGGCTATGAAGATTTTATTCAGACAGATGCATCCATAAACCCCGGTAACTCTGGTGGTGCACTGGTTAACCTACGCGGTGAGCTGGTGGGAATGAACACCGCCATATTATCTCCCGGCGGAAGTGGCGGCAATGTGGGTATAGGTTTTGCTATACCCTCAAATATGGTGATGCAAATTGTTGACCATCTGGAGCGCCACGGAGAAGTAAGGCGGGGGGTGCTGGGTGTCGTGACCCAGGATCTGACCCCTGATCTTGCTCAGGCATTCGGTGTCAAATCGAATAAAGGTACGGTTATAGCCCGGGTATTCGCTGATTCAGCCGCTGCAAAAGCCGGCTTAAAGGCGGGTGACGTTGTTATCGAGGTCAATGGTCGGAAGGTTAAAAACTCAGCCGCTATGCGTAATATGGTGGGCCTGTTGCGTATTGGCGACAGCCTGAATATGCGTATTGTGCGTGATGGCAGGAGCGAAGAGCTGACAGCAAAAATAGCAGAGCCAAAGCTGACATCGATCAAAGGCGGCAAGTTAACCAAAAAACTGGCGGGTTCAATATTAGCGCAGGTGCAAAACCCGGACAATCCGGAAAAAAGCCTGGTGGTTGTGGTGGAGGTCGCTCAGGGAAGCCCGGCCTGGTATGCGCGCTTAAAAAAAGGTGACTTTATTCTGTCGATAAACAGAAAGAGCGTGAGTGGTCTTGAGTCTTTGCGCAAACTTCTAGTGAATCAGGAGCAGATACTGCTGAGTCTTCAGCGGGGCAACCGGGCAATGTTTGTGTTATTGAAATAGCGTAGGCCCCTTTTTAACATGCGCTGACATGCACTGTATGGCCCGAAGGCTGAAAGCCGGGGAAAAAGTCACTCGCCAGTGAGGCGACACCACAGAATTCAGGATCAAGCAGAGCTTCAGGGTATGCGTTCCCAGGCAGAGCCCGGGAACGAGACTTAATGCCGGCTGCAAACTCAAAGAGTAACTCTGTATTTTTATCAGTCACTTAAGAATTGCGGTAACACATTCATTTAGGTTCATGCCCCCATCTGATATGCGCGAATAGAGACGGCAAGCTCAGATTCAGGCTTTTGACCTCAGGCCTCTAACCCGCTGTGTTTTTATCCACCCACCGGTGGCCTTCTTTCAGGTCTTCCTTTTTCCAGAAAGGGGCGCGGGTTTTAAGCTCTTCCATCAGGTATCGACAGGCTTCGAATGACGCTTTTCGATGTGCTGACCAGGCAACAGTCAGTACAATGGGGTCATTCGGGCTGATTTTTCCGACCCGGTGAACAATCAGGCAGTCAATCAGGTCCCAGCGCTGTCGGGCTTCCTCACATATTTTATCCAGATAGCTTTCCGTCATCCCCGGGTAGTGCTCCAGTGTCATAGAGGTCACATTATCGCCCTGGTTAAAGTCCCTCATGGTGCCGACAAAGCTTGCAGTCGCACCATACTTACCATCTTCCAGCTGGTTGGTCTGGTAATTCTGAGTCTCCTGCCAGGGGTCAAATGCACCCTCTCTGATTTCACAGGTCATATCTGTTCCCGGTAACCGCCACCGGTAACAGGAGGGAAAAAAGCCACTTCATCACCCTCTTTTATACGGGCATGAGTGTCTACATATTCCATATTAATGGCACACAGCGTGTTATCGGGCATCGACATACTATTAGTAGACTGATCCCAGGCTGACTGTACGTCGCTGGCCGAGTCGAGTGCAACTTCGGCTTTCCCGACCTGTTCGCGCAGGCGGGCAAAAAATTTGACTGAAATACTCATTCGTAAAACTTCATACCTTTTGTTAGGCTAGGGCCGTGAATCTTAACAAAATCAGCCGAGTGCGAAAAGGATGTGCAGTCTTTCGTGGCTCAACGGGTTTTGACAGGTTATATTTCATTGTTTTTAGAATTTACAGGCACACAGCATGAATGACAAGTTAACTCATTTTAACGCATCCGGTGAAGCGCATATGGTCGATGTGAGTGAAAAAAATATCACAAAGCGCCGGGCCGTGGCTGAGGGTGAGATTATAATGCAAATTGAAACGCTGCACCTGATTCAGCAGGGTGAGCATAAAAAAGGCGATGTGCTGGGCATTGCGCGGGTTGCCGGAATTATGGGGGCGAAGAAAACCGCTGATCTGGTGCCCCTGTGTCATCCGCTGGCACTAACCCATATTGATATAGAGCTGATATGTGATGAATCGTTGCCCGGTGTGCATTGTGTGGCGACCGTTGAATGTAAAGGGAATACCGGAGTGGAAATGGAGGCCTTGACGGCGGTACAGGTTTCCCTGCTCACCATTTATGATATGTGTAAAGCGGTGGACAGGGGGATGCATATGGAAAAAACAGGTTTATTAAAAAAATCCGGCGGGAAGTCCGGTGACTGGTCGAGGCGTGATTAACTGCGGTTCATTCTAATGGCCCATTATTAAAGAACGGGCAAAACTTTGCACTGAGCAGAATGTGGTGAAAACTAAAGTGTTCAGGGTATAAAGTCAGGGAATCTTATTTAGAGTTTTTTATGTCCGAAAATTATGATCTTATAGTGATTGGCTCCGGTCCTGCAGGGCAAAAAGCTGCGTTGCAGGCAGCAAAAATCAATAAACGGGTTGTTGTGATTGAACGGGGCCGTGAAATTGGTGGGGTTGCGGTGCATACCGGCACTATCCCCAGCAAAACATTGCGTGAATCGGCAATGTACCTGTCTGGTTATAACCAGCGAGGGGTGCAGGGTAAAAGCCCGGGGTTAAAAGATAAGCTGAGCATGGAAGATCTGCTGAATCGCGTTGCGATTACTGTTAACCAGGAAACCGATGTGGTGTCACATCAGCTGCGCCGCAACAACGTTGAAATTATTCAGGGCACGGCGTCTTTTCTTGATCCTCATCGCATTCAGATTGAAAACCGTCAAGGTAAAATTTCTGAAATACAGGGCGACTATATATTACTGGCAACCGGCACAAAACCCCATCATCCAGAGCATATCCCATTTGACGGTGAAACGGTTATCGACAGTGATGATGTTTTACATCTGAAAAAACTACCTCGCAGTATGGCGATAATTGGGGCCGGGGTGATCGGTGTCGAGTACGCATCAATATTCAGTATGCTTAACATTAAAATAACCCTGGTGGATAGCAGCGATAAAATAATGTCGTTTATGGACCGGCAAATCATTGATGAGATGACGCACTTGATGCGCGACTGCGGTACTGTTGTGCGTCTGAGCGAAGAGGTTTGTGGTGTGGAAAAAAATGCAGACAATCAAATAACCGTCAGCCTTAAAAGTGGCAAAAAATTCTGTGTTGATTTACTTATGTTTACCTCAGGGCGCATGGGCTGCGTGAACTCACTTAATCTGGGTGCTGCCGGTTTGAGCGCAGATGCGTCGGCCTGTGTTCAGGTGAATGCGTTTTATCAGACCGCAGTGCCGCATATTTATGCAGCAGGCGATTTGGCCGGGTTTCCTGGCCTGGCATCTACATCAATGGAACAGGGTCGGTTGTCTGTACGGCATGCTTTTGGCCTGCCGCTGCACTCTCGTCCTGAGTTGTTTCCCTATGGCGTTTATGCCGTGCCGGAAATGAGCATGGTGGGAAAAACCGAAGAGCAGCTGACAGAAGAGAAAATACCCTATGAAGTGGGTGTCGCCCGATTAAATGAAACCACACGTGGGCACATAATGGGGTTGCAGGAAGGCATGTTGAAGCTGATATTTTGCCGTGAAGATAAAAAACTACTGGGTGTGCATGTGTTGGGGGGTGAGGCAACAGAACTGGTGCATATTGGCCAGGCCGTGCTCGCGCTGGGGGGCGGTTTAGACTTTTTTATTGAAAATGTTTTTAACTATCCAACGCTGGCAGAAGCTTATAAAATTGCTGCGCTGGATGCCTGTAACCGGATGACGGGTCAGGTTGATCAGTTCATTCGCCAATAGCCGTTTTACCGGTTTTTGCAGTCCCTGGCTTTTTTTAAGTGGGCTTTTTAGGCGAATGACATAAGCTCAGCCGTTTTTCAATAAACGACGTAAATCAATGACCGCCGCATTGGCCCGTGAAATGTAATTAGCCATTACCAGTGAATGGTTAGCGAAGGTGCCAAAACCGCTGCCATTTAAAATCATCGGGCTCCATACCGTTTCCTGGGTTGCGTCCAGCTCGCGAACAATCTGCTGCAAACTGACCAGTGCGTTTTTCTTTTTAAGAATGTCCTGAAAATCGACTTCAGCCGCTTTCAGCAGGTGGCTCAACGCCCAGGCGCTGCCACGGGCTTCATAAAAAATATCATCGATTAACAGCCAGGGGGTTTTGACTTCCAGCATTTTGTCGGCGGGGGTTGACTGTAATGCATCAGGGTCGCCCGCCAGGTCTGTGTTCAGGCGAGCCTGTCCTACACTGGCGCTTAAGCGTTGAGACAGACTGCCCAGACGTTTGGATATCAGGCCCAGCCATTCCCCCAGGTTATCCGCGCGGGCGTAGAACTGAACGTCTTTTGTATTGCTGTCTGCCAGCCGACCCAGGTAACGATAGAGGGCTTTAATCGCGCTGCGATATTCTGACTCTGCCGGCGGCAGCATCCAGGAGTCAGAATCTATGCGAAACTTGTTTTCAGCCGTGTTAATGTCCTTGTCTTCAATGGACTGAGACTGGGAGCGGGTAATGTCATTGCGCAGGGCCAGTGTCAGATCCCGCACCTGGGTTAATACACCAAACTCCCAGTTGGGTATATTATCCATAAGCAGGCCAGGGGGGAGCATATCATTGCTAAGGTAGCCACCGCGCTTATCGAGCATGGTTTCGGCGGTTTTAATCAGGGTTGCAGTGGTAATATACCCGGTGGTCATCTCTTCATTGCGTTCACTGGCCAGGCGAGAGGCATTTTCAAGCGGGTCAAAACTGTCTGGTTCTGTGTCCCAGTAAAAGCCCAGTGCAAGTGTAATGATCAGCAGTAATAAAATGACTGCTGGAATAACACTTGCCAGAAAGCCGGATCGTTCGCTCTTGCTTGCCGAATTGCGGGTAAACAGGTTGCGCAGGCTATCATAGGCATCAAAAAAGAGATTCAGTATTTTCATATAAGTCCAGGTCCTGATAATAAGGTACGGCAGCTGTCTTGAGTCAGAATATACCCGAATATATCACGGGATTGCTGTCAGGATATAACACATGTTGGCAGCAAGCTCGAAAAGTACAAACGGTGAGTCAGGTATGTCCTTAAGATATATTGTAAAGCGGAAGGCTCGGCCGTATTTTTTAGCAATAAAAGCGCATCCATGAAATACTCGGGCTAAGCTAAGGCTACACAACAATATGAATAATTGTAACTGTTCGGAGAGCAGAATGAAATTTATTAAAGTCAGTTTATTAATCGTCGTTGGGCTCATTGTCGTTGTACTGCTGGTTGGCGGAATTTTTCTGGCCAGTTTAAACACCGGGAAATATGAAGCCATTGCCGCCAAACAGGTTAAACAGCGTACCGGTCGCGACTTGAGCATAGGTGAAATTAAGCTGTCATTTTTTCCATGGCTGGGAATAGAGCTTCAGCAATTGAGCTTAAGCAATGCCACAGGCTTTAAACCTCAATATATGGTGAAAATAGACAGCCTGGATGTGCATCTGCAGTTAATGGCGCTGCTTATGCAGGAAATAAGGGTCGATACAATACGTGTGCATGGCCTGCAGTTGGCACTGGGGCGAAATAAAAAAGCAGAAACTAACTGGGACGATATTCTGCAAAAACTGCAGTCAAAAGAGGCGCAGACAAAGGTACGAGGTCTGGCTGTAGAGGATAAAAAAACGCCGGAAGAGCAGGCGGTGTCTGCAGTGAGTATTCTGGTCAATGGTGTAGAGTTGAAAAACGCCGAAATACGCTGGCAGGATGATACAACGGCACAGACGATATCATTAAGGCAGGTTAATCTAATTACAGGTGCTTACCAGGCGGAAAAGCCATTGTCGGTTAGTGTATCAGGCAATATTGAATTATCAGAGCTCCAATCCGATATTAAAATGCAGCTGCAAACCGCTGTTGAGTTTAATGCGCAAACTCAGCAACTAACGCTTGATCAGCTGGTTTTAAATATAGATACTGCACTGCAGAAAATGGGCATAGAGCAGGCCGCCGTCACCCTGAAAACAGGCTTGCAGGCAGACCTGAAAAATCAGATATTTAAATTGCCCCAAATGGTCTTGACGCTCAAAGCCAGTGGTGACGCCATTCCGGGCAATAAAATACAGGCTGAAATTAAAACGGCCATTAACCTTAACCTGCAGCAACAGACAGCCGATATTGAAAAGCTGACAGTAAATGCCCAGGTTAATTCGCAGGGTATAAAACTGCAGGGCGATATCGCCCTTAAAAAGCTGATCGATGCACCGCAGATTGACGGTCAGTTACGGGTTGATGAATTTAACCCCGCAACACTGGCAAAAAAACTGGCGATTGAATTACCGCCAACACAGAGTAAAGAGGCGCTTAAAAAACTGGCGATCAGGTTTGACGTTAGCGCGAATGAACACAGTGTGCAGCTAAAAAAAATAAATATTCAGCTGGACCAGTCTAGTCTGAAGGGCATAGTCTCCATTAGCCAGTTTGAGCAGCCAGCGATTCGCTATCAGTTAAAGCTGGACCGCATAAACCTGGATAACTACCTGCCTCCAGCCGCCGCATCGACTGCCGCTGGTTCCGCAAAAGTCAGCCCAAACAGATCCGGCTCTGTTGCCGGAAACGTGGATACGCCGATAGATTTGCCCGTTGAACTCTTGCGCTCGCTTAATATTCAGGGTGATTTTAGTGCATCAAATATTACCGCTTATCAGCAGGCTATATCCAGCTTAAATATTAAAGTACAGGCTAAAGAAGGGCTGATAAAACTGCCGGTTATAAGCGCCAAAGTATTAGATGGAAAAATAAGCGCCCTGGTACAACTGGATGTCAGAAACCAGCTGCCTCGTTATAAACTACAGACAAAAGCTGAAAATGTCGATGCAGATAAGCTGTTAAGCCCGATGCTTGAAAAAATGCTGGGTGAAAAAGCGTTGCGTCTGGCAGGTATTGCTGATCTTACTGTTGATGTAAATAGTCAAGGTCGTTCAGTTAATCAGTTAATATCGAATAGCAATGGCCAGCTAAAGCTAAATGTGGGCAAGGCGACACTGCAGGGGGTCGATACAGAGTATTTTGCACAGAAAAAAGTCTTTAGATATATGGAAAAGAAAAAGCTACCTGTGCCAGAAGAGTGGAAGCGAGACTATTCGCCGAAAGACATAACGGCATTAAAAATGGCGCGAGCCTCCGCTGTTTTGCGCAACGGCGTACTTAATAATCAGGATTTACTGTTACATGCTTCCCGTTTTAAAGTTACGGGTGCGGGTAAAATCAATTTGCTTACACAAAATATTGATTATCGAATGATAATCGATGTGAACCCGCCAAGAACCAAAACAGTGTTTGAACGCTTACTGGACGTGCCGATGCCCGTAATAATTAAAGGTGGTGGCGCGGCGTTCAAAGTCGATATAGATTATGATAAGTGGCTGAAAACTATTGGCAGAGAGTTAAAGACAGAAGCTAAAAAAGAAATTAAAAAAGCGGAGAAAAAAGAAATTAAAAAACAGAAAGAAAAATTAAAAAATAAACTGAAAAATAAATTCAAGGGCTGGCTTAAATAGCTGCGCGGTGTCATTTGTCGGTGTCGTTCCCCGGAGGGGAATAAATACTGAATAATGTGATTTTTATCAAGTTGATGAGCCCTGCTTTTTCTTATACTCTTGAAACTTGAGCTTAACCCGAATACTTCACGGGCATGCTCAAAAAACATGAAGTGTTCGGCTTAGAGGAACCTGTCTGTTATGCCGAGTTATTTTCGCATTTTTATTCTGAAGCTTTTTCCAGGTTTAACTTGATCCAGGTTTAACTTGAGTTGATTAATTCAGAGTAATAAACAGCGAAACCGTATTCTACTCCAGATGAATATAATCATATGAAAAAAATTAAAAGAGTCACCGCAACCGCATTAACATTAATTACGTTCGCATTATTGCTAACGACATCGGCTTTTTCAGCTTCCATTCACGATGCCGCCAGAAATGGAGATAAGGAAAAAGTAAGAGAGTTGCTTTCACAAAACGTCGATATTAATAGCGTCGATGACGACGGGCGCAGCGCATTGCATCTTGCCGCAGAGAATGGTCATAATGTACTGGTCAGGTTTTTACTGTTAAAAAAAGCGGATGTCAGCATTCTGGCGGGCAATGACGGATCTTCTGCGCTGCACCTTGCTGCTGCTAATGGGCATGATGAAATCATTAAACTACTGCTTACCCACGAAGTGGAGGTCGATGTGCCGGATGATGCCGGTTGGACGGCGTTGCATTTTGCCGCCTTTAATAACCGTTTAAGTTCAATAAAAACACTGCTGGCATACTCAGCCGATGTAAATGCAGTCGCTCACAACTTAAAAACCCCCTTGCACCTGGCAGCCAGTCAGGGGCACATTGACATCGTTAAGTTTCTGCTGGCGAAACATGCCGATGTCAATGCACTGGATGATAATCAGGCCCCTGCATTGTATGACTCAATGGAAAAAGGCAGTGTAGATGTTATTAAGCTGTTGATGTCGAGCAAAGCTGATTTCAAAGCCTTTGATAATTCAGGGAGAACGGCTCTCCATTATGCGGCATTAAATGGACGACTAAAAATTTGTAAAATACTGCTGAAAATGGGCGCTGATGTTAACGCCGTGCAGGAAGGCTCAACATCGGCTGTTAACCTGGCGATAGCTAACGGGCACCTGGATGTGGTGAAATTACTCTTTAAAAATAAGGCAGACTTACAGGGGGCACTACACGCAGCTGCATCAGCGGGGCAGGTAGAAATTGCTGAATTACTGCTTAAAAATAAGCCTGAGAAAAAAGAACGGGTTAATAAAAAAGATAAATACGGCAAAACACCTCTTCACCTTGCTGCGGGTATGGGCCATGAAGACATGGTAAAGCTGTTGCTTAATAATAATGCGGATGTGAGCATTGTTAATAATAAAAAACGCACCGCGCTGCAGGTGGCAGACCTGAGAGGGCGAGATGCAGTGGTTAAAATGCTGAAACAGCGGGGAGCAAAATAAAGCAAGCGGCGATTAATCCTCGTTCCCAGGCTCTGCGTGGGAGCCAGAACCTGCCTAAGTTAGCGCTCATGCCTGACTGGAAGAAACAGGCATTTACTGGCATAGTGCACGCTTCGAATAACCGGTTGCGGAATAATCCGTCAATAGCAATGGCCTTTAAATTTTCAAAAGCGTTACTCAGCTGGTACGACCAGCACGGCCGTAAAAACCTGCCCTGGCAAATACAGCGCAATGCATACCGTGTCTGGGTATCCGAAATTATGCTGCAGCAAACACAGGTAAAAACAGTCATACCCTATTTCGAAAAATTTATGCAGCGTTTTCCTGATGTCCTGGCGCTGGCTAATGCGGCTGAAGATGATGTGTTGCATCACTGGTCGGGGCTGGGTTATTACGCCCGGGCGAGAAACCTGCACAAGGCGGCCCAACAAGTGCGGGACTTTCATAATGGCGATTTCCCACTGGTTTTTGATGAGGTACTGGCACTGCCGGGTATTGGCCGATCCACCGCCGGAGCCATTCTTGCGCAGGCTGATGGGCAGCAACACGCCATACTCGACGGCAATGTAAAACGAGTGCTGGCCCGCTTTCATGCCGTTGCTGGCTGGACAGGCCAGCTAAAAATACAAACGCAGTTATGGCAATATGCAGAGCGTCATACACCCGCAAAAAGGCTGGCTGATTACACCCAGGCGATAATGGACCTGGGTGCAAGCCTGTGCAGTCGCAGCAAGCCCGGGTGCGAGCAGTGCCCATTGCAGGTCGCGTGTGAGGCTTATGCAACCGATCAGGTCAAGTTACTTCCCACACCAAAACCGAAAAAAACACGGCCAATAAAAACTGTGCGTATGCTGCTGCTGCGCAATTGTGAACAGCAAACTCTACTGGAAAAACGCCCTCCCACTGGCATCTGGGGCGGGCTGTGGAGCCTGCCAGAAATGCCCCTTAATGAAGAGGTATCTGACTGGTGTGGTGAGCACTATCAACTGAAAATCAGCTCACAGACCGAGCACCCTGTGGTGAGGCACACATTTAGTCACTTTCATCTGGATATCACGCCCTGCGTCGTTGAAGTGAATAACCCTGAGCAAAGTGTGATGGAAGCAAACCGCAGAGTCTGGTATAAAGCCAGGCAGAATGATCAGGACGCGCCGGCATTGGGTTTGGCGGCACCGGTCAGTCATTTATTAAACCGCCTGTTTTAGACAGGCTAAAGAGGAAGCATCATGAGTCGAATGGTACAGTGTGTAAAACTGGGGCGTGAAGCCGAAGGGCTTGATCGTCCGACCTATCCCGGTGATCTGGGCGCAAAAATCTACAATAATGTCTCAAAAGAAGCCTGGGCAGAATGGCTGAAGCACCAGACCATGCTGATCAATGAATATCGCCTGACGCCAATAGAGCCAAAAGCGCGCAAATTTCTGGAAGAAGAAATGGAAAAATACTTCTTCAGCGACGAAAGCACCGCAGCCCCCGAAGGCTTTGTGCCGCCACCCGCATAAAGACTTGAAGCGGCCCCGTAATGATCTCGTGGTACGGGTGAGCAGAGTGTAGCCCGCATGGAGCCTCCTCTTTATCTCGGGCGCAGTGCGGGAGTGCATGCCGTTTATGCATTATTAACCCGAATATTTCATGGCTACGCTCAAAAAATTAAGCGATTAATATTTAAACTAATGTGTAAGGTCGTTTTTAAGTGATTTACAGGAATGCTGTTTGTACTTTTTGAGTTCGCAACCAATCGGGCGTCACAGCCTGCCCAAAAAAGCTCAAAGCCTGTGAATAACCCGGCTTTAAGCTTTTTTGAACAATCTATTTAGCCAGATAGACCGCAATTCTCAAAAAACCATGAAATATTTGAGTTAAGAACTCAGGTTGGCCATAAACTCAGATGAACTTACCGGGCACAGTTGCTAAAAAAAACTTGACTAAAAAGCCCTGAACCGGTTAAATACGCCCTCTTTGCAAATCAGTGCCTTCTGATAGCATAGAAAAGCCACGGCTCTTTGGGTTATCGGCGGGCAAACTCTTGAAGTTAAGAGAGGACAGGAGTCCGAACACCAGTGAAAACTAAAAAGTATCATAAAGGCCGAATAGCTCAGTTGGGTTATCGGCGGGCAAGGAGCCGATAACGCCAGACAGGAAGTCTGGCCGGCAAACTCTTAAAGTTAAGAGAGGACAGGAGTCCGAACACCAGTGAAAACTAAAAGTATCATAAAGGCCGAATAGCTCAGTTGGTAGAGCAGCGGATTGAAAATCCGCGTGTCCCTGGTTCAATTCCAGGTTCGGCCACCACTTTCTACATCTATACAGAGTGTCTCAACTCAATTACCAAAAGAATCGATCCGAATTGAACCAGGTGCCTGGTTATTTTATTAGTCTTGCAAGTACCCATCCATAGTGTCAATTCCAGCATCCATGCTGGCCGTTCGTGGTTTCTTGCCCACTTCACCTTAAGGAGAGTGATTAAAAAATACGACCTGAAGCGGCGTTATGAATCCTGGTAATAGAGCAGCCATTATGATGTGACTCGCCGCTTAAAGCTGCGCGTTTTAGTTCGCGCAGAGGTCGCAAGCTATATTATAAAGGTGCTCATAAGTGTCTGCCAACCTTGTCTAGTGTTAGTCGAACTTTACGGGCGAGTTCAGTTTGGCTATAAGGTTTATTTAGTAAATTTTCGCTAAAATATTTTCTGGTATCATGATATTCCGCCTTGTCAGTAAAACCAGAGGTCAGCAGTACTTTAAGATCTTTGCGGTGGGCTGTTGCCTGTTCGGCCAGTTCATAGCCATTTACTCCATTTGGCATCACAACATCACTAAAGAGCAGGTTAATTTCAGGGTGCTGCGAAAGTTGTTTCAGTGCTTCGCTGCCATCGCTGGCCTTTAATACCTGATAGCCTGATGCTTTTAGCATGTCACAGGCCAGTTCCAGTAAGTCGATTTCGTCATCAACAACAAGAACGGTTTCCGTGCCCAAAACTAAAGCATCATCTGTATTTTCATATTGCCTTTGTGTAATCACTTTATAAGTTTTTTTGGGCAGATAAATATGGAATGTGCTACCCGTACCAACATCAGAATCACATTTGATATAACCGTGAGAGCGCTTAACAAACGCGTAAACCATAGCCCAGCCCAAGCCCGGTACCTTTGCCCTGATCCTTGGTGGTGTAGAACGGCTCAAAAATACGATCCTTCAGGTCGTCAGCTATGCCCTCGCCAGTATCGGTGATTGAAAAGTCTATATATTCACCAGGATTTAAACCCAAAATATGTGAGCAATAATTCATATCCAGGTTTACGTTATGGGTCTCAATTGTAATGCTCCCGTGGTCAGCCATGCTGTCGCGGGCATTAAGGCACAGGTTAATCAGCGCATCTTCAAAGTCACCTTCATCAATTTCAGTTGCCCACAGATCATCAGAGAGTATGTATTGAACCCTGATGCCCGGTGTCAGTGAGCGTGAAATAATATCAGACATTTCACCGATTATCTGGTTAACATTAACGACAGATACCTGTCCTGGTTCCTGACGAGAAAAAGCGAGTAATTGTCGAGTCAGTTTAGCGGCTCGTAAGCCCGCTTTTTCTATTGTCCTGATTCGTGTAAGTGACTTTTCGTCAAGTTTTGTATACTCTTCCAGTAGCTCAATATTTCCCAGAATAATTCCAAGAAGGTTATTAAAATCATGTGCTATGCCGCCCGTAAGCTGACCAATGGCATCCATTTTCTGGGAGCGACGCTGGATTTTTTCTGCTTGCTTTCGCCTGGCCATTTCATTAGAAATGGCAGATGACATAAGATTGAACGCTTTTGCTAATTTTCCTATTTCATCATTTGTGGAAATTTTTATTGTAGATTCATATTTACCTTCGCTAATAGCAAGTGCCTGATTTTTTAAGGTTTCTAATGGTGAGGATATTGATTTGGCGATTTTTGTACCAAATACTACTCCCAGAATAATTATTAAAACACTAATAGCAATGGATGTGATGGCAATGTTGTTGTGCTTATTAGACATGCGTTTAACTGAGCGATTTGCTGACTGAATAGCATTAACAATAATTCTGTTTCCAAGATCTTTCATCTGAGGAAGAATTTCTGTAACCAGTTGATCATTTAAATCAACCCATTTAAACATGGCTTTTTTATATGCCAGAGAAGAGCTGTTAAAGCTATCCAGTTTATCAAATTCAAAGGTCTGATCAGATATTTTTTTAAGGCGATTCCATTCACTGATCATAAACTGGTAGTCTTTTTTGAATTGATCAAAAATAAGTGGCTCAGGATTTAATCGATATTTTTTTTCATGCAGCCTTGTGACATATGTATACTGCCAGATGTTTGACCCGTTGTTTATTTTATCGATGGTTTTCTGGGAAAGTTTTTGTTTAATTTCCTGTCGCTTTGATTCTACATATTCCTGTATCCTGAGA
>UOFI01000190.1_pt1 | contig 50856 bp, 46 predicted proteins | sample 1988361 | NCBI WGS metagenome assembly UOFI01 (sample SAMEA4712194, study PRJEB27164) | hydrothermal vent metagenome | biome: marine basaltic hydrothermal vent biome; feature: marine hydrothermal vent; material: mineral | place: Pacific Ocean | collected 2011-06-14/2011-07-23 | depth 1689 m
CGGCCGATTCTTTATCTGCTTCGTGTTTATCTGAACCGCTTGCATTTTCTGTGCGCCCTTTAGGCGATCACTCAGACCCGGCGGATGATGAGCCAATAGCGGACAGGGTAATTTTACGCAGGAGGCGGGCAAATGACGGAGAATAAATTTCTACCTCTTTATATCGCCGCAATGAAAATGACCGCAATGAAATGCCGGGGGGAGTTGCGGCAGACGAAACCTTGCTTGCCGGATGCTTACCCTGATGGGGATGAACCGCCTACTTTAAAGCAGCGGTTTCTTGCGGCGGTGATGCGCGGTGAGTTAGGCTCGTTAGAGTCGCAGGGTTATATTGTGACATTAAAAGAATTTAAAACGTATTTTTCGGACATTACCACGCAGTATGCCGATTCGTTTTTACCTGCGGCGACGATTGAGCCGGGGCAGATCAGTATGAGCCATACGCGATTTTTATTTCGTTTGCGCCCCGGGGTTTATTTGTTGCACTCTGATTTGATTGAATGAAGCTGGAGAACCCGCTGCGCTTGATGCCGCCGTTGATGCCAGCCTACACGGGTCACTTTGTAGTTTGGGTATGGCTGAGCGGTCTATTCAGGGGGGGGTATTTATTAGATGGAGCTGTGTTTATGATGGCCAGCTTTTTAGCCGGCCAAAAGTTTCTGTGTGCTGATGATTTTCTGGTTTTCTTCTCTGTTCGTTTTTCAGGCTTGCTTGTTTTTCAGGATGTGTTTTTGGGAAAATTTTCCCTATTTTTTTCCTTACTTTTTTTCCTGGATATTTCTTTAGCCATATTTTCTTTCGTTTTTAAGCTCTAGCGCTCAATTCTATTAACCAGCCGGCTATCTGGCTTTTTTTTCTGCCCCGTTGAGTCCGAGCCCGCTTCAGTAAAGCTCTTAACATCCATAAGCAGTGTATAGATACTGTCATACTCTTCATCTTCCGCACCCACCAGATTTGATCCGCCGGTATACCGAATTCGCAGATTTTTCAGTGCCTGCTGACCTTCTTCCGACAATAATGCCTGCTGGATATCATCACCCAGACTTTCAGAAATTCTCTTGCTTGCTGTAAACGCCTGATTTGGATATGGCAGATGCGTGTGAATAGAGGCCGTATAGGTATTAGATTTATCGTATATCTGATGGTTTTTCTTTGGTAACACGCCAGCGACACAGTCTCCACTCTTAACCGCATCATATACATTATTCCAGCCTTTTACTTTTACATGAACGGGCTGTTTTTCTGCACCCTTGAAATGACTGAACAGATTGAGCATACCAAAGTTAGGGGAGCCTGGTGCACATACTTTTTTCCCGGCCAGGTCGTCTAATTTAGTTATCGTGCGATTATCACTGCGAACAATAACACGCCATTGCAACAGGTGAGGAATTTTAATCAACACACGATGACCTAAGTTATGAATTCGCCAGTCAACAAAATGAGGCCCATCAAAAACCAGGTCGTACTTTTCATCTCGCATGCCCTGAACATATTCATCCCAGGTATTTTGCTGTTTGTATTCAAACTGGTAACCCGTGGCTTTCGTTAAAAACTCAGCGATTGATTTATAAACCTTATAACCGTTTTGCGCTGTTTCACGGGGAGGCGCTGTAAAAACATATGCACCAAATACTACCTGCGGCAGCAGCATGGATAAAAAAACAAACGATGTTCGCATTTGAGACAGTTTCATAGTATGAATCCCTTTGTCGCCCTATACATTGATATAAAGCATTGAATAAAGTAACGATAAAAGAATATGGGGTTGTTTTCTATAGGGTTTTTTCCTGTATTGCTCCCCCTGCTTATAAAGCACAACGATGCTTACAACACCAAACAGCGGCACAATGCGACCTGCAGCGGAACACTCCAGGCCTTAGTCTATTTTTAAATTTGTCACATTTTTAAATAATTATTTTTCTTCTGTAGATGGCCTTAACAGCAAGTGCATTCGATCACCCGTTTGGGTGAGCACGATACCAGCCCAACCTGGCCGCACGAAGCAACTTATTATTTTAAATATTACTCATCCTGTTTTATATACCCGGTAATGTGGTAAAAAAACCTGCTGAAAACAAACCCTCACTTAACTCAGGGATATAACTGTACTTTACCATTAAAATATAAATTTCAATGCCACCAGAAACACATGGCTGGCTCGAATACTCTGGCTGGATTAAAAAAATCAGGTAAAAGTCTATATCTACTTATGTCCTATTCGACCTTAAAATGCGCAGAATTAGCCTTGTTTTTATTTTTATAACTTCTATATCAACGCCTTAAAGCGGCCTCTTACGGTCAATTTTCTAATTATTTTATTCAACTGTCTGAAAAAACTTTTGTATATACCTTTCTCCAGGTCTGCTCCCCAAACGCCTGTTTTATAACCAGGGGTAATGCACAGCCACCCACAGATAATAAACGGTCATGAAACTGCTTTAAATTAAAGCTCTCCTTCGCCGACTCTTCATCTCTCAGAGCCTTAATCAGCGACCAGCCAACAGCATAGCTCATCGGTACAGTAGGCGACTGAATGTACCAGTTTAAATCTGCTCTGGCGTGACTTATGTCAAAACCTAAAACGTCACACATTCGCTGAGCGGCTGCATCTATACTCAGATTTCGAGTGTGCAGCTCCACATCCAGCATCACTCTCAGCGCCCTCCATAATCGGTCACGTAACACCATAAATTGATGCTCAGGTTTGTTCAGAAACCCCTGTTCCTGCATCAGGTCTTCACAATACAGGGCCCAGCCTTCATATAAGGTTGCGGATGCATTTAATCTTCTGGGCAGGCTGTTTTTCGAATTTTTGTTTGCTGTGACAAATTGCAGGTGATGGCCGGGAAAGGCCTCGTGAACACAGGTAAGGTCAATTGAAGTCCAGTTATGCTCAAGCAGAAACCCATCTGAATTGACAGGGGTTATATAGTAGAAACCCCGTTGCTGCGGATCATCGCCGGGGGGCTCATCATAAGCCGCAAAAGGTATTTCATTGCGTAGATACACCGGGGTTTCTACAATTTTCAGCGCCTGAGTATCTGGCATGGTTAATAACTCATGCTCAACTACAAAGTTGTAGGCTGCATGCATTCGGCTGCGATAGGCATTCAACAGTTCTTCGCTGCCATTGCCCGGGTGCTGCAGGCGTATTTTTGCAAGCTGGCTTTCTATGTCATCAGGGCCGGGCAGTTCTTTGCATAAGTCTGCGAGTGCCTGCTGAGTCTGCCTGAACAGGTTTTCACCAAATGCATATAACTGGTCGGTATTAATTTCCAGGTGATGTCTGTTATTGAGCAGCATATTAAAATGCTCTTCACCACAGGAAAAGGAGCCTGCAGCATGGGGTGAAATATCTTTTTTAAGCAGTTTTTCAAACTCGTCCATGGCATGAGCCGCGGCATCACACAATGGCTGTAGCCTGGCCGGGTTTTTAAACTTCTGCATAACCACAGGGTCATTCATCAGCTCACGGAAATAATGGGCACCAGCACGGGCCTCCTGTATCCCGCGGCTTACCCATTCAGGTGGTATCTGCTGCGGCTTTAGCAGCAAATAGCTTTTCGCAGAACGCAGGTATTGCGGGATTTCCTGCAGGCGGTGTTTCAACGACTGGTGTAAATTTTCCACCGGACGGTGTATCAACTGGTGAATAGCCTCTATCGGCAGATACTTTTGTGGCATTAAATACCGCCAGTCGCGCTCCAACAGGTCATGCAGCTCAATACTGGCAGCATCATATAAAATACGGTAGTCCAGTTGTTTTTCTGCGCTTAACTCTGAATATCTAAGTTCGTCCAGTGCGGATATCAATTTACGATTAAGGGATATAAGCACCCCGGTTTCATCGTCACCAAAAGGCCTTAGCGTTTCTTCATAACCGGGTACACCCGCATGAACGGCCTTTTCCGGGTGATAGCGAAACCACGCATGGTAGTATTGGTCAAGCAGTTCATTGAATTGTTCGTCCACTGCTTTCACTCTTCAACTATTTCAAAATCATGGCTGATTTCGGCAGTCGCTGCCAGCATAATGGAAACTGAGCAATACTTTTCCGCCGTCAGGTTTATGGCCTTTTCTACCTGCTTTTCACTTAACCCCCTGCCTTTTACAATGTAATGCACATGAATACGGGTAAAAACCTTTGGAATTTCTTCAGAACGCTCAGCTGATAATTCAATAATGCAGTCATCAATTGGCTGTCTGGCCCTTTTCAGGATCATTACAACATCAAAAGCGGTGCACCCACCCATGCCCATCAGGACCATTTCCATGGGCCTGGCAGCTAAATTCCGACCACCGGTTTCTTCTGCTCCGTCCATTACAATCGAGTGCCCACTGCCGGATTCACCCACAAATGACATATTATCTAACCATTTTATTCTGGCTTTCATAGTATTTACCTAAAAAAAACTTGCTCAATTTTTTATAATTTGCGTTAATTAACGGAATATGACCCCATAACTGGTAGAATTAGCCACTAACTTCAGTAGCTTCACTAAAAGTGATATAAATATGAGCTTGCTCCCAAAAATTAACAATACGAATCCATCACTGGAATTGCTCCTTAATCATTGCCATCGTAAAACCTACCCGGCAAAGAAGAATATTATTCACGAGGGTGATGAACCCCACAGCCTTTACTATATCATTAAGGGCTCGGTAAGCGTACAGACTGAAAACGATGAAGGTTCCGAAATCATCCTCGCCTACCTTAACAGCGGCGACTTCTTTGGTGAAGCCGGTTTGTTTAAAGATGATTTTGACCGCAGCGCCATGATTGTCGCTAAATCGGCCTGTGAGATTGCTGAAATTTCATACACACAATTTCGCAAGCTGGTTAAAGAAGACCCTGAAATTCTCTTTATGTTATCCGGACAGATTTTTGACCGGTTGATTAAAACCAGTCAGAAAGTGCGGGACCTGATTTTTCTGGATGTCTCAGGACGTATCGCTCACACCCTGCTGGAGCTCAGCCAGCAGCCCGATGCCATGACCCACCCGGATGGTATGCAAATAAAAATCACCCGCCAGGATATTGCCAAAATTGTCGGCTGTTCCCGTGAAATGGCAGGCAGGGTACTTAAGGAGCTTGAAGAGGATCGACTGATTTCGGCCCACGGCAAGACCATTGTGGTGCATGATGAAAAGCATATTGGTGTTACGCAATAAGCATTAGCTTATTACTCTCAAGCCGGCTTTACTCCTGAGCGGCAAGCCCAGGAGAGTATCTGGGGAATGTATATGCCCTGTGACTATGCAAATAGCTCCGCTAGTTTTTCACCCGGCTCATCGGCCCGCATAAACGCCTCCCCCACCAGAAAAGCATTCACCTGGTTATCGCGCATAAGCTTTACATCTGCAGCCACATGAATGCCACTCTCAGTCACCAGAATACGGTCATCTGGAAGCATATCAAGCATATTAAGGGTCGTTTGCAGGCTCACCTCAAAGGTGCGCAAGTTTCGGTTATTAACCCCTATTAACTTCGCGCCACTGGAAATAGCGCGTTGCATCTCCTCCTCATCGTGCACTTCCATTAAAACATCCATATTGAGGTCGTGGGCCAGCAGCAGCAGTTCTGACATCTGCGCATCAGACAGAGCTGATACTATCAGCAGAATACAGTCTGCATGCATCGCTCTGGCCTCATACACCTGATAAGGATCTACAATAAAATCCTTGCGAATAACCGGTAATAAGGTGGCCGCCCTGGCCTGCATTAAATATTCAGTGGAACCCTGAAAAAAATCGTGATCTGTCAGAATCGACAAACAGGCTGCCCCTCCTTTTTCATAACTCTGTGCAATTTCAGCCGGCACAAAGTGTTCTCTCATAACCCCTTTACTGGGTGAGGCTTTTTTTATTTCAGCAATAACCGCCGCCTGACCCAGGGCAATTTTATTCTCAATTGACTGAATAAACCCGCGCACCGGCAAAGCAGCTTGCGCTCGCAGCATAAGTGATGACAGGGACTCTCTTACGGAGGCTTCTGCAATTTCTTCAGATTTTCGCTGTAGAATTTTCTGTAATATATCGGGTGTTTTACTCATAATTTTTTAAATTAAAATAATACTTTAAAATTGATTGCTATAGGCAATCAAATCATCAAACTTTACTTTAGCAGCTCCACTGGCAATAACTTTCTGTGCTTTTTCAACCCCGTCAGACAGTGTATCAGCAAGACCAGAAACATAAATAGCCGCACCGGCATTTAAAGCTACAATATCTTTAGCAGGCCCGGCTTGATTACCCAACACCGTCTGAATTATTTTCAGGCTGTCTGCACTGTCAGCCGCTTTAATGCCTGTCAGATCTGATTTCTGCATGGCAAAATCTTCCGGCTGAATGCTATAGGTTTTAATTTCATCATTTTTCAGCTCCGCCACTGATGTCGGGCTGCTAATACTGATTTCATCCATGCCATCATCCGCGTGCACCACCATTACATGACGACTGCCCAGCTGTTTTAAAACCTCAGCGAGTGGCTCAAGCCAGCTTTTACTAAACACACCAATCACCTGGTTAGGCGCACCTGCAGGATTCGTCAACGGCCCCAGCACATTAAAAATAGTGCGCACCGCCATTTCTTTTCTTGGCCCAATGGCATATTTCATTGCACCATGATGTTTAACGGCAAAGAGAAAACCGGCCCCGATATTTTTAATGCAGTCCGCCACCTGATCAGCAGATAGATCAAGGTTCACACCCGCGGTTTCCAGCACATCTGCACTGCCAGATTTGCTGGAAACCGAACGGTTACCATGCTTGGCAACATGGGCTCCTGCCGCTGCGGCAACAAACACTGATGCTGTAGAAATATTAAAACTGCCGGAAGCGTCTCCCCCCGTACCACAAGTATCCACCAGATGCTCGTGAGGCGCAGTCACTTTAGTAGAAAGTGCTCGCATAACCGATGCTGCAGCAGTAACTTCATCAACGGTTTCACCCTTCATGCGCAGGCCAATTAAAAAACCTCCAATCTGTGAATCCGTCGCCTGACCACTCATAATTAAATTCATGACACCGGTCATTTCATCACGCGTTAAATTCTGATTTTCAGTTACTGCTTTTATTGCAGATTGCATATCCATAGTATTACCTTTTTTGATACAGGGTTTGCTATTTTTTCGACACCGAGGCGCAGGGTTATCAGCGCGCTCCCAGGCTCTACACAGAAACGCATACTGAAGCCAGGTTTCTCCCTGCGTCTAAACACCCTTTATTTCTACAGCAACTCTAAACGCATTCATTTTGCGCTATTATCTCTGTGTCTGCGCGCCTCTACAGCAAATCACATGGCCAGAAAATTTCTCAATAAATCATGACCATGCTCAGTCAGTATTGACTCCGGATGAAACTGCACACCTTCAATTGCCAGCTGTTTATGTTTTACACCCATGATTTCATCCATTGTACCGTCGGCACTTTCTGTCCATGCCGTAATTTCCAGGCAATCAGGCAAGCTGTCTTTTTCAATCACCAGTGAGTGATAGCGTGTAGCTTCATAGGGGGTTTTAAGCCCACTAAACACGCCGCGATTATTGTGGTGTATCATGGATGTTTTACCGTGCATAATTTCTTTTGCATGCACAATTTTACCGCCAAATACCTGGCCGATACTCTGATGCCCGAGACAAACCCCCAGCATGGGAAGTTTACCTGAAAATTTTTCAATCACCTGCATCGATATACCCGCTTCATCCGGGGTGCAGGGTCCGGGGGAAATCATAATGCGTTGAGGGTTTAGTTTATCTATTTGATCCAGCGTTATCTGATCGTTGCGGTGCACAACCACATCCGCACCCAGCTCCCCCAGATACTGCACCAGGTTATAGGTAAAGGAGTCATAATTATCAATCATTAGCATCATATCAGTTACCTGTGAGAACCATCCAGACCCGCCTCGGCCATGGCAACAGCACGAAAAATGGCACGTCCTTTATTTAAGGTCTCTAGCCATTCATTTTCTGGAATAGAGTCATAAACAATGCCTGCACCCGCCTGTATATTCAGGGTTTTATTCTTAATCACTGCGGTACGTATAGCAATTGCCGTATCCATATTACCATTCCATGACAGATAACCCACCGCACCGGAATAAATACCCCGCTTCACCGGCTCCAGCTCATCTATGATTTCCATGGCTCGAATTTTCGGCGCACCACTCACGGTACCCGCCGGGAATGTAGCCCGCAGTACATCCATGGCACTCATGTTTTCATTTAATTCACCGGTCACGTTTGAAACGATGTGCATCACATGAGAATAGCGCTCCACGATCATTTTATCCGTTAGCTCAACCGTACCTGTTTTACTCACCCGACCCGCATCATTACGCCCCAGATCAATCAACATTAAATGCTCTGCCAGCTCTTTGGGATCTGCTAATAATTCTTTTTCCAGTGCCAGATCTTCCGCTTCGGTTTCTCCCCTGGGCCGAGTTCCGGCAATGGGGCGAACCGTCACCTCGTTATCTTCCAGACGCACCAGTATTTCCGGAGACGAGCCCACCACAAAATGATCGTCCAGGTTAAGATAATACATATAAGGTGACGGGTTCAAACTGCGCAGGGAACGGTATAAATCAAGAGGCGACGCGCTGTATGGAATGCTCATGCGTTGTGACAGCACGACCTGCATCACATCCCCGTCAACAATGTACTGCTTTGCTCTGGCAACCGCATTTTTAAAACCCTGCTCGGTAAACCCAGAGATAAAATCTTCTTCTTTTACCTCTACGCTTTTTGCTGATGGTCGGTAAGTCGGCACGGATTGATGTAACTGCATTTCAAGCTGCAACAGGCGTTTCTGGCCATTTTCATAGGCATTATCCTGAGTCGGGTCCAGCATAATAATAAAATAAAGCTTGCCACTGAGGTTATCAAACACCACCACTTCTTCTGATAACATCAATAAAATATCCGGTGTTTCCAGCACATCCTGTTTTTCTGTAGCTGCCAGCCGGGGCTCGATATAACGGATGGTTTCATAGCCAAAATACCCCACCAGCCCGCCATTAAAACGGGGCAGGCCTTCTATTTCCGCCACATTAAACTGTTTCTGGTATTCCTCAATCCACGCCAGCGGGTCATCAACCTCAAATGACTCTGAACTTGCGTAGCCATTTTCGATAATAACTTTTTTTCCGTATACCTTAATACGTTTCACACAGGGCAAGCCGATAATAGAGTAGCGCCCCCATTTTTCGCCCCCATGAACAGATTCAAACAGATAGGTATAGGGGGCGTTTGCAAGTTTTAGATAGGCGCTAAGCGGTGTATCGAGATCAGCCAGCACCTCTTTTACCAACGGAATATGGCTGTAGTTTCTTTTTTTTAATTCAGCAAATTTTTCAGGTGTCATACGTTTTATTCCAGGCAGTTATACACAGGTTTACAGGTAACAGGGCATTACCATCGCCAGCGGTATATAGTGAGCACCTCTAATAAAAGCTTGTGACTTCTGGCTTTAATTAACATGGGACGCGATCTGAAGCATGCATCTGCGACGTCTCGAACCCTGACAATGGAATAATGGAATAAAACCATTGCGCTGCGGCTCGAGCTTGGCTGCTACACGCTTCAGGTCACACAGAGGCCACAAGCTATTGTTAGGGGTGCCTATATATTTATCTGGTTGCCTGAAAAGCATCATTTAAATATCGTTCTTTAATGTAGGGGCGAGCGCTTAGCACTAACCCCAGTTAATTATATTCTTTATTTCTTCCATTGAGTCAACGACGGCATCCGGCTTTGAATCATGGATGTCTTCTCCGTGATTATATCCATAAGACATGCAGATGATATCAAATCCGGCGGCTCGCGCGGCTTTCACATCAGACATTGAATCACCCAGCATTAATGATGCCTGAGGTTTTACACCCAGCTGCTCTGCGGCATGCATAAGCGGTAATGGGTCGGGCTTTTTCTTTGCCAGTGTATCGCCACAGATAACAATCTCAAAGTAATCTGACAGCCCCAGATCTTTTAAAATTGGCAATGTAAACTGCGCCGCCTTATTGGTCACGCAGCCAATTTTTACATCCTGTGTTTTTAAGAATTCCATTGCTTCTTTAACGCCTTTATACAGGCAACTTCTTACCGATGTATTCACCGCGTACAGTTCATTAAAAATCGGCATCGCTTTTTCAAACAGGGCATCATCAGGCTCACCGTCCAGCTGATTGATTAAGGCACGACGCACCAGCCGTTCAACCCCGTTGCCCACCCAGTGACGCACACGCTCTTCACCGCGCACCGGCATATCCAGCGCCTTTAACATCTCATCAACGCAATAGGCCAGATCAGGCACACTGTCTACAAGGGTTCCATCAACATCAATCAACACCATCTCAGGTTTTTTTATCATACTTCTCTACTTCCGGGGAGATAAATTTCTGCCGCAGAATCACCAGGAGTTTGCTCCCGGTCACTCTGCGCCAATGTGCTTTTACGCTTTAGACAGCTCATCACGCATTGCTGCAACCACGCTATCATATGTATTTGCATCCGCATCATTTTTCGCGCCAAAGATTGCAGACCCCGCAACAAAGGTATCCGCACCTGCTGCCGCAATTTCACGAATATTATCCACTTTAACTCCACCATCTATTTCAAGACGAATATCATAGCCGGAGTCATCTATCAGCTTGCGAGCTTCCCGCAGCTTATCCAGTGTTGCCGGGATAAACGACTGACCACCAAAACCCGGGTTAACCGACATCAGCAGTATCATATCGACCTTATCCATAACATGCTTCAGACAATCCAGAGGGGTTGCCGGATTAAACACCAGCCCGGACTTACAGCCCAGTTCGCGAATCATCTGCAAGCTACGATCAATATGCTCACTCCCCTCGGGATGGAAAGTAATATAGCTTGCACCGGCTTCAGCAAAATCCGGGATGATACGATCCACGGGTTTCACCATCAGGTGAACGTCAATCTCTGCGGTCACGCCATGCTTGCGAAGTGCATCACAAACCAGCGGACCTATCGTCAAATTTGGTACATAGTGGTTATCCATTACATCAAAATGCACAATATCCGCACCCGATTTAAGGACATTGTCGACTTCTTCGCCAAGACGCGCAAAGTCGGCAGACAGTATAGAAGGTGCAATTTTAAAATCAGCCATGTTTAATTCCCCAGCAGAAACCGTGTAAATTCAAATAAGCCGCATACTTTACCTGATACCGCGATATTTTTCAGCTAAATCAGTGCTTTTAGCTCGGTTTCCGGCCATATTTTTGATGAAATATTCACTCTAACACTGCTTTTGCACATCTCGTACAGCGGAATTCGGCAATTCACCTCATATTCTAACCGCTTGATTTTATTGAATTATTTAACATTATAAGCATCTTATAGGCGAACATAAGAAAATCTTAATTTACTTTATGAGCCTGCTCTGCCAAAATCCCGCTACGTAAATTAATAATCGTGTTTTAACACGACCTGGAGAAATCAATGAAAAAGCAATTATTATCTCTGCTGGCGGCTTCTGTTCTGGCAGTATCGGCTTCTTCTGCAATGGCTGGCGGTGACGCTGCAGCAGGCAAAAAGAAAGCGGCTAGCTGTGCAGCCTGTCATGGCGCAGATGGTATCAGCAAGGTTCCTAACTACCCGAACCTGAAAGGCCAGAAAGAAGCTTATGTTGTTAAACAGTTAAAAGCATTCAAATCAGGCGTTCGTAAAGACCCTACTATGAACGCTATGGCCAAGCCTTTATCAGATGCTGATATGGCGAATATTGCAGCCTACTTCGCAGGCCTTAAATAAGCCAGCTTATGCTGTTATTAGAAAAACCTGCTGTTTTTAAAATCAGCGGGTTTTTTTATCTCTCTCTGTTCATTTTATGTATGGCTTCTTTCAATAAGCCACTTCTTGCAGAACACGCGTCACCTTTCCTTACCCGTAACCAGAGCCCTTTTTCACTGATTTATGGCCTGCCTTTAGCCAGCTCAGCTCAGCTGCTGGAAAAAAATAATAGTCGCTGGATCAGCTCACTTAATATCAGCAACACCCTGAACTCACAATCGGCTGCAAACGAAAAACTGCTGATTGATGTTGAAACCGTTCAGCTAAATCTCATCTATGACTACAGTTTTGAGAAGAACTGGATGCTCAGGCTACAGCTCCCCCTGGTAAAACACAGCGGCGGCTTTCTGGACTCGGCCATCGACTCATATCACCAGGCACTTGGCTTGCCTGAAGGTTTACGCCCCGGTTTTCCACGGAACCAGATCGATATCGACTACCGCCTTAATGGCATTCAGCCTTTAAATATTTCCAGCCAGCAGCAATCTATTGGCGATATTTCTGTCCAGCTTGCATGGCAGGCCGAAAATACAGACTCCGCCGCAGTCAGCTACTGGCTCAGCTTAAAACTACCCTCTGGTGATGAAAGTAAACTCACCGGCAGCGGTGCCACAGATATTGCAGCATGGTCTTCAATGGATTACCGGATAAGCGGGGCCATCTGGCTTTATGGTCAGGCCGGACTACTGTATATGGGAAACAGTGATGTATTGCGCACAATTCAGAAAAACTGGGCCGTGTTTGCCACTACCGGCATGAAGTTTCGACCCTGGCAAAGCGTTGAACTAAAAGCACAGTTCGATATGCACAGCGCTTTTTATGATACAGATATCGATTTTTTAGGTGATGTGGTGCAGCTCACTTTTGGCGGCAGTTATCATATCAACCGGAAACACTCAATTGATTTTGCGGTAGCGGAAGATATTGTGAATGGCACTTCACCGGACGTGAATTTCAATATTAGCTGGTGGATCAGCTTAAACCCATAAAGCACAAATAAGAGTAAAGGGAATTCACGCCCGGATCAGCCACGAACAATATGACCTAATGCCCTCTAAAAAGAATAAACCAGCGTAGCCGTTGTAATGCTATCTGTTTTTTCAGTCCCCACCGGCACATCTGAGTTGTGTTTTACTTCATAGCCAAATTTTGCCCCCAGATTTCCCACCACCACCAGCTTTAAAAAAGTTTCAGATTTACTATAGGTATTCGAGCTGCCTGACTCGATAAAGAAGTTCTGATTAAAAGTTGATGTTTCACTTATTATATAAGCGTATTTAAGCTCACCATCAAATACAAGCTCCTGCACATTAGCGCCGGCATCATATTCAAAATCTCGATAACCAGCACCTGCTGATGCCTCTAGTTTATGCTTAATAGCATCCAGGAACACATGACCGGCACCAAACGAAACAACCGACTGATAATGAAAGCCACTAAATTCATCCTGTTCATACCTTAGCCGGCCAAAAACAAAGGTTTTTTCTGCGAAGCGATACTCTGATTTTTCTGTAAAAACAATACTATCGGCACTGTTTACACCGCTATTTGATGACTGCAGCAACTCGAGCTTTGCGTTATGCTTCCACTTTACGTATTCTTTACCAAGGCCGAATTTTGCATTTAATGATTGTGAATCGGTATTTCCTGATGTTGATGTATAACCCAACTCGCCTTCACCTGTCCAGTCATTCGCAAAAACCACTGACGATATTGACAACCCCAGCAGGGACAAAGATAACTTTTTAAACATTTCTAACCTCTATAAATTAAAAACCAATAGTTACAGGCCTGAGGTAAATTCAATGTAATATTCATCGTTCGAATCACTGCAGGGCTTCTCAAAACAAAGTCAACTGTCCACTGTCATAATAATCATCCTGATTTAGAAGATTAGAAAAAGACACACCTAACAGACGAACTTTCTGTTTGCTAATTTCTGTTTTAGCTAACAACACAGGGACTATTTCGGCTATTTTATGTATAGCTGAAACCGCTGAATCACCACTATAACTTCGGGTAATTTGCGTAAAATCCGCATATTTAATTTTAATCGTAAATGTATACGCCAACAATTGCCGCTGATCTAAATTCACTAACACTTCCTCTGACAATGACAGTAATATTTTCTGCATTTCATGAGTATCAGACAGATCCTGCTGAAATGTGGTTTCTGAACCGAATGATTTTCTCACTCGATGGACGACTACGGCCCGATGATCAATACCCCTGGAAATATGATAATAATACTCCGCCTGATTTCCAAAATGCTGCTGCAATTGTGGCATACTTTTTTGCTTTAAATCACCACCCGTTTGTATACCCAGGGCATTCATTTTTGCCTCTGTGACCTTGCCCACCCCATAAAACCGCCCGACAGGCATATTCTCAAGATAAGGCTCAGCCATTCCAGGCTTAATAACATACTGCCCATCTGGCTTGTTCTCATCTGAGGCCAGCTTTGCCAGAAACTTGTTATAGGAAACGCCTGCGGAGGCACTCAGGCCCGTGTTCTGGAATATGTTTCTGCGTATTTCTTCAGCCATTCGCGTCGCAACACCACCACAAAACACAGCACCTGTAACATCCAGATAGGCTTCATCCAGTGACAACGGCTCTATTATTTCAGTATACTCTCTGAATACCTTATGGATTTCTTCAGACGCCTGTTTATACGCCGAAAAGCGGGGACGAACAAATACAGCCTGAGGACACAATTGGTAGGCACGGGAAGATGCCATGGCGGAATGAATACCAAATTTTCTCGCCTCATAACTGCATGTGGCAACAACACCCCGACTATCAGGCTGCCCCCCCACAATTAACGGGCGACCTTTAAGCTCAGGAAAATCTCGCTGCTCAACTGCGGCAAAAAAAGCATCCATATCAATATGAATTATTTTTCTGTTCATGGTATTTACCCGTCAGCTTACCAGCTCCAGCGCCTGTATAATCACGTTCTCATCTGCACCCGCTTTTGCTGCATTTTCACTGATATATCGACGCCATTTTTTTGCTCCGGGGCGGCCATTAAATAAACCTAGAATATGCCGGCTAATGGAATGCAGACGCGTGCCTTTAGATGTTTCACTCGATATATAATCAAGCATTAACTCAATCACCTGCCCCCGGGATACAACCGGTTGTTCAGACTGATAAAATCGCTGATCAACTTCAGCAAGAATATACGGATTATGATAGGCCTCTCGCCCCATCATAACCCCATCGACATGCTCTAACTGCAGCTGTGCAGTATGCATATCTTTAAGCCCGCCATTAATGATAATTTCCAGCTGTGGCATCGACTGTTTTAACTGATAAACCACATCGTATCGCAAGGGTGGAATATCGCGGTTTTCTTTTGGACTCAGGCCATTAAGCCAGGCCTTTCTGGCATGTATAATAAACGTTTTACACCCTGCCTCTGCCACTGTTTCCACAAAATGATAGAGCTCTTCTACGCTGTCATTCTCATCAATTCCAATGCGCTGTTTTACTGTCACCGGTATGCCTACTGCATTTTGCATCGCCGCAATACATTCCGCCACAAGCTCAGGTTTTGCCATTAAACAGGCACCAAACATACCGGACTGCACTCTGTTACTCGGACAGCCTACGTTCAGGTTTACTTCATCATAACCCTGCGCTTCAGCCATTTTTGCGCACAATACCAGATCGGCCGGATCACTTCCACCCAACTGAATGGCCAGCGGATGCTCTACCGGGTTGAACTCAAGAAACCGCGGCCGGTCACCATAAATTAGAGCACCGGTGGTGATCATCTCAGTGTAGAGAGTGGCTTTTCTGGTTAACAGACGAAGGAAATACCGTTCATGACGATCGGTCCAGTCCAGCATGGGGGCAACAGAGAATTTACGATTCATTTAAATAATGATAACCACAGGAATCGGTGATTATAGCAAATATGAAAGGGGTACTTTAGGCAGAAATACAGTATTTTTTCAGTGAGGGGGGGGCTAAAGCAAGTTGTTAATAGCCGCCATTAATTTATCTTCAGACGCCGGTTTAATAATGTAGTCGCTTGCGCCCTGGCGCTCCGCCCAGACTTTATCTGTTTCCTGGTCTTTACTGCTTAGCATAATAACGGGTATATGCTGTGTACTCTGATTTTTAGTGATATGACGGGTTGCCTGAAAACCATTAAGCCCCGGCATAACCACATCCATTAAGATTAAGTCCGGCAGCTCTGTTCGGGATACACTCACCGCCGCGTCACCATCCTCAGCTGTTATCGTGTCATGACCGTGTTTTTTCAGTATTTTGGTGATTGTCTGCACCTGAGTTTGCGAGTCATCAACGATCAATATTTTTGCCATAGGAATACCCTTACTTAAAAAATGCTAATGTTACAGATTTCTTCCTGAATCTATTTATAAGGTTAGACCAATATTAATTTTTTTTAATGCGCTTTATCATAATAGTGCCGCCACTCAGCCAGACGAGGCATAAAAACCTTGAGCACCTGAAGTCAGTATTTCACCCACACGCACCAATAGAAACAAAAATAGTTTCTATTTTTCAGCAACTTACAGCAACATTACAAACTAATATACTTAAAAGCCGGATATTTACATGCGAAACAGACCGCGCTCATTCAAACGACCAATCCTGCAAAATATCAACTCTGAAAAATGAGTCCTGATAGCTAAAGACCACGCCACTGGAGGTTATTCGGCTAACATCCAGCCCCAGCATAACGCTGTCCCCTTCAGACATGGACCGGCCATTGATAATCACTGATCGGTTAGATGCATTTGATGAATAAATATGCCCGGCAAAGCTCAGGTCAGGTATTGACTGCTGCATATAATCTGGCAGTTCATGTAAATACGGTATATCAACTAATTCTGCTGGTAGCTTCGCAGCTGCCGGTGCAGGCGCAATTATCCGTTTCACTGGCTTTTCCTGATGCAATACCTCTGCTTTTGCAACAACCGCGGGCTGTGCTTTTTCCGCTTCTTTTTTCACCTCTACATGGGGGCTTGCCACATTCTGAGTAATCGTTGCGTGCTCAACTTCACCCGAACTTTGAACGGCAGGTTGTTGATGTGCTTTTTCGTCGTTTTTTTCAGAAACGATAACACCTATTGCAAACGATAACACCAGCAATAACAGACCGATAAACACATATAAATTCAGCGGTTTTTTCTGTTCTACCGTAACCGGAATATGAACCGTCTGCAGAGTCGGCACATCACCCTGCTTTCGCTCCTGATCCGATTTTTTTAATGCATCTAATATATACGACACTAGGAGCTCTCCAGCATGGGGGTTTTTTTACCGACAATCTGGTTAATAAAAATCAGTGTCTTTGCGTCAACCACACCACCATTATCTATTTCACGACTTAGCTGGAATTTTTTAACTCTACGAATCAGATTAGAATCATAATAACTGCCTGCCACATTATCGGGTCTGTTATCCATTTTATTCAACATCTGTCCCAGCCAGACAATTGTTTCGCCGGTATTACCCGGTTTAATCTCTCCCTTATAACCCGGAGGGAAACGCCAGAGCATGGTAAATTCACCTTTCCAGTATTCCTTTAATTGCTTTAACGAAATGGTTTGTACTTTTTTGGAAATAGCAATTTTAGCGGTATCCTGCCCAAGCTCCAGTAAAGCAATATACTGAGGTCGATTCAGATCATCCTGCAGCTTAAGAACAGCAGGACGATTTAGTTTACGTAAATCTTCAACCGTTGCCTGCTCATGCAGGCAGGATAGACCCTGCGTCTCGGCATAATGACAGGGAGTGCCATGCCTTATCAGGTTATAACTTAGATCCCAACGCTCAAATAAAGACTGATAAGCCTGAATATTACTGCGCAACCGTTGATTGTCTTCCGGCCACATAATATCTTCATTTACTTGCGTTTCATCACGCTGCACTACCCCGGAAGTCGCTGTTTTTTCTGGCTCTACTTTAGCCGGCTCTACTTTAGCCGGCTCTACTTTAACCGGCTCCACTTTAACTGACTGTGAATGAATAGCCTCAGCAACCACTGGCACTACTGTTTTTTCTACTTCTTTGGCATCGGGCTCTGCATCCTGAGCAACATCAACTTTGCTTTCTGATATTTCTGGAACTGATTCAACGACTGGCGAATCTACCGACTCGTGCTCAGATGGCCCCAAATGGATAACCCCTGAAAAATACAGCGCTGAAACCAGCAATAAAAAAATCACACTTAACAGAGCAATTTTTTTTGTGTTTTTCACCGGCGAGTGGTTTGATTTTATATTGGCGGCCTTTCGCTCACCCAGGGTTTCTTTTGCAGCTTTGGCGACTATTTTCTGGTCTATTTCAAAACGATTAGAAACATAACAACCCAGCAGGGCTCGATCACAAATCACATTGATTAAACGCGGCACACCACCACTGTATTTATAAATCTGTTTAATGACTCCGCCATGAAACAATGGACGCCTGCAACCGGCAATTGCCAGACGATGACCGATATACTTTCCCACTTCATCCAGGTTCAACGGCATAATGTGAAAGCGCGCCGTAATACGCTGTGCAAGCTGTGATAATTCCGGTCGATCAAGCACCTCAAGCAATTCTGGCTGACCTAATAAAATAACCTGCAGGAGTTTCCGTTCATTGGTTTCGAGATTAGTCAGCAAACGCAGTTGCTCAAGCACATCCAGATCCAGATTCTGAGCTTCTTCAATTAAAATAACGGTTTTCTTGCCTTTTGCATGGGCGCTTAGCAAATAACGGTTTATATAGTCAACCAGTAGTTTAACGCTCAGCTCAGATTCGTTATAGGGAACACGCAGCTCATCACATATCACCTGCAGCAGCTCAATCGCACTTAATTTGGGGTTAAGCACCAACGCCAGGTTTGTATTCTCGGGAACCTGTTCCAGCAGGCACCGGCTAACGGTTGTTTTACCTGTGCCCACCTCCCCGGTCAGCAGAATAAAAGCACCATTAGAGTCCATACCATAGAGCAAATGGGCCAACGCATCGCGATGATGCTCGCTCATAAACAGGTATCGAGGGTCAGGCGCAATCGAAAATGGCGGCTCTAGTAATCCAAAGTGTTCCAAATACATTCTATTATTATACCCTAAGCCAGAGAAATTCTAAGGCCCGATATGGCTCTCTACTGATAATCATTAAAAAATCACGATAAGACTGACGCTCCCCCCGAACAATTGAAATCGCCTTACCGCCCATTCGCTGAACAAGGCGATATAAATTCTGCCTCCTGGCAGCCCTGAGTTTGTTTTTCAGACAGGCCGCTAAATTAAACATACCGAAATAACCCATTATTGAGTATGCTTATAAACCCGCTTCTCACACGATGAAACAATAAATTAACTCATGATATCTAAAATAACGTCAAATTTTCTCTACTTTTTCGCCTTCAGCCTACTTATATCACTTATCGCTTGCACAGACTCAGATAAGCCGAAGCCTGAAACACCTCCAATAGAGGAAGAAACAGAAAATCTGACACTCCCGGCCGAGGAAAGCTACCTGGAGACAGGTGACCTCAATGCGATAAAAAATCAGGGAAAACTGCGTATTTTAACCATGCCACTAAATGAACGATGGCTACCAAGGCGTGGCAGCTCGTTCAGCCGGGAAAAAGAGCTGGCCATCAAACTGGCTGAACACCTCCAGCTGGAACCGGTTTTTGTCCATGTAGACTCCTTTGATGAGCTAATACCCGCTCTTAATGAGGGGCGCGGTGACATTATTACCGCCAACTTCACAATCACTCATACACGCAAAGAGCTGGTTTCATTTACCGTTCCCCTGACACACAGTCGGGAACGGCTGGTCACTCGCACGGATGATTCGATTAAGAGCACCAAAAATTTAAATGGCCGTAAGATTGCCTATCAGGCCAAATCATCATATGAGGAAACCATTGCCCAGCTAAAACAGAAACAGACACAGATTCAAACTGAAATTTTACCGGGAAACCTCAATACAGACCAGATACTGGACCAGCTCGCCAGCCGTAAAATAGACCTTACGATAATGGACAGCAATACACTCAATGTACTCCAAAGTTACAGGGATGACTTTAAAATCGGCCTGACTCTCAGTAAGGAGCGGGCACTGGCCTGGGCCATCCGAAAAGACAACCCCGTTTTACTAAAAGAGGTCAACCGGTTTCTCACCCATGAACAACTCACCAGAAATGTTAACACCCTGTTTACCGGTGATCTGGCTGATATTAAAAAGCGCAAAACCCTGCGTGTCATAACCCGCAACAATGCAGCAACCTACTTTCTATGGCGTGGAGAGTTACTGGGGTTTGAATACGAACTGGCTAAAGCCTTTGCAAAACAGCAAAAACTGAGAATTGAAATTATCACCGCACCCAGCCATGAAGCTCAAATACCCATGTTACTGGAGGGTAAAGGCGATCTTATCGCCAGCTTTATGACCATAACAGATGAGCGTAAGGCACAGGGGGTCGGCTTCAGCAGACCTCACCATACAGCCTCTGAAGTCATCGTCACTCGAGCCGATGACAATAGCCTGAAACAGATTGAAGACCTTGCTGGGCGCAGCATTTATGTCAGGCAATCCAGCGCCTACTGGCAAACATTGCAGAAACTTAAAAATAAAGGAATAGATTTCAAGTTAGTCTCCGCACCTGAAACAATGGAAACAGAAGAAATCATTGCCCGTGTCGCCAGTGGCAAATATGATTTAACACTGGCAGACAACCATCTGCTGGATATCGAGCTCACCTGGCGCAATGATATTCAGGCGGCTTTCCCCATCGGCGAGCCACAGGGAAATGCCTGGGCCATGAGACCTGGAAATACGCAACTGATTAACGCGGTTAATCGGTTTTTAAAGAAAGAACATCGCTCTCTTTTTTATAATGTCACATTTAAGAAATATTTTAAAAGCCCCCATAGAATAAAAAAATACCGTAACCAGAGAATTGACCTTAACCCGGATGGCACGCTTTCCCCCTATGATAATCTGGTTAAAAAATATGCTCAGAAATATGATTTTGACTGGCGCTTACTGGTTGCTCAAATGTATCAGGAAAGCCGATTTGACCCCAAAGCAAAATCCTGGGTGGGTGCTCAGGGTTTAATGCAGGTAATGCCAAGGACCGCAAAGGAAATGAAAATAAACAACCTGAAAAACCCTGAGCAGGGAATAAAGGCCGGTGTCAGGTATTTAGACTGGGTTCGCGACCGGTTTGATAGTGAGCTCAGTGTAAAGGACCGCATATGGTTTGCACTGGCTTCATATAATGCTGGCCAGGGACATGTGAAAGATGCCCGGCGTCTGGCAAAAAAACAGGGCTTAAACCCCAACCGATGGTTTGATAATGTAGAACAGGCCATGCTGTTGTTATCAAAACGAAAACACTTTCGCAAGGCTCGCCACGGTTACGTTCGAGGCAGCGAACCGGTCAATTACGTCAGAGAAATTCGTACCCGTTACCGGGCATATATACGCCTGGCAAAAGAGAATAAACATGAATTTTGAGTATTTTTAATAAGATAAAAAATGGCATCCATGAAGAATTTCAAAAGAGCCTGCTTTAATTACGCAAAGAGAGCTTGGCTTCCTGCCATAATGCTTCCAGCTCATCAAGCGTACAGGCACCTAAGGTTCGGCCAGCCTGTTGCAGATGTTTTTCAATATAAAAAAATCGTTGTTCAAATTTCTGATTGCAGGCTCGCAGGGCTTCTTCCGAATCAACCTCAAGGTGGCGGGCCAGATTGACACAGCTAAAGAGCAAATCCCCGGCTTCTTCAAAAATATGTGACGGCTCCTGCTCCTTCACAGCCTCTTTTAACTCCTCCAGCTCTTCTTCTATTTTTGCTATCACTGGCTCCATCGTTGGCCAATCAAAACCTTCTCTGGCGGCTCGTTTCTGCAGTTTCTGCGCTCGCGTTAATGAAGGCAGGGCTTTTGCCACGCCACTCAAAATGGAGGCCTGTCCAGAGGCAGAACTTTTATCCCGCTCGAGCGCCTTTGACTGTTCCCACTTTTCATTTAAAGATGCTTCGTCAGTATCTTTTTCATCTGAAAAAACATGGGGGTGACGGTTAATTAATTTTTCACTGATCGCATCCACAACATCAGAAAAATCAAAATCGCCGTGTTCTTTTGCAATTTGCGCATAAAAGACCACCTGAAACAGAAGGTCGCCTAATTCCGACTTTAGCTCCTGCATATCACCATTTTCTATGGCATCGGCAACCTCATAAGCCTCTTCAAGCGTGTAAGGCACGATGGTTTTACAGGTCTGTTTAATATCCCAGGGGCAGCCGGTCTGCGGATCACGAAGTGCGGTCATTATATCCAGGAGTTTTTTCATTGTTGTCTACTGATAAGGTAATAATTATGCTGCTCAGTGTAACAAAAAAACATCTGCGTATATCAAACAAATTTCATAAAATGCAGGCGGCCCATTAGTCCACCCCGAACCAATAAGCCAGTGCCTGTTTCTCCACCACCTCCTCTAGTCAAACGCTAATAACCGTTAAATCAAACCTTATTCAGCTGAAGACACCATAACCTCTTCAATATTGCTATAGCCCAACTCCACACGTCGGTGCTCTCTGTTCAGCACGGCATTAGCCAGCGGCTTTTCACTGCCCTCACCGGTCACTTTTAGCCGATCAGCCGGTGCTCCAAATTCAAGCAGGATATTAGCCACCTGATCTGCCCGTTTTTTACTGAGTGCTTCATTGTATACACGTGCGCCGGAGCTATCGGTATGGCCACTCACATTCAGTACCACACCCTGGTTTTCTTTAAGGTATTGCGCATACTGCCAGAGCAACTCGCCGTATTCATCACTTACTTCTGACTGATTAAAGGCAAAACTTATAATTTTTTCTTCCGGCTCAGGAATAACATTCTCTGACGTACTATTTTGATTGCGTTGAATTTCACCGCCTTCTGTTTCTACTGAAGTAATAACTTGCGAACGGTCATTCTCTGAAGTAGTATCGATTTCATCTGCAGCAGCCGATGTTTGCTGATTTTCTGATTCGACAAGCTGACGGTTAACCGGCTCATTAAATATCTGCTCCTCAACAGGTGCAGCGTTAAGATCATTTTCAAACTGTGCCGTTTCATTGTTGCTTTTAACCGAGTTACCGCCGGCACAACCGCCCAGCATTAATAACGGCAAACTGATCAGTAATACCGATACACCTGTATACTTTTTAATAAATGTTTTATTAGGGCTTTTCATAACTGCTTCCTCATAATGACTTGTTAGGGTTAGTTGTTAACAACCTTTGCTGTTAACCTGCAAACAAGTATGAAGCTGCAGTCTGACACTCACATGACTGAAAAATGTTTTAATGACGATACAATATGACAGAATATGACAACAACCATTAACAACCCGAGCCGAGAGAAAAACCTATGACAAACCAGAGTCCTTCAAGAATATCACTCGGTTTCTTTCCTACACCTGTGGTTCCACTGCACAATCTTGGAAAAATTCTCGGTGGCGCTAAAATACATATGAAGAGAGATGATAATACCGGCCTGGCGCTTGGCGGTAATAAAACCAGAAAACTTGAGTTTATACTGGCGGATGCACTTGCCCAGGGGGCAGACACTATCATTACCGCAGGCGCGATACAGTCTAACCATTGCCGGCAGACCGCTGCTGCCGCTGCAAGTTTGCAACTGGAATGCCACCTTGTTTTAGGCGGCCAACAACCCGCCAACAGCTCAGGAAATTTACTGCTGGATCAGTTATTTGGCAGCCACATTCACTGGGCAGGAGAGAATAGAAAGGGAGAGGATATCCCGAAAATTGTAGAACAGTTATCAGCTACTGGCAAAAAAGTTTATATTGTGCCCTATGGCGGCTCGAATGAAATGGGTGCGCTGGCTTTTATTGAGGCCCTTAAAGAACTTGAGCTGCAATGCCAGGAGTCTGCCGAGCATTACACACATATTGTGTTTGCTTCAAGCTCAGGCGGAACCCAGGCCGGCTTAATGCTGGGGCAGCAACTTCTTAATACGTCATATCAGTTAGTCGGCATTAATATCGACAAAGACGAAGCAACTGAAAGCCCTTTCAGAGAGCGTGTACTTTCACTGGCCAATAGCACCGCAAAAACCATAGATCTGGATTACACTTTTACTGAGCAGGACCTGACCTTAAACGATAACTACACGGGAGAAGGCTACGGCATTGTCGGTGAACTGGAAAGAGAAGCCATTGCACTCACCGCGCAATGCGAAGGTATACTTTTAGATCCCGTATATACAGGCAGAGCCATGGGTGGATTAATTGATATGATTCGCTGCAAGCAGATAACTAAAAACGATAAAGTTCTGTTCTGGCATACCGGTGGTGCGCCGGCTTTATTTTCTTATCCCGATAGCAGCATAATACAGAGCAACTATTAAAATCTATTTCTGCTGTAAGTTTCGAATAATCCATTGGCCTTTATCTGAAATATCTACAAAATATTGCCCCACGGGGTGATAGTTTTTAGCATTTGCAGATGCATCCATTAATACACAGTTTCCATTGTCGACATCCCATACCGTTGTGCCTTTGTCTGCACTATAAGCAAACAGAAAGCGATCAAACACCAGTGAACCATCTGGACCACAAAGCCAGCCGGTACGCTCACCTGTTTCAACATCATAAAAACTGACAGCAGGCAGCACCTGACAATCATCCTGGCCCCAGCCCCAGATACACACTGTATTGTTATTTACCCAGCAAACAGGTTGCCCCCAGAAATACTCCTTTCCCGTATGACTCACCATAGATGCACTGGATACAAATTCCCAGGGGTTTTTCTCAATCCAGTTTTTTATGCTCCAGCTTGAAACCGCGCCTACCGGGTGCCACTCCCAGCCATTATCAATAATCCAGTTATGGTCCGGTGAAACCAGAAGTTCCCCTCGAAAAGAAGCCGCTCGTTCATGCTGCTCACACCGATCAGAATCAAATTTTTCAGGATGCATAACCACCCTGACACCTGTAGCAGGGTCAGATACATCCAGGTGATCCCAGTCTGTAGCATGTATTAAAAGCGGCTGCTCTCTATATTCAGTAAAAACCAGAGGAAAATAACAGTGCTCAACATGATAATCACTTCGTTCAAGCTTCATGGTTTGTGTTGATGACTGGACATTAATCACCTCGCCATAAACACCATAACAATTTGCAACCGCAATGAATAAACCATCTGCTGAAACGCTTAGGTGCAACGGCTCCTTTAAATCAATCCATTGCGGCAATAGTGAATAAATCAAATGTGCCTGTAGAGTGTCTACATCAAAAATATACAACTCACCAGAATCACTTACAGCAAACCATTTGTATGGCTCAACAGGGTGCGGCTCAATAGCGCATATTTTTTTATCTGATAGTATATTCTCTGCCAACACTCTGCTTTTAAATTCAAAATCGGGGTGGCTAACCGGCAGTTTCATCTCACCAATAATGGGAACCTTGCACTCCAGCCAGTTATATTCTTCTATTTCAGCATGTGCCTGCTGGTCAATTGAATATAAATCTGGCTTAATATTAGACTTAATAAGTGACACGCACTTCTCACAAACAAGGTCGAATGCATTATTCTCACCCGTAAAACGCAACACATAATCCAGGTCTGAGTTTTTCTTTAAGTGCCGACAAACTCTATTGTTTTTCATTTTCCTTCTTCCAGTTCGATTTTCCTGTTTTATTCTTTCTAGTATTATTTTGCACTAAATGACAGCTCTAATGTATAACTTCAATCTTCATCAACTGCTGGCAATGTAATGCGGAATTCAACACCTTTATTATCTGCAATATTCAGCGCTTCAACCCGGGCCTGATGAAACTCCACGATCATTCTAACAATATACAAACCTAAACCCAGATGGGGTTTATTGTCGCGCTTAGAACGCACAGACACCATTGATTCAAATAAATTTTCGCGCATTTTCTCCGGCAAATGCTCCCCCATATTAATAACACTTAACTGAATTGAATGCCTTTTTTCGGATAAGGTTATCTGCACAGGCGTTGAGTGTGTATGAAAATCAACGGCATTCGATACCAGCTTATCCAGCATTTGCGCCAGCAACTCTGCTGCTCCCTTAATATAGCCTTTCATACCCTGCTGTATTTCCAGCTGGAATTCAACATTTGAATAAGCCAGTCGGTAGCCGGATACGCAGGCATCAATCAACTGACATAAATTCATTTTTCTACGACTTTCGGATTGAAGCGTTTGCTCAAGCCGTGTCGCCTCACTCATACGTGAAAGAATATCACTCAGCCGCTCAACCCCTTCACTGGCCCTCAGCAGGTAGGTTTGCCGTTCTTCCTCATCCGCAGTATCTGACAGATTTTCAAGCGATGATCGAACCACGGTTATCGGTGTACGAAGCTCGTGTGATAGTTTCCCCGCCATACTTTCAAGATAACGGTTATATTCACTCAGTCTTAATAGCATATCTGAGAAACTCCGGGATAAATCGCCAATTTCATCCTGCTGTCCTGAGCGTTTTATATTACCTGCTATTCGCCCCTCAGGTGTGATTGCACGCTCTGTCTCATCTCGTAAACGCATTATTCTAACTGACAGCCTCGTGGCATAACCGAGCAGAACAACAACCGTTATCAGAAATGTCATCACACTCAGATTAATTAAAATCTCCATTGCCCGATTCTGAAATATCAATATTGCATTACTGGTTTCCTCTATTGCAATCACGCCAATGGTTTTTCCATTTTTCATTACCGGATAGCTGGCTGTTAATATTCTCGCTCGTTTATCCGGCGTATCACGCCAGCTGGTTGCCGCTTTACCCTGTAATGCCGATTGAACAGATTGCACCTGCAGATACGATGCCGACTGTAATTCGTCTTCAAAATTTTGCGCCGGTTGCTTGAGCAATAGACGATAAACAGACCTTACAATACCGGTTAGAATTCCAGTTTTATTATATGATGTTTCTTCAGCTGAAGAATATTCGCCCTGTTTTAAATCACCCGCAACAGCCAGCACACGATTATGCTTATCAACAACCCAGGTTCGTGAGGCCGGCCGTACAACACGTTGCAACATGCTATCAACCTCAGCTGTCGCTATAATAACGGTACCCGGCTGATCAGGAGAGGGGGAGCTACCAATAACCGACTCAATTTCAGCTGAATTGACATCATCAACATCTGCAATAAAAAATGACAGGTTTTCACCAACAAGTGCGAGTGGAATACGAATTTCAATATTATAACCTTTAAGTGTTTCCTGCCACTCTCCCTTAATACGCAGCTCAGGTGATACCGCCAGCCACTCATTTTGATCGACTTCCATCAGATACGCATTAACCCAGCCCGGTGCAGACGTGGCGATTATATAATGTTTTATCTGCCCCTGTTTATCCCTTAATACAATTTTAAGATGATCACTTTTATCCAGACTGAGGCTGTTTGACTGCCGGTACACCCGTTTATCATCAATCACTTCCAGTATAATATAAAGGTACTTCTTATAGGTTCCCACATAATAACGAGACTGAATAGATGATTTATTTTTAGAAAAAAGAGACTGTGCCTTATTGCCAAAATCCAGCCAGTCATCCATGTAGCCATCTAACTGTATCGCTCTCTTTAAGGGACGCACATAGAGATGGGACGCTTCTTCTACAGGCTCCTTAACTCCATGCTCTGTCATTGCTTCAATGTCCGGTGAGTCAATACGAACATCTGCTTTAAACATTTCTGACTGCCCCTGTAAAACCGCCGCAACAATTTGCGCCCGCCCCAGCAAATTACTTTCCTGCTTAACACGTAAAAAATCTTCCATCTCCTGTATATACTGCACCCCCACCCAGGGCACAACAAACAGCACAGCAGAAATCAGTAATAGTTTGCTGCGAATAGACAGGCTAAATTTTTTAATTTTCAAGCCAGCGATAACCCATGCCATAAACGGTCTCTATACAGCTAAAATCAAGATCCTGTTTTAAAAATTTATTGCGAATGCGCTTAATATGAGAGGTTATGGTGGCATCATCAACCACAATTCTCGCGTCTTCCATTAGCTGATCACGATTCTTTACATGCCCGGGATGTCGGGCAAGTGTATGTACAATCCATAATTCCGTAAGCGTCAAATCCACTCTGAGATCCTTCCAGTCCAGTACAAAGCGGTTCATGTCAATGCGCAACGGGCCGCGTTCAAAAATATCCTCTTTTTCCGGGCTTGCGCTAATCGCATCAATTCTTCTGAACAGGGCCGCAACCCGGGCACAAAGGTTTGCCAGACTGATATCTTTTGTCAGGTAGTCATCTGCTCCCAGCCTCAGCCCCGAGATTATATCCAGATCACTGTCCCGGGCAGTTAGAAATATAATGGGTACCGTTACTGATTTTGATCTTAATACACGACAAATTTCAAAGCCCCCTTCAGCATCATCCTCCAGGCCTATATCCAGCAATGCCAGATCAGGCAAACGAGCATCAAAAGCCTTTATGGCTTCATCACGGGTTGAATACAATGAGGTTCTATAACCCAGTTTACTAAAGGCATCTGCATAGTTCTCACGAATTGAGGGCTCATCTTCGACTATTGCAATATGTTGCGACATTCTACATATCTCCATAAATTCCCATGATCCCAGAAAAATCAGTTGGGCGCAAAAAAGATGTGTAAGCAATTGACTTGCGCAGACTTTTGCGATTCAACTGATTTTTCCAGGTTGATCATACCCTAACACAGCAACCGCCTTATGTAGCACCTGTCAGAGCAATTGCCAGAATTCATCATATTTCATCTCCAACTTGCCAGAAATTACGCCCGGTATTGCCATGCCCATGCTTTTTACTAGGTGAAAGTAAATTACACACTGATCAGGAGCGACCTATGCTATGCCTTAACAGCCATTTTTTTAAACGCCGTCCTCGCAGAGAGTATCTGTATGACAATGATTCGACACGCCGCTGCTCTTTTTTTAGCCGATTAAAACAGCTGCTTATAGCAACGCTTTTAATTCTTCTGGGTGTTGTGCTGGGTATGTTCATTATGAGCATTAACAACCCCGTTCACGCGGCCGCCTCTAATTTAAATGCTGATTATGTTTCAATGGATGACATCAGTGAGGGTAGTTTACTGCTTAAAACCAATAACCGGAATCAGTACCTGCAGATTCCGCTGCTCAATACCCGGGTCGATATCGATATTTCAGGCATGGTGGTACGCAGCCATGTTAAACAACGCTTTACAAATAACAGCCCGAACTGGGTTGAAGCCGTTTATGTTTTTCCGCTACCTGAAAATGCTGCTGTAGATTTTATGCGTATGCATATTGGTGAGCATGTTATTGAAGCTAAAATCAGAGAGAAACAACAGGCTATAAAAATCTATCAACAGGCAAAACAGCAGGGTAAAAAAACCGCTCTGTTAGAGCAGCAACGCGCCAATATGTTTACCAGTTCAGTTGCCAATATTGGCCCCGGTGAAAGTATTACTATAGAAATTGAATACCAGCAGGCTTTGCAGTACGAGCAGGGGAGCTTTAGCCTGCGCTTTCCCATGGCTATCACACCCAGATACATTCCGGGCACCCCCCTTCAACAACAACTATCAATAAAAGGGAGCGGCTGGGCAAACAATACTGATCAGGTTCCGGATGCTTCATTTATTACGCCACCGGTTAATAATAAACCGCACAAAATAAACCCGCTATCACTTAATATAAAACTGAACCCCGGATTTCCAGTAGATAAAATTTCCAGTAGCTATCATGCTATTACTCAACAGGAAATGCCTGACGGGCATATTGCAATTCAACTCGCCGCAGGCACTGTACCTTCAGAACATGACTTTGAGCTGAGCTGGACACCGGATATCAGTCATGCACCAAAAGCCGCACTGTTTAGCGAAAAAATCAACAATGACTATTTCCATCTGCTAATGGTGTTACCACCCGATAATAACGCTCAAAATGAACAGGCTTTTGCCAGAGATGTCATTTTTGTTATTGACACATCCGGCTCAATGTACGGCACTTCCATGCAACAGGCAAAACAGTCTCTATTAATGGCGCTGGAGCGTTTGCGCCTGCACGACCGGTTTAATATTATTCAGTTTAATTCTATTACTGGCCAGTTGTTTTCAGTTTCCAGTTCCGCCACTTTTGAAAATATTCAGATTGCAAAACAGTACGTTCAACAGCTACAGGCTAACGGCGGAACAGAAATGGCACCGGCTCTCAATATGGCATTGACTCAGACGACGGATAACAACTATGTTCGACAGGTTATTTTTCTTACCGACGGCAGTGTGGGTAACGAAACAGCTTTATTTAACATCATCCAGAATAACCTGGCTCAAAGCCGTCTGTTCACCGTGGGCATTGGCTCAGCGCCCAACAGCTATTTCATGCGTAAAGCCGCACAGTTCGGCCGTGGAAGCTTTACCTATATTGGCGATATAAATGAAGTTAATAAAAAAATGACCGTGCTGTTTAAAAAGCTTGAAAATCCGTTAATGACTAACCTGAGCATTGATTTTTATAATGATAGCCTGAAAAAAATACAGGCTGAAATATGGCCTGAGCGCATCACCGATTTATACAGCGGTGAAGCCATTGTTTTGTCTATTAAAACAGATCAACCATTACACAAAGTGCGCTTAAAGGGTAACCGTGCACTTGCACCCTGGCAGGCAACACTGAATTTAAATCAGGGAATAAATAGCCCCGGCACAGGACGCTACTGGGCGCGAAATAAAATTGAATCCTTAATGGATCGCCAGTACAGTGCAGCCAATAAAACACAGCTGCGCGAAGAAATCACCGATATTGCACTCAAACACCACCTGGTCAGCAAGTACACCAGCCTGGTTGCTGTAGACACTCGCCCTTCACGGCCTTTGGAGAAAGCACTGAATAAACAGGCGGTAGCGGTCAACCTGCCACAGGGGCAAATTAGACCGGGACAGATAAATAAAGTACCGCAACAAACATTTGGCCGTCTGGCGCAAACCGCAACACCGGCAGCACAGCAACTAATTCTGGGTTGCTCACTGCTACTGCTTGCTCTAATTAGCCATCTGATATTTTCACGCAGATTAAAATTCCGAATACTTTAAGGCTTTTAAGTCAATGCTGACTCAACCTCATACGTCACCGGCCTATTTAAAAAAATCAATATTTATTTTTTTAATTCTGGCGGGCTGCTGGTTTATCGGCCAGAGCCTCTATATTCATGCAAAAGCCATTCTCGCTCAACAACTGCTTGAACGAGCATGGGTTATGACAAAGTCAGGTAAAACCACGCCCAGACCCTGGCCCTGGGCAGACACCTGGCCCGTCGCCCGTTTACAGGTTCCCGCGCTGAAGGTCGATCTTATTGTGCTTGCTGGTGACAGTGGCCGAACTCTGGCTTTTGGCCCCGGCCACCATTTTGGCTCATCTACACCAGGTGAAGCTGGCCATAGCATTATCAGCGCTCACCGGGACACCCATTTTAATTTTCTACAATATTTGAAAAAAGGTGACGCTATTATCGTTGAAACCGCTTCATCACTCAGCCGGTTCAAGGTTGAAACAACACAGATAGTAGACAGGGACAGGGCCGCTTTTCCCTTTGATGATATTAATGCATATCTCCACCTTGTAACCTGTTACCCCTTTGATGCCATAATCAGTGGTGGCCCTGAACGATATGTTGTCTCGGCAATAAAAGCAGATAATACTCAGTATATTTCAGACACAGTGCAGCACTCCCCTGTATCAACATTGTCGTTACGAAGCAGCACCCTGGCTATAAAAACACCTGAATCAAGTTTAAATACCCGCTTAACCGGAACATTTATAAATAAAAAATCAGATCGTGTGCTGTTTTAAAACCACCTAAAAGCACCCGCTGAGCACACTATCAGCATAGCATCTGCTCTAATATTTCATGGTTTTTGAGAATTGTCATCAACCCGGCTAAGCAGGTTATTCACAGACTTTGAGCTTTTTAGGGCAGGCGATAACGCCAGATGAGCTCCAAACCACACGGCTCCTTATAAACCACTTATAAGCGCATGTAACACATTGATTTAATTGTCAATCGTCTATTTTTTTAGCGCACCCATAAGGTACCCGGGTTAATCAGTAATAATACAGGCGGCATTGAACCCAACACATAATAAAGGTATTATGCGCCACATTAAGACCAGAGCTGGCAAAGATCAGCCTGTTTATCCGATTAGTATGTCTGATAAGTGTATTCAGGGTATTTCTAAAAATAGATTATGCTGCCGATGCTTTTTTAGTGGCATACACTGGCCCACCCTCTGAGCCAGTGCAGGAAACTTCAGCGTGTTTGATAATAAATGACCATCAGGGTATTGCTACATTAACCTGAATATTTTTACAGCCAAAAAATATAACCGTTTGAATTTATTGCTAATTTTAGACGTTCATGCATATGCTTATCAATATTTGGATTCATGCCTTATCTATTAAAACAGGCAATACTATGAGTTTTAACAATGAACTATTTGACGACATATGACCACGGAGTTTAAACATGATCTTTGAAGATTTCACCACAGCGCACATGACAGTGCTGCTATCTGTATTCGCTATTGCATTTTTTATGGGTGCAATAGTTAATAAAACAAATTTTTGTACCATGGGGGCCGTTTCAGACCTGGTCAACATTAAAGACGCTGGACGCATGCGCTCATGGATGCTGGCGATGGCCGTGGCCATTATCGGTGTCGTTATTTTTGAGGCCGGTGGCTTTGGTAGTGTCGATTCAACTCTCCCCCCTTATCGTGGCAGCAATTTTGCCTGGCTGGAATACATTCTTGGCGGGCTCATGTTCGGCGTAGGCATGACACTGGGCAGCGGCTGCGGCAATAAAGCACTGATTCGTATAGGCGGTGGTAACTTAAAATCCATTATCCTTTTTGCCGTTATATCGGTCTGCGCCTACTTTATGGTTAACCCATTCCCCGGTTCAGACGCAACACTCTACTCTCTGCTGTTTTACCCCTGGACAAGCCCGGCATCCGTCAGTCTGGCAACCCAACAGGACCTTGGCAGCATTTTAGGCCAGTCATTGGGCACAAATACTCTTACCACCCGCAGCATTATCGGCATCACCCTGGCTGTTGCCCTGCTGTGGTTTATATTTAAATCAGCTGATTTTCGCAGCAGCTTTGACAATAAATTAGGTGGCATATCTGTGGGTGCTGCGGTGCTTGCTGCCTGGGTTGCAACCTCCAGCCTGGTTATTATTTCTGCCGATGGAGAAGAAATGAGCTGGACCGAGTATGCCAGTGCAGAGTCGTGGGATATGATGGAAGATGATGCAGAAGCTCGCCCCCGTGACGTTGCCGTTCAATCCTTTACATTTATTAACCCGATTGGCCAGACAATGCGCTATATTATGAAGGGCTTTGATAATGCATATGTAACCTTCGGCCTTGCCGCCGTGCTCGGCGTTATACTTGGGTCCTTTGTGTGGTCACTTTTATCCCGCTCCTTTCGCATAGAATGGTTTTTAAATTTAAAAGACTTTCTCACCCATTTAGTGGGCGGTGTTTTAATGGGCATAGGTGGAGTGCTGGCGCTTGGCTGCACGATAGGTCAAGGTATTACCGGCGTTTCAACCCTGTCCATTGGCTCTATGCTGGCACTGGTTTCAATTATTTCTGGCAGTGCCATCACCATGAAAATTCAGTACTACAAACTTATCCATGAAGAGGAGGCGACATTCTTTAAAGCCCTTATCAGCTCACTGGTCGATTTTAAACTACTACCATCCAGTATGCGCTCTCTTGAATATTACTGATTAATTCAGATTAACCTAAATTAAACAAGCAAGCACCACGATTGATCAAGCCCGACCTGCACACTGCAGCCCGGGCTTTTTTAATTCTGTTTAAAAGCACTCACAGCAATAAGTGATACAATATAGAAATGGATTTATTCAATCTTTTTTCATTAATTGCCGCCGCCTTCAGTGGTGCAACAATGGGCAGTTTTTTACTTGTAACGCTGCTTTATAGCGCCCTTCTAAAACAAACCCGTAACTTAAATAACAACTTGTTTATATACCGCCGCCTCTATCGCCTGAATACCGCTTTATCTCTTCTCGGCGGTGTTTGCGCCGCTCTAACCAATAACAGGTCCGCCGCCTTTATGCTGGCAATTATTGCTGCCAGTTACGTTTTTAATCATGCACATATTTTAAAGGGCCTGACAAAAACCTGTAATGAAAACTATCAGGTGGTCAATTTCAATAACTATCGTGCACTGAGCAGCTTGCAAAACCTGATGCACCTGGGGCAATTTACGGCTGCGGGGTATGTTATTTACCTGCTGGCTATTCAGAATTTAGCGATAACCTCATAAAGCGGGAAAATCAGCTCTACCGCCGGTCAGAAACTGGCTATATAAGCATTTTTGAAGATAGAAATTTTAACCGCTCTACAGGCCTTTATAGAGGGTAATTTAGAGACTTATCCACAGCTTTTCAAATTTCTTTTAACAGCCTTATCCACAGCAATTTGTTATTGACCAGCCAATAACCCCAATATATAGTGGTTTAATTATCCTACACTCTATATTGAGGATATTGCCTGAGACCTTGTGCAGAGCTCTGAAAAGCACCAACAATCCGGCAGTAAATGAATAAGCATCAATATTGATTGTAACTGTAAGGATCTATCGCAAATATGACCAAGTCAATCGCTTCAATTACTTCATTGTTAGTGAATTTAAAAACCGTAAACTGCTCTCTGCTTATAAAGTTACGCCAGCTTGGCTTCGACCCCGAACTTACACTGGGGGCTGAAAAAGAATATACCGTAAAGACTCTGATCAATGCTATAGACACGCTTTCTATTCAGTTTCTGACCATCACCGCCAACCACAACCAGTTCCTGCAACGCACCAGCTACAACGAGCGCAAAACAATCGAAGACTGCCTGAAAAGCCTGTATCAATGCCTGCTACAAACTCAGCAGGAACTGATTGAATTTCACCCTGCAGAGTATCAGTGCCATTCAACTCATGCCCTGGCTTACATCTCAGATAATGGAGAGAACCGCAAGCTGAAGCTCCTGGATGCCGCTCACTATATAGATCAGATAAAGCCTTATTGCCGCATGCTGGAAATGATTGTTGCGCATGAACGCATCCATGCTCTCTCAGCGGTTTTAGAAAACCTGCTCAGCAGAGATACGAAAATACTGGATGAAGAAAACGAACTAACCGAAGAACAGTCGAATGCACTGGAGTTATCCCAGTATTTAATCCGCCAGGCACTATAAATCCACTATAAACCCGGCACTGTAAGCTTAGCCCGAATATTTCATAGGTCCGCTTAAGAACCCATGAAATATTCGGGGCAGCGCCTTACAGCAGAGCAAATTTTATTAAACATTAAACACCGCTATCGCAAAGACGTGCACGCGCTTCATATACCCGCTCACACCGGTACGCATCCCTCCCTTCTCGATAACACCGATTACGTTTCTTTAAGGCATAGTCCCTGCACTCACCCCAGTTAATACGCCCCTGCAACTGTTTCTGCTTTTTTTTATTCCATGGGCTAGCGGAAGGTTTATATTGAGCATTGCGCTGCGAGCGCCCGTTAAACTTCTGCTGATACTCGAGCTTTAATTGATTCAACTCAGCACCGCTCAGGGCATGCTGAGATTTATCCCGACTTTCAAAGACTCCCTGCGCGGCAACTGCCTGCATATACGAAGGCACAATAACCAGACAAATGAACACACACACCTGTAATCCACTCTTTACTGAATTTTCTAACACTGCAAGCCGAATCATAATACACCTCACCTGCCACCCCACGAGTTAATTCAGGTTCAAATACTTTAAACCTGTAATTGTTCGAGCTTGTCAATTATTCAGGTTAAATAACCGCCAACTCTCGAAAACCCAGAAAACATTCGAACAAACCAAAGATTTACGATATAACGCCTACTATTAGTTATAATCGGTATAACTCACTTGTAAAGCCATATGCCACTTATTTTTCAAGCTTTACACCGCGCTAAATGATATGAAACAAATAAATAAGAACTTTCTTAATACGCTAAGACGTTCTTGCCATGAAACCGGCAGGCACATCAGGTAAAATAACCGCAATTAACCCCTACAGAAACCGATAGCCTCCTCTAATGATACAAACTGAATTACTTTCTCCCGCAGGCACCCTGAAAAACATGCGCTACGCGTTTGCCTATGGCGCTGATGCCGTTTATGCCGGCCAACCACGTTATAGCTTACGAGTGCGTAATAATGATTTTCTTGATGAGAATTTATCTATCGGAATTAATGAAGCCCACACGCTGGGAAAAAAGTTTTACCTGACATCTAATCTGATGCCCCATAACAGTAAAATTAAAACCTATATTGCAGATATGCGCCCAGTCATCGAGATGAAGCCTGACGCACTTATTATGGCTGACCCTGGCTTGATCATGATGGTACGTGAAACCTGGCCTGACATGCCGGTTCATCTGTCAGTGCAGGCAAACACCGTTAATTATGCTGCCGTGAAGTTCTGGAAATCGGTTGGCATTGAACGCATTATTTTATCCCGTGAGCTGTCACTGGATGAAATCAGAGAAATCCGCCAGGAGTGCCCGGAGATGGAGCTGGAAGTCTTTGTACACGGCGCACTCTGCATCGCCTACTCAGGGCGCTGCTTGCTTTCAGGTTACTTTAATCATCGTGACCCTAACCAGGGTACCTGCACCAATGCCTGCCGCTGGGAATACAAATCCACACCCGCAACAGAAAATACTGAAGGCGTATACAAGCCTCAGACTCAAACAGAACAGAATATTAAGGTCTCCGCCATGGGCGATTTAAGACACCCTGAAGCAGATGACGTTATGTTTCTTGAAGAAGCCAACCGTCCCGGTGAACAGATGCCCGTAGAGGAAGACGAACACGGCACTTACATTATGAACTCCAAAGACCTGCGTGCAGTTGAACATGTGAAACAACTGGTAGACATTGGTGTAAACAGCCTGAAAATAGAAGGCAGAACCAAGTCACATTATTATGTGGCTCGCACCGCACAAAGCTACAAACAGGCCATTAGCGATGCATTCAATCATCGGGAGTTCGACCCCCGGCTGCTGGGCACCCTGGAAAACCTCGCCAACCGGGGCTACACCGACGGATTTTATCAGCGCCACCACACAAAAGAACAGCAGAACTATATACAGGGTAACTCTGTAAGCCGACAGCAGCAATTTGTTGGTGAAGTTATTAACTATGACGACGCAACCGGCATGGCAGAAATTGATGTTAAAAACAAAATAAAAGTAGGTGACCGGCTGGAGCTGATAAAACCATCCGGCAATCAGGATATTATTCTTGAACGCATGCAGGACTTAAGTGGAAATGAAATGAGTGAAGCGAAAGGCGGTGGCTATAAAATTCGCATTCCTCTTGATAAAGGCATGGCCGATAAAGGTTTAATTGCACGCTATATTGATACGCCGATTTATAGTTAAGGCCAAAAAATAATCAGCCAATGAACACACATAACCGGTGCCCGCACATTTATGCCCGCATGGCAGATGAAAAGGGCCCTATTGTGTCAGGCTACGCGAGGCTGTAAATACATCCGCCGCCGGCTTTTTCTGCAAATACGAAAAAGACAGTTCCTCTGCTGCCATGCTCACACATGTAAGCAATAAATAAGCTGAGCCAATCTACATCAATCCAGCATGTGGGATACCAGCCCATCAGCCAGCTTTGGCTCAAACCAGGTGGACTTCGGCGGCATCACTTCATTTGCATCTGCTACCGCAATTAAGTCATCCATACTGGTGGCATACATTGAAAAAGCCACCACCATTTCACCACTATCAACCCGTTTTTCCAGGCCTTCCAGGCCTCGTACACCACCCACAAAGTCAATTCTCGGGTCTGTTCTTGGGTCTGAAATATTTAATATGGGTTCAAGCAAATTATCTGCCAGCAAACTGACATCCAGCCTGGCAACCGGGTCTGTTGGCACAAGGTTTTTATTGATCTTCAAACGATACCAGTCCCCCCCCAGATACATACCAAATTCATTCGCCTGAGCGGGCTTAACAGGTGCCGCTTCTTTTTCACAGCTGAAATTTTCTTTTATTTTTTTAATAAAGTCATCACTTGATAAACCATTCAGGTCTGTAACCACTCGATTGTAATCAAATATTTTCATTTGCTTATGGGGGAAAATAACAGACAGAAAATAATGGCTCATCTGATCATCCGATCCACCGATCGATTTTGCAACCCGGGAAGCTGAAGCGGAGCGATGATGGCCATCCGCAATATATATAGCTTCCATAGCGTTAAAAGCAGAAGATAAACTATCTGTGATAGCCTGATCGTCGACTACCCAGAAAGCATGACCAATGCCATCGTCAGCGACCAGCTGATAAAGTGGCTCACCCTCTGCCACCTGATTTAACAACGCATCAATTTCAGTATCTGACTTATAAGCCAGTAATACTGGCCCGGTTTGCGCATTCAATGCCTCAATTTGACTCACACGGTCATTCTCCTTCGCCGGCCGGGTAAATTCATGCTTACGAATGCGATTACTGTCATAATGCTTTACTGAAGCAGCAGCCACCAGCCCGGTTTGTATATGGTCGCCCATCGTCAGACGATAAACATAATATCGTGGCTGATCTTCGCGCATCAGGATGCCATCATTAATGAGTTGCTGCAGGTTCTCAGCGGCTTTAGCATATACCGCCGGATCATATGGATCGATGTCTTCCGCCAGATCAATCTCCGCCTTGGATATATGCAGAAAACTAAGCGGTTTGCCCACCACTCGCTCACGGGCTTCCGCACTGTTGAGAACATCGTAGGGTGGTGCAACCACGTCTGCTACATATTGAGGGACGGGGCGTAAACCGGCAAATGGGCGAATTAAAGGCATGGTGATCTCATTAAGTTAAGCTGGAAATTATGCGGTATTATACAGGTTTTTTCTCACTATATTTTTCTGACGCAATTATTAAGGTACACATAACAATGAATCTGGACACCTATCTGAGCACCCTGAAAAGCGCCCCCTCCAGTATCAACTTCGAAGACACGATATCCACCATCGATGAGCATTACGTATTTACAGCCACCCTGTTCAATAATGCAGACCTCAGCAACCCGGCTGGGCAGAATAACGGCTCCTGTAAAATATTTGCATTTGCACAACTGCACGACCTGACTGAAGAACAAACCCTGCACTGCTTTGGTGGTTATTATCGCAAAGATGTACTGCAGAATCCTGACGCTAATGACCACCAGAATATCCGTAATTTCATCAAAACCGGCTGGCATGGCATTGTATTTGACTCACCCGCGCTCAATTTAAAGTCGGCCTCGAAATAATACTTGCATATACAAGTATTATTTGATTTAATAGTCGCATGTTTGAAAAATGCATCTATTTCAATGCCAATGCCCTGGTTCGTCAGATTAATAAAATCTGGGACGAGGCCTTTAAGCCTTACGGGCTATCGCCAGCTCACGCCTATGTATTACGCGTAGTACTGGACCAGCCCGGCATCTCCATGTCTGAAATAGCTGACACACTTGAGCTTGCGCCCTCAACCGTCACCCGATTTGTCGATAGCCTGATCAACAAAGACCTGCTAACGCGCATATCCAGTAACAACGACAGACGAAGCACACAAGTTCACCCAACGAAGCGCTCAAAAAAAATACACCTGCAGCTTGAACAAACGGGTCAGTCTCTTTATCTCAAAATGAACAAACTCATTGGTAAAGCCGCATTTACAGACCTGGTAGAGGATATGCGCAACACCCGAAAACAACTGTAAAAAAACCCATGCAACTTAAACAATTTATTATCACATCAGAGTACTGTAATTATTGTATGTACACACAAATATAGGAGCACATTATGCTATCACACGAACTTTACTGGTTAAGCCTGGTTATACTCTTCACATCTCTGATGTGGATACCTTATATTTTAAACCGAATGTCTGAAATGGGCATCTGGCCCGCACTATATAATCCCCAGCCCGACACCCGGCCAAAAGCTCAATGGGCAGAACGTATGATGCGCGCCCATGAAAACGCAGTTGAAAATCTGGTGGTTTTTGCACCCCTTGTGATATTAACTGAAATAGCTCAGCTTCAATCCAGCACCAGCTCATTCGCCGTTATGCTTTATTTTTATGCACGACTGATTCACTTCATTGCTTTCACCTTCGCCGTCCCTCTCATTCGGGTGCCCGCCTTCATAGCGGGTTTTATAGCGCAACTACTATTGGCATTAAGCCTTTTAAATACAGCGGTATAACTTTACCAACACTCAAAACCTGATAACAGGCAAAGAAACCCAGACAAATACGTCTTACAACATTTAAATTAGGCAAGATAATATTATGTTAAAACTTTATGGCATCAACGTTTCAGGCAACACCTACAAAGCACAGCTACTGATGGATTTTCTACAGCTAAACTACCAGTTTATCGCTGTAGACATTGAAAATAAACAGCAAAAAAAACCGGATTTTTTAAAGTTAAACCCACGCGGGGAGTTTCCAGTTTTAGAAGCTGACTCAACGACCATCTGGGATTCACAGGCCATTCTGATTTATCTTGCGCGACAATACGGGACGAAGAATGCGTATAACTGCTGGTACCCGGATGACCCATTGAGCATGAGCCAGATTACTCAATGGCTCTGCGTTGCAAATGATGAAATTTTTCACACACTTGCAAAGGCCCGCGCCATCATTAAATTTAAACACACAGGTGATCTTAATTTTGCTCAACAACAGGGAGAGAAACTACTAATATGGATTAACAGACACTTAAAGCATCGGCACTGGATGGCTACAGACCAGCTCAGCATAGCCGATATTGCATGTTATCCCTATATTGCACTTGCTGAAGAGGGGCATATTCCCTTGCACAAATACAGCGCTATACACGAGTGGTTCAGGCGCATACAGAGCATAGAAAATTACACCCCTATGCCGGGGCTACCCTATTGCGTGACAGACTAGGCAAATTCACATACAGGGTGCTGACGAGCGCATTTCTAACATGGATTATATCTCTGAAAGAAGGTAGACTATTTTATAAAATATAATAGATATTTTATAACCTTAGCAGAGTACAGATTAATGCGAGCAGTCAGAATAATATTAATATTAAGCAGCCTGCTCTGGTTAGTCAGCTGCTCATCATTAACTGTAGGTTACGACTACAATCAGAAAATCGATTTTAGCACGTTCAATACATATGACTGGATTCCCTTTCCAGAGGATATGCCAGCAAGTACAATGGACCGTGCACGATTTCTCACTTCCGTTGAAATCAGCCTGGCAAGCAAAGGTATTTCCCATAGCGCATCAAACCCTGACTTTCTAATAGCCACACACTTTATCAGGAAAAACACCGTCGATATAAACAACTGGGGCTATTCATACGCCGCAAACACATATTACTCCGGCAGCAATAGCAGCAAATTCGGCCGCTACGGTTTCGGCTCAGATTACTCATCCAGTGGCGGCATCAGCGCATACCAATACGAAAAGGGCACGCTGATAATCGATTTTGTTAACGCTAAAACTAAAAAACTGGCCTGGAGAGCCGTTGCCAAAGCCATTATCAACCCCGCTTCAACCCCGGAGAAACAGTCTGAAAGAGTTAATGATGCAGTCAACGAGATTCTGTCTCAGTTCCCTCCAAAAAAAACAATGTGAAACAGTCAGAAAAACAGACCCAATGACACTTGCAGCACTACCGAGCCTAACGGGCATTTGACAGGTCTATTCGTTTACACTTTACACAAAGTGCTGCCCGGATATTCCCTGTTAGAGCGAAACAATAGATAAATTTTCAAATAGGTTGTAAACTAATTGATATAACGACTGCATATATTAGGTGCGCACAATGAAACTATACAAAATAATAATACTCAGCAGCATACTCTGGTTAAGTGCATGTTCAACCCTTACCGTAAGCTACGATTACAATCAACAGGTAGACTTCAGCAAACTCAAAACATACGACTGGATCCCTTTCCCTAAAGATATGCCTGCCAACGAGCTTGATCGCGCCCGTTTTGTCACTGCTGTCGAGAAAAACCTGGCAGACAAGGGCTTCATTAAAAATTCAGCTGACCCTGATTTTTTAATCGCCACACATTTTGGCACCGAAAGCAAAATTGATATCACTAATTGGGGGTATACCTACGCACCCAATACCTACTATACCGGTCACGGTTACGGACACGGTTATAGGCATGACGGTGGCTACGCAACAACCGGCGGTGTCAGTGTTTATGAATATGAACAGGGCACCTTAATACTGGATTTTGTCGCCACAGAAAGCAAACAACTCATATGGAGAGCCACAGCAAAAGCCGTTGTTAGCCCCGCATCCACCCCGGAAAAACAGACCAAAAAAATTAATGATGGTGTAGAGGAGATTCTTTCCAGCTTTCCTCCCGAAAAAAAAGCGCCGAAAAGCGCAGAATCTGAAAACTAAACGGATAGAAAGCGGCTATCACAGGGAAGTGAGGTATTATCGTTTTTTAAGCTAAAAAGCATGCCGACTACCAAAAGAAAACTTATAATCACTGTCCGTAAACCCATAACCAACATCCGCACGTAAATCTATTTTCACCAGTGATCTGATTTTCCAGCGCAACCCCAGGCCAGCACCTACATTGAGCGGCTGATGCAGTATATCGCTGCTGTGTACATAGGTGTTTCCAATATCCATAAAATAAACATACCTTATCTGTGGGCGACTCACATGTGGAAACATGTACTCCATATTTACCAACAACATAGTATTTCCATTAAAGCGATTATTTTCATAACCCCGCAAATCCGTTCTACTGCCCAGGCTAAAAGCATACTTACCAAGAATTTTATTGCTCGAGTGACCAAACTGAGTTTGTACATTCAGGTTTTTATAGGGGGAGTCATCCAGACGATAATAACTTCGATATGAAAACAAATATCGAACATATTCAGACTCGCTGCCCAGCCTTTCATTAGACCAGTCTAAAACATAAGAAAAGGCCTTACCGCCACGATTATATTCATACTCATTCAGATTTCTGTAACCACCGACTACTCCCAGTGCAGTTGCATTAACGGATTCTGACTGCGAATCACCAGAAATTACATCATTAAAGCGCTGCTGATAGGACACGCCACTGCCAACAAACCATCCGCGACTACGCCCATACCTGTTGAGCCATCGCAAAACTGAAACTTTATAAATTTCATCCTGCCTGTCGACTATACCTTCAACTTCATCTACTGCGTTGCTGAGCTGAAAATCGAAATCAAGGTTATATGAGCTATCATTAACATTTGGATAAAAATACCTGAATGTCTGACGACTTTCATCAATGCCTTCTGTTGAACCTCTATCCTCATAACGCAATCTAACACTGTGATTCAAACCCCAGGCATTATCCCAGGTCAACTGTGCCCCATAATACACATCAGTATCATCAACTTTTAGCTTTGGCAGCACATAAAAATAGTATTTTTCTTTAACCACAAACACTATGTCAATCTGTGATTCGTCTGTACCAGACAGTCCGTTTTTATAATTTTCTTCGATGTAATAATATACTTTTTTAAACAACCCAAGGTCCATTATCGCCTGACCTGACTGTTCCACTTTCACAGCATCAAATACATCACCGGGCTTAATAAATATCTCCCTGTTCATCACCGATGACTGAGTAACGTCATTCCCTTTATAACGTATACTTTTGATAGTTGATGCGGCTCCTGCAGATTGACAGAGAAACATACAAATCAGGCAGAATAGTGCTCGTTCTTTCCCCATAATTTTTTTAAAAATGCATCCCCCCACTGGTGCAAAGTCATTCCAACCAATACAAGTGCCGCTCCAGTATAAATATTCAGGCTAACCACCTCATTATCCAGTATATGCCCTGCCAACAGGGCTAACACTGGCGTAATCAGGGTAATAAGGGCCACACTGGATGCAGGCAAGTGCTTCAGAAGGAAATAATAACAGACAAAGCCAATGACTGAACCAACAACGCCTAAATATACAATAGACCATAACGCCTTTAATGGAATATTTTCTGGCAATGGCGGCGCAAATACCAGATATACGGCGATGAATAATGGCATAGAAAACAGCAATCCTCCTGCTACCATAGATATCGCGGGAAGGTCAGTTTTCATGCTTTTAATCCACACAGAGCTGACCGAATGCAGGATAACAGCAGAAACAACCGCCGCAACACCATAAACATAATCAGCCCCTATGTGAGAACTTTTCAAGAAAATAATAACTAATCCTACAATACCAGACAAAGCCCCCAAAATCTTCACACCACTAAAACTTTGTTCATGTATAAAGCGCCAGGCCAGATACCCCGTCACAATAGGTGTCAAACCAAATATTACCGAGATCAAACCCGAGGCTATATATTGGGCAGCCCAATATACTGGTAACATACCAGCAAACAACGCCAGTGCAACAGCCGTATAGAGCTTACAGAACTGATAACCAAAAGCCAGTTTTCTGTAAAGCGCAAACACCAGTACCATTGCAAGCACCGTTCCTATTCCCATTCGCAGCAGAATACCAAACAGAAAATGCACACCACTGCCACTCCACTTAATCGCGATAGGGGTTGTTGCCCAGATCACTGTCACCAGTACAAAGGCGATAAATATAAGTATTTTATTATTTCGATGCCACACTGTATCGGATAGCCGCACTTAAACACTCCCGGAGTTAATCCCAACTGATGAATAAAATTTCCTCAAACGAAAAAGGCCACAGATTTCTAAGTCTGTGGCCTTTTAGGATGAATAATTTATATTCTATTTATTCAAGTCATATATTTCAGCTCACAAACAAACCATCCACGCCATAGCTGGTGTGGAAAAATCGCTATTAGTTTGACTGATCGCATAATTATCAACATGATTATTAGAATGTGCTATATTTTTTTCGCTGTCAAGAGATTAAAAAAATATTTTTATATTCATGACCATTTTCACAATAACCAGAAAACTGAAACAATAATTCAGACTGGCTCACTTTAACCCGAACATTTCATAGATTTTGAGAATTGCAGTCTATCTGGTTAAGTAGCTTTTTTGAGCAGGCTATGACACCCCCTTGGCGTAAACTCAAAAAACACACACTGTATTTATAAATCACTCAAAAATGACGGTAACACACTCATTTAAATAACAATCGTTTAATTTTTTGAGCGTACCGATAAAATATTCGGGTTAGCCAGAAAAGCTCTGCATACTGCATACGGCCCTATTGCCGCCTCTGTGCTAATATACTCAGTGCCAATACTTAAAAAAAACAACAAATGCCATGAAAAAGCTAAAAAATCCTGAAATCATCCAGTCGCTCATTCGTTTAGTTATTGGTTCACTGACATATTTTTATATCTATGCGGGTATTGATAGTGGATATTTCCACACCACCCATGAAACCCTTAGTTTTTTCACATCTATCTTTTTTCTTTACAGTTTTATTAATTTACTCACCATTCTCTGGGTGCCTGTTTCAACGCCAAGACGTTATGTCGCAATGGCATTTGATATTGGCAGCACAACAATGTCCTCCTTTTTAACCGGCGGTATCAACAGTGTTTACGTAATGGTTTACCTCTGGATATATATCGGTTATGGCACTAGATACGGACTGCATTTTTTAAGTGCTGCCGTCGCTTTCACACTCATCGGATATAATATTCTGCTGTTAACAGAAGATGCATGGCATTTACTCACGCTGGAAGCCATTTCCTTTTTATTATTAATCATCGCCCTGCCCGCATATTTATACTCACTTCAGAAAAAACTCATGCAAAGCGCACAACAGGCCAGGGCAGCCAGCAACGCTAAAACAGAATTTCTATCCAATATGACACACCAGATACGCACCCCCATTGGTGGTATTGTCGGCATGATTGATTTACTTAACAAAACGGAGTTAAGTATGCAGCAGCAACAATACTTGCAAACTCTCAGTCAATCTAGCCAGTCCTTACAGGAAATAATTGACGATATAGCCGATTTTTCACATATAGAAAACGGCAGCATTCCGCTTAATCAGAGTTACTCAAACCCTCGAGTGCTAATTGACAGCCTGATGCACAGCCTCGCACCTCTGGGCTACGAAAGACAACAGGAGCTTAACTGCTTTATTGATGAGTCTTTTCCAGACAGTGTAATGATTGATACCCAACGATTGCGCCAGTTATTATCAAACCTGATTCGCTATGTTATTGAGCACAGCACCAAACAGGGCGTTTATGTATTTGCTCACGCCGGGCACTATAATACAAACCAGCTGCTCAGCATCAGCATAGAAATCAGCTTCCAGCAAACACCTGATACAGCTAAACTCAGCACAAGCCAGATACCTGACACCAATGAAGCACTGCCTTTACGAATAGCCTACCAGTTAACACGGCTTATGGATGGCCTGTTTGAAATACAGCAGAAAGAAAAAGACAACCTGCAGTTCAATCTGAGATTCAACTGGAAACAGCTGGAAAACGCTACAGATCAGCATGCCGACTTCCCACAAAACACACGCGTCCTTATCTTTGACACCACCCCCATATGTCGAGATATTCTTGAAAAATACTGCCTGCAGCTCGGTATGGACGTTTATGCGACATCAGGTAATGACAGTCTGCTCGCTCACATTATCTGGAGCAATGAAAAAAACACACCTTTTGATGTCATTATTCTTGGTGAAAATCGCAGGCAGATAAACTGCCATGAACTGGTAACGCGTATTCGCCACGAGGTAAAATGCAATACGCCCATTTTATATGCTACATATCTGCACAGCCCAGACCATGCTGAAACAGAGTACCTGCAATATATACAGGCAACGATCATAAAACCGGTATCTCTGGATATTTTAAAAAACACACTCATTAAATTACTGAAACAACAGCACAAGGTTAAGGAAAACAAGACAACCGAGCAAACAGCCTTAAATATTCTAATTGCCGAAGATAATGAAATCAATGCCAGCGTTGTATACAGCCATTTAACAGACCTGGGCCATAATGTGGATATTGCAACTGACGGCACTACGGCGCTTTACGCCATGCACAAACATCCCTATCAACTTGTTTTAATGGATATTTATATGCCTAATATTGATGGGATTGAAGCAACCCTGCAATGGCGGCGGATGGAAAAAGGCAAGGCCCATATACCCATTATCGCCTTAACCGCAAGCGCTACAGCAGAAGAAAAAGAGCGATGCCTTCAGGCCGGAATGGATGACTTTCTGACAAAACCCGTGCATGAAGCACAGCTAAAAAAAATACTCGATCAATATACAAACGCCTGAATTTACTATATCAACCCATTGTGTATTTCTACAGCGCATTTTTATAGTCCCACACATAAATTCGGGGTTTTTAATATTCTTTTATGGCATTATAGGCGGCTTTAACTGTTTCACTATATCGAAACGTACCAATAACCTCCCTATATTGTCTAGAATTATACCCAGGATCATAACATATGAGCATTTCTTCATTCTTACCTCCCGTACGCACACTGATGGGGCCCGGCCCATCTGATGTTCATCCTCGCATATTAGGCGCATTGGCCCGCCCGACCATTGGCCATATGGACCCCTTATTTGTAAGCATGATGGATGAAGTAAAAACCCTTCTTCAATACGCTTTTCAGACTAAGAATGAACTCACTATACCCGTTTCAGCGCCTGGCTCCGCGGGTATGGAAGCCTGTTTTGTTAATCTGATTGAAGCGGGCGACAAAGTCATTGTGTGCCAGAACGGCGTTTTCGGCGGACGCATGAAAGAAAATGTCGAGCGCTGTGGCGCAACCGCCATTATGATTGAAGACACCTGGGGTGAGGCCATTGACTGCAATAAAGTTGAAGATGCGCTCAAAAACAACCCCGGCGTAAAAGCACTGGCATTTGTACACGCTGAGACATCAACCGGAGCCCAGTCCGATGCAAAAACACTGTGTGAGCTCGCCAGTAAATATGACTGCCTGAGCATCGTTGATGCGGTTACATCACTGGGCGGCACTGAGTTACGCGTTGACGACTGGGGAATAGACGCTATTTATTCCGGCACACAGAAGTGCCTGTCCTGCACCCCTGGCATATCACCTGTCAGCTTCAGCGAAAAAGCCACACAGGTCATAACATCACGGAAAAACAAAGTGCAGAGCTGGTTTCTTGATATGAACCTTGTTATGGGATACTGGGGGGGCAATGCTAAACGCGCCTATCACCATACCGCTCCTGTTAATGCTCTATATTCATTCCATGAAGCACTGGTTATGCTGCAGGATGAAGGCCTGGAAAATGCCTGGCAACGCCATGCTCACAACCACCAGGCCTTACGTGCAGGGCTTGAAGCCATGGGTTTAAGCTTTATCGTTGCAGAAGCGGACCGACTGCCACAACTTAACTCTGTTACTATTCCGCAGGGTGTTGATGATGCGTCTGTTCGCAGCCAGCTACTGAATGAATTTAATCTGGAAATTGGTGCTGGCCTGGGCGCTCTGGCTGGAAAAGTATGGAGAATCGGCCTGATGGGACACAGCAGCCGCGCTGAAAATGTCCTGTTATGCCTGAGCGCACTGGAAGCTGTAATGGGCGATGCTATCAAGCCCGGCGTTGCTGTGGCAGCTGCTCAGAAGATACTTTCTGAATCTTAAATAACACGCCATTAAAAACGCTCCCTCCACAGCCGTTAGCGCTGAGAGGGAGCGGCAGCGACACCTATGCATACACCCTGCTTTCAAAACATGACTCCACTCCCCTTTTCATGCATTCAACTGATCTTTTTAGCCCGGGTATTTCATGTTTTTTTGAGAACTGCAGCCTATCTGGCTATATCAAAGCATCGCTCCTTTGCTTCCTGCAACCGCGATATTAGTGCATCCCTGCACGTCTTCGCTCCTTTGCTTCCTGCAACCGCGATATTAGTGCATCCCTGCACGTCTTCGAAGGACTCGCCATTCGCACTCTTTTTGATTACGTCCCATAATGATCAACATGGGCACTCCCAGAGGCACACTTTATGGCGTCCAACTGATTAATTCAGGATGATATATTCGGGTTAGGGTTATAATACACGCATGCAAACATATCTCGTTGGCGGCGCAGTCCGCGATCATCTATTAAATTACCCAGTGAAAGAAAGAGACTGGGTAGTGGTCGGCGCCACGGCTGAGCAAATGCTTAATCTCGGCTACCAACAGGTTGGAAAAGATTTCCCTGTTTTTTTACATCCTGAAACAAAAGACGAACACGCCCTCGCTCGCACCGAACGAAACACCGCTCCCGGCTACAAAGGCTTTGAAGTACACGCCTCTCCGGATGTCCGTCTTGAAGACGATTTAATTCGCCGAGATCTGACCATTAATGCTATTGCTCAGGATGAATCCGGAAACATCATCGACCCTTATAATGGTCTCGCCGATATAAAATCCAGAACACTAAGGCACGTTTCCCCGGCTTTTAGTGAAGACCCTGTACGAATATTAAGAGTGGCTCGTTTTGCTGCACGCTACCATCATCTGGATTTTAAAATAGCCGATGAGACCATGTCTCTTATGCAACGCATGGTTAACAATGGCGAGGTTAATGCACTGGTACCGGAACGTGTCTGGCAGGAATTTCACAAAGCATTAACCGAACTTAACCCGCAAATTTTTATACAGGTATTGCGAGAATGCTCTGCATTAAAAATTATTTTACCTGAAATTGATGCCTTATTTGGTGTACCACAACCCCCTGAACATCACCCTGAAATCGACACCGGCATACACACAATGATGGTGCTTAAACAGGCTGCACTATTAAGTGATAATCCAGCCACCCGCTTTGCCGCTCTGTGCCATGATCTGGGTAAAGCGCTCACCCCTGAAAAAGCGTGGCCATCTCATCATGGACATGAGTCTAAAGGCGTTAAACCTGTTCAACAACTTTGCAAACGATTGCGTATTCCCAATGAATTTAAGGAACTGGCGACTCTTACAGCCGAATTTCACCTGCATATTCACCGCGCATTTGAAATTAAAAAAGCCACTCTTTTAAAAACCATAGAAAGGCTTGACGGCCTGAGAAAACCGGAACGATACAAACAGATTTTAATTGCCTGCACGGCTGACATTCGAGGCCGTACAGGTTATGAAAATCAGCCATACCCTCAGGCTGAGTATTTTTTAAATGCTCTGAAAATAATAAAGGCGGTAGATATCCAGGCACTCAAAGATGCTGGCTTACAGGGTGTGGAAATGCAAACCGCCATACACAAAGCACGCCTGTCAGCTTTAAATAAACAACTTGCCAGCAAAACAAAAAATAGATGAGCGTTATTAAAGAGATGCCGTGAATGCAACATTGTAGACCCGATATCCCTGCGACTAATATTTCTGGATAATAATCATCTATTTCAACTGGCTCTCATTAGTAAAAAACCGTCCGAACCTGAACAACAATCTGCACAATCTCCTCTAACTTTCATCCTGAACATACAGGCAGCCCTCCTCTGGCTATACCCTTTTTCATCTCAATTATCCCCAGTCCGGATCCGATACTCTGTGCTCTGGCCCCGGCTCATGGCAAGATCCTGAACAGTCCCTCAACGAACTGGCCGATACATCCAGATGCTCACTCGGATCATAGTCATGGGTATGACAAGCCGCACAATCCGGGGCCAGACCCGGGTTATCCGGATAGCTCACGGTATTGGTGTTCTGGAGGTGACAACGATCACAGCTCAAACTACCCGCATGATTCGTCGGCTCATAAGACAACCCGTGAGTGTATCGCGACACGTTCCAGTTATTGGTGCTATGGCACACATCGCACTGCGTACTGGAATAGTGCGGATTCGGCGCACCCTTCGCAATCGTACCGTTATGACAGCTTGAGCAGGTACCGTTCACCTCATTGTGATCGACACGGGTCGCCGGGCTCCAGCTGTTGGTGCTGTGACAGGCAT
>UOFI01000151.1_pt1 | contig 50411 bp, 46 predicted proteins | sample 1988361 | NCBI WGS metagenome assembly UOFI01 (sample SAMEA4712194, study PRJEB27164) | hydrothermal vent metagenome | biome: marine basaltic hydrothermal vent biome; feature: marine hydrothermal vent; material: mineral | place: Pacific Ocean | collected 2011-06-14/2011-07-23 | depth 1689 m
ATTATTTACAATTTCCGGATGCTTTATAACCTTATCAAAGTCCGACAAATTATTGGTGGTTTTTAAGCTGATCACCAGGTAGTTATCGTATTTTATTTCCGCCACTTCCTGAGGCGCTTCATCTTCACCTGCTTGCTCAGTACGCTCAACTTGCTTTACACTGGCTTCAGGCGCTTTATTTAATGCACTGCCGGCAATTTCTGCCAGCACATTAGCGGTTTTATAGGCGGTTGAAACAATCAGGTATTCCGCCAGCTTTGCATGCGCCGGGGGTACAATTTCACTTTGAGATGAAATATTACGCTCTGACTGCCTGGTTTTGGTAATGTAGGTTTTTTTAAAGCGGATTTTCAGTGACTCCTGCATTTTACCTGCCGCACTTTTTGTCCTGAAAAAACCGTACCTCAGCTGATAGCTGATCTGCTTTTTTGATTTCTGTTTTACTTTGACGGTGTAATAGCGATGACCATTGCTTACGTACGCCCCCTTCAGATCTTCTTCACTGAAGGGCTTATTTGAGCTGGCCACAATAATGACATAGGGTGCCGCCAGATCGATATACTTTATTTCTTCTTTGGCATAGACCGTGTTTATACTCGCAAATAAAGCGAACAGGGCCAGCAGCCATCTGATATGAATAGCGTGATAAGGAAACATGAGGGGATAACCTGAAAGCGGGGCTTTATTCTTTTATTACATCGTGAATAACGATGCTCAGACTGCGGTAACTGGGGTCCTGAACAATTTCAAACGATACATTACTTTTGAAATACAGTGTCAGGTAGTTTTCGCGCAGCACCGTTTCATAAGAGACCTCCTCAAGACCAAAACTGTATTTGTAGCGAGGCACCAGTGACTCTCTTAAATACACATCCTGGTTCTGATTCTGGTCCGCTTCACTGCCAATGCCGCCGCCAAAACCACCCCTGTTATTACCACTCCCCGGCCGACCCGTGTTGCTGCCATTCGAGAAACCCGATCTCACCGCACGACTGGCTCCACTGCTCACGAAATCCACTTTTATACGAATTTCTTTGCCGATCTGTTCCGGGTTATGAGAAATATAGCGCATGGGCACCCGGTACTTGATCTTGATCACACCGGTGAAACCACTTTTGGTAATCACGATGTCGTCCAGTACCGTCTGCGCAACACCCTGGGCCTGAAGGGTGCTGGATAACACCAGCAAACTCCACACCCCGGCAACCAGGCAAACTATATCCTTGGCTATACCCTTTTTCATCTCAATTATCCCCAGTCCGGATCCGATACTCTGTGCTCTGGCCCCGGCTCATGGCAAGATCCTGAACAGTCCCTCAACGAGCTGGCCGATACATCCAGATGCTCACTCGGATCATAGTCATGGGTATGACAGGCCACACAATCCGGGGCCAGACCCGGGTTATCCGGATAGCTCACGGTATTGGTGTTCTGACGATGACACTGGTCACAGCTCAAACTACCCGCATGATTCGTCGGCTCATAAGACAGCCCGTGAGTGTAGCGCGACACGTTCCAGTTATTGGTGCTATGGCACACATCGCACTGCGTACTGGAATAGTGCGGATTCGGCGCACCCTTCGCAATCGTGCCGTTATGACAGCTTGAGCAGGTACCGTTCACCTCATTGTGATCGACACGGGTCGCCGGGCTCCAGCTGTTGGTGCTGTGACAGGCATCACAGGTGTTACTGGTATTGGCGTGAGCCGCGTTTTTACCCTTCGCCGTAGTGCCGTTATGACAGGTAAAGCAGGACCCCAGCACTTCGTTATGATCCACCTTAACCACCGGGGTCCAGGTTGACGAGCTGTGACAGGCCTCACACACATTACTGGTGGTCACGTGTGTTGTGCCTTTGCCCCGTGCGGTGGAACCATTATGACAGGTGATACACGCCGCCAGTGGCTCAACATGGTTGGTCGCCGGGGTCCAGGCCTGAGTGCTGTGACAAACACCACAATCCGAGGTTGTCTGTATATGGTTCGCCGTTTTACCCGTGGCCGTCGTGCCGTTATGACAGGTCGAACAGCTGCCGGTCACTTCATTGTGGTCAACCCGTGTTGCCGGCGTCCAGCCTTGAGTTGAGTGACAGGCTTCACACACATTGGTGGACTGAATATGCTTGGCCCCCTTACCTTTGGCGGTGGTGCCATTATGACAACTGGAACATGTGCCATTCACATGGTTGTGATCAACGGTGACCGCAGGCACCCAGGCACTCTCTACATGGCAGGCATCACACACTGAAGAACTGTTAATGTGCTTCGTGCCCTTACCTTTGGCCTGAGTTCCATTGTGACAGGAAGCGCAATTACCCATAACCTCCAGGTGATCAACTTTAGGTATCAGTTTCCAGTCTGTCTTAACATGACAGCTTTCACAGGTATTTGAAGTCGTAATATGTGTAGCACCTTTACCCCTTGCATTGCTGCCATTATGACAGGTAAAGCAGGCAGCCAGTGGCTCCACATGGTTGGTTGCAGGCGTCCATGCTCGTGTGCTGTGGCATGAATCACAGTTAGCATTCGTTGGTATATGATCAGCTGTCTTGCCTTTGGCTATAGTGCCATTATGACAGGTATTACAGCTTCCCAGTACCTCATTGTGATCAACCTTGGTTGCCGGTGTCCAACTGGTATTTGTATGACAACTTTCACAGCGGTTCGTCGTACTCACATGTTTATTACCCTTACCACGTGCGGCAGTGCCATTGTGGCAGGTGCTACAACTCCCCATCACTTCATTATGGTCAACTTTTATTGCCGGTGTCCAGCTGCTCTTGCTGTGGCAACTTTCGCAGTTATTAGACGTTGTAACATGTTTAGTGCCCTTGCCTCTTGCAATACTGCCATTGTGACAGGTGCTGCAGGCCGCCAGTGGTTCCACATGATTCGTAGCGGGCGTCCAGCCACGTGTGCTATGACAACTATCACAATTTAGCGATGTTGGTATATGTCCGTTATTTTTACCTCTTGCAATATTTCCATTATGGCAATTAGTACAGGTGCCAATGACTTCATTGTGATCCACTTTTGTTGCCGGCGTCCAGCTGGTTTTAGTATGGCAACTTTCACACAGGTTGCTGGTGTTCACATGACTGCTGCCCTTACCACGAGCTATCACACCATTGTGACAACTGGTACACGCGGCTAATGGCTCCGCATGCTGGGTAGCTGGGCTCCATGCATTGGTGCTATGACATGTATCACAGCTACTAGTAGTAGCCACGTGGCTTGCACTTTTACCTTTAGCAAGACTGCCATTGTGACAGGATGTACATGCACCGCGCACCTCGGTGTGGTTCACACGGGCAACCGCTGTCCAGCTGTCTGATAAATGACACAGGTTACAGTTTTCTGTAGTCACAATATGTGAAGATGATTTAAAGGTTGCACTAATGCGTGATGACTTGGAGTGACAACTTGCACAGGTGGACGATATGCCTTTGAAAACACCGTATAAATGGCAGGTAGAACACTCAACATTACGATGCGCGCCTTCCAGTGGAAAGCCGGTATTAAAATGATTGAATGACTGCTCACTGCTCGCCGCCAGCGCACTGCCTGACTGCAAAACAATGAGTACAAAGGCCAACAATAAAAACAGACCACTATTGAGTTTACAGAATAAATTTTGCTGCTTTTTAATTTTTATTTTCATAGCAATTACGTCCAACGGTGAATAATTTATAACTTTTTTAATGTGCGATATACTCAATATGTCTATACATACTAAAGTTTACAACGGCGAAGAATTATCACACGTTGTATCCAAAAAGAAAGCGACAACAGTCTACTTTAACAGCATATTTTTATCGAACTTATCCGTTTTGTGACATTGGTCACATCGGTTCCCGAAGTCGCCACCGTGCACATCATCCCTCACATGACAGACGATACAGGTAGGTGACTGCTCAACATGCTCATCCATTTCTTTTTTATGACAGGCCTTGCACTGCAGGCCTTTATGTGAATATTCAAGCTTAAACTTTGTCTGCGTGTCATGATTAAAAAGCCAGAAGTGCCAGCCATTCGGGTTATGGCATTGCTCACACCGGGTTCCCATCGTTTTATCATGGGAGTCGTCTTTACGATGACAACTAACGCACTTTTTAGCGGCCGAATCTCTGGGCTCGCCCTCCTCATGACACTCTTCACAGGGAAGAATAGCGTGCTGACCAAGTAACGGAAAACGTGTCAAATCATGATTAAAGCGCACACTGTCCGTCCAGGAGGTCTCCTTATGACACTTGCCACAATCTTTTCCCTGGCGTTTATTATGAGCATCATCTGACTTATGGCAGAAATAGCAGTTTGTCTTGAGCTTCTTCTGCTTTTTGCCGCTGGGGTGACAGGCCGTGCACTTTATTTTTTTATGATGCCCCCTGATTTTAAACTTGGTATCCCGGTCATGATCAAATTTATTTTTATTCCAGCCGGTTTCTGAGTGACACTTGTTACACTTAATGCCATTTTGCTTATGATGTTTATCATCTTCTTTGTGGCATGCGTAGCACTTTTTCTTCGGCCGATTCTTTTTCTTAAAAATACTGCCCTTTTTGTGCTTATGACAGCTGTCACAGCTGACTTTCTTATGCAGGCCTTTAAGCTTAAATTTAGTCTTTTTATTGTGATTAAAGTGGCTTTTCTGCCACTTTTTCTCATTATGGCAGGTCTGGCATTTTTTACCGTAACGCCCCTTATGCGCATCATTGATGGCATGGCATGAGTAACACTTCATCGGCGTGTCTTTGTGGCGATTATCCGGATGACAACTTTCACAACTGGCTTTTTCGTGTTTACCTTTTAGAGGAAAATCCGTTTTACTGTGATCAAATTTGATTTTTGCCCAACCAGCTTCACTGTGGCACTTATAACATTTTTTACCCAGTTTTTTATCGTGCGCATCATCATCCTTATGACAGTCATAACAGTCGGAAGGAGCCTCTCTAAACTTTTTCTTCTCTTTATGACAGCCGCTGCATTTTGTCTGTTTATGCACACCCTTTAATTTAAAATCGGTGATTTTATGGTTAAATGTTTCACGGTCCAGCCCAACCACATCTTTATCTCTACCCTGATGGTCCGTATGGCAGCTTTTACATGATCGATTTTTAACCGTCTTGCTTTTGCCATGATATCCCTTCTTCTTTTTTACATCTGCAGCGACCTTCTTATGACAGTCCAGACACAACTCTGACTGATCACTCGAAAAATTTTCATGGCATTTGGAGCAGTCATCTTCATATTTAGCATGCCCCTCAATAAGCTTACCCGGCATAACCAGCTTTTCCAGCTGACTGACCACTGCCAGCGCAGGAAAACTGACGAACAAAGCTGTGACAAGAAAAATTAAGTGTAATTTACGCATGATTTAATACATATGAACGGCAAGAACGTGGACAATACCCGAGATCACCAGCATAAGAAACAACGGATAGTGAAGAAGATGCCAAAGCGAGAAGAGACGCTCATAAATTGAGAATTCGCAGGTTTTAATCACCGCTTTTAAATACGCCCTGATGTGCTTTTTAAGAATACGCAGGTTTTTATCTGTCTGTTCCTTACTCCAGCCCGCCTCTACCGCATGAGCAAATAAAACCTTACGCAGCTCAAAGGGCAGGGTGACTGATGCTACACGCAGCTTTGCTCCCAGCACAAAAAAACGTTTAATACTCCCCAGAAAATCAAGCGGCACATTGCTTTCTTTATGATAGGCTTTTAAGGTGTCCGAAATATCCGGAATTAACTTATAAGCCGCCGCCAATTGATGCTCTTCGCTATCAATGATGCCATGTAACTCACCCAGGGTTGCTTTTTGCCCATATAAGCCATAGTGGATTTTTGAGTAGAAATACCGCCCAACCAGGCCACTGCCGGCAACAATGATCATACACATCAGCGCTATCGTGCTATTCAGGGAGCCAAGGCTAAAATTAGCATGATATAAAACCGCTATTGGCCCAAAAACACCACAGAACATATGGAACTTGAACCAGGCAGGAACAGACCCCAGGTATTTGCCCACCATCATTTTCTTTCTGACGGGATAAAGCAGCAGCAACAGCATCATACTACCGCCTATAATCCCCAACGCATAGCCCAGACCATTTTCTGCCGTCAGATACTCCTCCGGGCGAGCCATAAACCCCCAGATAATTAAAAAAACAATCGTCAGTATCAGAAGCGGCGTCTGATAAGAGTAGTTTTCAATCGCATGCAGGGCTTTGCGCGCCTCTATCACTGCTTTGTCTGTAGCTTTCACCTCCGCTGGTTTAGCTTTTGGCTTTTTCTCCTCAGGCTTATCTCCGGTCTTTTCAACTGGCTTTTCTTTCTGTTTTTTTTCTTCTGTTTTTGGCATCTTTAATTTCTAACTCTAGAAAGCATTCGCTCAACCGTACACAGTTGAGTGGTTTATAGACAACGGGCTTAAAATTTGCTTGCAATCAGGCTATGATCAGATATAGACCGCACCTACTGTATAGACGCTTCCCTAATAAATGCCGGGAAAATACCGGACAAGCCCCAGCCAGTTTAAAACATTCACATGCATATCATCTGGCGATGTTTTTCAAACAAATTATTCAACTGACGGGATAAAAAAACACCCCTTGTTTAAAGGGCTATTCCCACTCACCAGTATAAAGCTATAAAAATCATCCGCTTACAGGTTTCTTTTCAATATACAAACAGCCGAAACGTGAACAACAACACACTCCATAAAACCATTAAATCATGCGGAACAGACCTAGCTCAAACCCTCATGGCGGATATTATATTATTGACACATAAAAGCCTACCCATCAAAACATTTATTGACAGCAGCTTAGCTCCAGACTGAATCAGGACGGGCACTTTAGTTTGAAGCATAAGCCTTTGAATATAATAGAAATTCTTCATGTTTCGAAAAGCGTGGGATGTTATGCCAATCACAATACAGCTCCCGCTAAAAATCTGTATTCCCATTAAACATTCATGTAATTATTTGACGCAGTTCAAAATAATTGCAATACCTCCTGCATTTCATGAGAAATTCATCATTTATACTAATTTTTGCTGTTAAGCTTAACGCATGAGGCAACAGATAATGATGTGCAAATATTAAAGATGTTTAAGTTAATATTATTGCTGTAGCGACCCCTGCAACTAAATTGCCACACCATAAAACTGAACATAAGCGAACAACTAAAACATTCATTTTTAGTTATCAGCCTCCAATACCTAAATACATAAAAAAATGAAAAAAGCCTGTTTGCCCCCTGACCCAGGGCAGACCGCAATAAAAACACCTGCGGTAAACATTTGTTACCTGCTTGATCGTATTAATAGACTAAAAGGTTATTTTGTTATGAGCTTTGATGACTTGTTTGCAACAGCCATCTATTCCACACCCATGCTTCTGATACTTGCTTATTACATGTTCGGCAAGAAAAAGAAGTATGTCAGCAGTGAAAACATAATGACAGAGAATGTCAAAGCGGGCTTAACCGAGCCTGCCTCTATTCACCCGGTTATCAACCTTAACCGCTGCAAGGGCTGTGGCTCATGCATTACTGCGTGTCCGGAGAGAAAGAAAAATGTACTGGGTTTAATTGACGGTAAAGCAGAACTCATTAATCCTACCTACTGCATTGGCCATGGTGCCTGCCTGAGAGCGTGTCCGTTTGATGCCATTACACTGGTTTTTGGCACTGAAAAGCGCGGCGTTGAAATACCCAATGTTTCAACCAGCTTTGAAACCAATGTGCCCGGCATTTACATTGCCGGCGAACTGGGGGGCATGGGACTTATTCGTAATGCGATCACACAGGGCGTAAAAGCCATGGAGTTTATTAATAAACGCAACGACCCCTCAACACCGGATATGCTTGATATCTTAATTGTTGGAGCAGGGCCTGCCGGTTTTGCCGCATCACTATCGGCACTTGAAAACAAGAAAAAATTCAAAACCATAGAACAGGACTCTCTTGGCGGCACGGTCTACAATTTTCCCAGAGGCAAACTAGTTATGACCGCCCCGGTTGAACTTCCCGTTGTGGGCCAGATGAAGTTTGGTGAAACAACAAAAGAAATTCTACTGGAATTCTGGCAAAAAGTAGAAAAGGACAGCGGTATAGAAATCAATTACCTGGAAAAGGTTGATGCTGTCACCCAGCTTAACCCCGGTTTCGAGGTTAAAACATCAAAAGGCGTGTATAAAACTCACGCCATATTGCTTGCCATCGGCCGCCGGGGCACCCCCAGAAAGCTAGGGGTACCAGGAGAAGAACAACCCAAGGTTGTATACCGGCTGATTGACCCTGCCGAGTACAAAGGCAAGCACGTGCTTGTGGTTGGCGGGGGTGACAGCGCACTTGAGGCGGCAATCGTTATTGCAGATGAAGAGGGCACAACGGTGTCGCTCTCTTATCGCAGTGAGGCATTTGCACGGGCCAAAGAAAAAAATCGGCAGAAAGTTGACCAGTCTGCTGCTGATGGAAAACTCACTGTTCTTATGAAATCCAATGTTAAAGAAATAGGCAAAGACACCGTTAGCATTGACCATGACGGCAAGTTAATTGAAATCCCCAATGATGGCATCATTGTAAGTGCAGGCGGCATTTTACCCACACCATTTCTTAAAGAAATTGGCATAGAAGTAGAAGCCAAGTTTGGCACCACCTGATTAACCGAATTTAATTTTATAGACGAATTTATAGACGATACTGCTATGTGTAAAAATAGACTCATGACTAAAAAATTCATCCTGTTACTCGCACTACTGGCGGGGCTTTCAGTGCTATCTGAAAGTGTACTCGCATACCATATAAACGATGCCAAATCTGCCATTCGTATACGTGACTACAGTAAAGCACTGAAAATATATAAAGAGCTTGCCGCTAAAAATGACAAGGAAGCCCAGTACCAGACCGCTGCAATGTATAGATCTGGGCGAGGCATTAAAAAGAACTATAAATCGGCTGTTTACTGGTTAAAAAAATCAGCTAAACTGGGGCATGCGAAAGCCCAGTATCACCTGGCCATGAGCTACGAAAAAGGTGAAGGCGTTTCCAGTAATATAAAACTGGCAAACAAATGGTATACAGCTTCTGCTCGACAAAATTACGCACCTGCAAAGAAAAAATTAAATGCAAAAACAAAAACCGGTGGAGCTGCTAACGTTAAAAACAAAGCAGGCAAAACCGCATCATTACACCGCGCAGCATTAAAAAATGATGTAAACACATTGCGTTCACTATTAAGCCATGGTGAGAACGTAAACAAACGTGATGATTTTGGAAAAACGGCTTTAATGATTGCGGTTGAACAGGCTCATATTGAATCAACAAAGCTGCTGCTTTCACATAAAGCGAAAAAAGAGCTAAAAGACAGTAACGGCGATACAGTGCTGCTTATCGCATCGCGCATGAACTACCCCAAAATAAGTAAACTGTTAATTCAGAGCAAAGCCAATATCAGGAAAACTGATGAAAAAGGCAACACGCCACTGATGCTTGCTGCTCGCAATGGGAGTATCAGCTCAGTAAAATACCTGCTAAAAAACAAAGCCAGCATCAATAAAAAGAACAAAAAAGGGCTGACAGCTATAGAAATAGCAAACAGACAGAAGCAAAAGAAAGTGGTTTCACTGCTCAAACAACATGGCGCGAAACTACCAAATAAGAAAATCAGATCAATAAAACCAGAAGCTCTATCCGTAGCTGAGCTACAAAAACTCAGCAAAAACAATCAAATGTACAAAGGCTGGTCGGGGCTGATGGTTGCATCATGGCTGGGCGAAATAAAAGCCGTGAAAAAATTACTGACATCCGGCAAGTCTGACATCAACAAACAGGACAAAGAGGGACATACACCTCTTTCACGCGCATCATTAAAAGGCTATGACAAGATCACCGCTTTATTACTTTCATATAATGCAAAAACAGAAATCAAGCATAAAAGTGGCAAAACAGCCATTTACTGGGCAGTTATTAAAAACCATGAAAAAGTGGTAAAACAACTGCTTTCAGCCAGAGCCAATGCAAATGCCGTGCTGGCTGATGGCAACTCAGTTATTCATTTTGCAGCACAACAAAAAAACAGCCGTATCATAAAGCTTTTACTGTCCAAAGGAGCCAATATAAACGCTCAGAACAAAAAAAAGGAAAGTGCGCTTATGCTTGCCGCAGGCAAAGGAAACACAGATACAGTTAATGCGATATTACAGAGCAAAGCAGAAGTAAATTATCTCAACAATAAAAAGCAGAACGCGCTCTGGTATGCAGCGAACAGCAACAAACTGGGTATCACCAAAAAGCTGCTACTTAAAAAGATTGATATGAACATTAAAGACATTGAGGGCTACACTATTCTTGGCTACGCAGCTAAAACCGGTGCCACATCATTAATCAATATCCTTATCGAGAAAGGCATCGACGTAGATATCCCTAATGCATCGGGTAACACTCCATTAATACTCGCCGCCGACAGGGGTCAGCTGTCAACAGTCAAAGCTATTCTTACAGCGGGCGGGCACCCTAACAGGAAAAATAAACTTGGAAACTCAGCATTAATGGTCGCCGCTTCAAAAGGCCATACATCCATTGTTAAAGAGCTGCTGAAAGATGGTGCAGATACGGGCATCAGAAATAAGAACAGGGAGAAAGCCATTACACTTGCTGCTGCCGCAGGCCATAAAAAAATAGTGCAAATTATCGAAGAGAATGACAAGAACTCAGGGCTATTGAGTTTCTTTAACTAAACATTAAAGCCTCTGTCGATAAGCAGAGCGCCATTCAGCTCCCTCTGCTTATCGACAGAGGGAGCTGAACCACAGAAAGAACACCACCCCATAATCCCTCAGCGTTCTATCGCAGAATGAGCTCATTTACACTTTCAAAACACACTCTTCAAACCAGTGCAACGATCGGGATAATGGTGTTACAACTAATAAAGAGGCCAACAACACGCCACTTGCATTAGCGATCATATCGTTAACCTCAAAGTACCTGACGCCCCCCATGCCCTGTAGAAACTCCAGGCTTACTCCCATACAGATAAAAGCAATAGCCAGAAAAAAGCGCACCAACTTCTGCTGATATATCTGAATAAACCAGGCCATTAAACCGAAGTAACCGATGATATGCAAAAATTTATCTGAATTAGTAACGCCAATATCAACCGGGTTCGGCGTAAGTGATGAATAAATAACAAATAGCACCATCAAATAGCCAATAGCCAGCCATATTGTTCTATATTTTAGTTTCTCCATTATACTGTCGCGCCAAACATCAAAAACAAAAATACAGCCAGTATAATTCTATAGATAACAAAAGGCATCATCCCTATCCTTTCCAGTAACTGCAAAAAATAATGAATACAAAAATATGCACTCACACCAGACAATAGCGCACCCAGCATCAACGGCTGCATGTCATTAATACTGGCTTCTTTCAGGTAATCCAGCGTTTTTAAACCTCCTGCCAGAATAATGACAGGAATCGAAAGTAAAAATGAAAATCGAGCTGAAGCCTGCCGACTCAGTCCTAGAAACAGACCTGCTGTCATCGTCGCACCCGAGCGTGAAGTGCCGGGAATTAAAGCCAACGCCTGGGCCAGCCCAATAAACAACACATCTATCCAGCCAATACTGTACTCATCACGTTGCCCCCGGCTTCTGGCATCCGCCCACCACAGCATCAACGCAAACACCAGTGTCGCCGTCGCCAAAACAAAAGCGCTGCGTAAATGCTCTTCAATAAAGTCTTTAAATAACAGGCCTGCCAGACCGACCGGAATGGTACCTAATAGCACAGACCAGGCGAGTCTGGCATCTTTATCCAGCCCCCTGCCGGTAACAGACGCCACCCATGACACCGTCATTCGAGAAATTTCCCTGCGAAAATAAATCATTACGGCACATAGCGTTCCAACATGAACGGCCACATCAAATGCCAGCCCCTGATCTTCCCACCCCGTAAGAATAGGCACCAGTATAAGATGCGCTGAACTGGACACGGGCAAAAATTCAGTAAGCCCCTGCACCAGAGCAAGCACCAGTATTTGTATAAAATCCATAATCCTCTCATCGGCTTTCGTCAATAACCATGTAAATATTCAAATATTGTCTCTAAAATCAGGGAGCTCATCACATAATAGCCATAAATTTATAATTCCAGAAAAAACATTTCCTGCGCTGTGCTAATCTAAATTAAACAAGGCCATTATTATACTTGTTCACTATATTCGAAGATATCACTAATGCGGGACCTTCCACTCTATATCAGTTTATACCTGCTGATACTGCTCACATCTTGCACCGGACAAACAGGTGAAGAAAGCAGCAGTAGCAATGCAGGCCTTCGCTATACTATCAGCGGCACAATTACAGGCTTAAACGGCTCTCTCCGCCTGCAAACCAATAACGTGACGTTAACAACCCGCAACAACGGCAGCTTCAGCTTTCAAGGTAATTTTATTGATGGCAGCAATTACAATATAACCGTTGCTCTACAACCCACTGGTCAACTATGCAGTGTAAACAATGCTATTGGTAGCATTAACTCTGCCAATGTATCGAACATTACCATCACCTGCATTGACTATACATTCTCAATATCAGGCAATATTTCTTCAACCGTATTAACCGTTGTTGACAGTGATATTAATGACCCTGGGTCACAGACAAATATCAGCAATAACACCGCCGCCAGCGCACAGATAATCAATAACTTATCCACCGTCCATGGCTTTGCCAGCCTCAATGGCACCAATAGAACAGGTGACCGCTTCGCACAGGCAGGCGACCCCAGTGACTACTATCAGCTTAACCTGCAGCAGGCACAAACCATTACACTGCAGGCTGTGGATTTTTCCGGCACTGAAACGCTTCAGGGCGACCTTGACCTGTTTCTAATGGATGCCAACAGCAATATCGTTGCCCAGGACACTGCCGGCACTGAATTTAAAAGCATCACTGTACCCTCTGATAATTTTTATTATATTTTAGTCGCAGCAGCCAGCGGCTCCAGTAAATATACATTGCGCCTGAATTCAGCCAATACCGCCGGCTTGTCTTCGCCTCAATCGGCTGATTTTGTACCGGGTGAGCTGATGATAAAATTCAGACAGAACTTATCTATCAATAACTTCAGCAACGCCAACACTCACCTGACACTATCTCATCACAACAGGTCAAGGGCATCGCTGGCTCAGATGGACACAGCAAATACATCACTGAAATTATTTAGCCATCACAATAACACAAACAACTCAACACCCGAATTTCTCCATGAACTAAAAAGTTTAAATTTCACCAGCTATGAAAAAATTATTACGCTGCGTGAAATTAAGCGCCTGAATTCACAGACAGATATAGAGTACGCAGAACCTAACTACATTTATCATGCGCTGCGGGTTCCCAACGATGATTTTTATAATCGCCAGTGGAACTACCCGGCCATAAACCTGCCCCAGGCCTGGGATATAACAACCGGTACACCGCCCTCCGGCAACGTGATCGTTGCCATCGTTGATACCGGTGTTTTTCTTAATCACAGTGATTTAACTGGAAAGCTCACCCCCGGTTATGACTTTATTTCAAATATCACCAATGCAAATGATGGCGATGGTAGAGACTCAAACCCTGACGACCCGGGGGATAATACACAGGCAGGAAAAAGCAGCTGGCACGGTACCCATGTAGCCGGCATTGTCGCAGCCAATACTAACAATCGTACTGGAGTTGCGGGTGTTTCATGGGGCGCAAAAATAATGCCTTTGCGCGTACTGGGCACACAGGGCGGCAACTCATCGGATATCATCGAAGCCATACGCTATGCCAGCGGGCTTAGTAACCGCAGCAACAGGCTTCCTGCACAAAAGGCCGATATTATTAACTTAAGCCTGGGTGGCCCCGGATTTTCTCAATCTATGCAGAACACCTTTAACGCCGCCCGTGCAGCTGGCGTTATTGTAATTGCGGCTGCGGGCAATGATAATTCATCTACACTTTTTTACCCCGCTTCCTATGATGGCGTGACTTCTGTAAGCGCAACGGACTTTCTCAATGAAAAAGCCCCCTATTCAAATTTTGGCAGCCGCATTGATATTGCCGCCCCCGGGGGCAATCAACGAGTAGACCTGAACAATGACAGTAATGGTGACGGTATTTTAAGCACTCTGGTGAACGAAACGTCCGCCAGTCGCAGTTCCGCCTTTGTCTTTTATCAGGGCACCTCAATGGCCTCCCCCCATGTTGCCGGTGTGGCCGCTTTAATGCGAGCCGTTTACCCGACATTGACCCCGGATGAATTTGATAATGCACTGAGAAACGGAAAATTAACTAATGAGGCCGGTGACGCCGGCAGAGATGATATCTATGGCTATGGTGTGATTGACGCATTAAAAGCGGTACAGGAAGCACAAAGACTGTCCAATGGCGGGACACCCCCCACCACACCCGCCATTATTGTAGCCACACCATCCAGCCTTGTTCTCAACCTTCAGAATACCGCACAGCTGAACATTTCTAATCAGAGCAGCACCCCTGCCTCAATCACCGGCTTTAGCGATAATGCCAGCTGGTTAACGGTGACAGAGAACACCGTCGACGCAAACAAACTGGGTAGTTACAACATTACAATTAATCGCAATGGCCTGAATAACGCCATCTACAACGGTACCATTACATTTAATCTGAGCACAGGAGAAGTGCTAAGCGTGCAAGTCAGTATGCTGGTGGGAAATATTTCAACCAACGGAGATATAGGCCTGGTTTATCTTTTACTCATTGATTCAGCCAGTGGCAATGTCATCAATTCAATTTCACCTGCCAGCCTGGGCAATGGCAACTACAGTTATATATTTAACTCCGTTCCCAATGGCAGCTATCAAATTATAGGCGGCTCCGATATAGATAATGACCAGCTGATTTGCCAGCCGGGGGAAAACTGCGGCGGCTTTCCGGTGGTCAGCGCGTTACAGGATATACCGGTATCCGGTGCTGACGTGACCCGCATTGATTTTAATATTGATATTGTCTCAAGCGTAACCTCTGTAAGCATCCCCAGCCAGAACAAAGCAACAAGCAACAAAACAGTAAACAACACACCGCTAAAACAGCCGGCAAAGCCACCTGCTAACAATAACTGAAAAACTACAGGCTATATCTCAGATCACGTATTTCAAAGCCGGGGATATTTTCTGTTAATCCCTTAGATAACCCCATCACTTTAAAACGCTCACCCATTTCGCCGGGCAGGCTCAGAGTTTTCATCTGCTGTAAAATTTTTAATCGCTGTGCTTCTGTTTCAAACACGGTCTGCTCCACAATATCCGCCAGTCCACAGTTAATTAAAAAATTACCTTGCGAGGTATAGCCATCGACATCCAGGCCGTGCTCAAGCGCCGCTTCAGCGACTTCAGTGAAATCAACGAACGCGGTCAGGTCCTGTAACCCGGGATACCACAGGGGCGCATCCATGGCCCGGTGACGATAATAACCCACCGATGTACCCATAACCCGCTCAGACGAATAATATTCACTGCGAGCATAACCATAATCAATTAAATACACCGCACCCTGGTTAATGCATTTCGCAACGGATGCAATCCAGGGGTTAATGTTCATATTTATTTCGCTTTGATATTCAGGCTGTTTATTCAGATGCGGAATTTCAGTCATTAGAGCAGCGATTTTATTTAATAAGACATCATCTGCATCACGATACACCAGCTGTAACTGCTGCTGCAAAACCTCTACACCTAACATCTGCACAGCGCCCTGTTTAAGCACAAAACGCTTTACCGGCATTGCATCTATCACCTCATTGGCAATCACAATGCCATTAATGGCGGTTTGCGGCAGATGATTTAACCACTGCACGCAATGAAGCAGCTCCGGCACCTGCAGCTTCAGGGTTTCATATTGCCGTTGTTGCAACTCCGCACTGAGCTCAACAATATAATAAGCTTCAGGCAGCTGCTTCAAAACAGATAACTCGTTTAGCAGGTCTGCCGCCAGCCGGCCCGAGCCGGCACCAAACTCAATAATGGCCGCTTGCCCAATTTCACCTAACAGTTTCGCAACAGGCTGCGCCAGAGAACAGGCAAACAACGAACCGACCTCGGGGGAGGTCATAAAATCCCCCTGTTCACCAAATTTCTGCAAACCCGCACTATAATAGCCCAATCCCGGGGTATAGAGTGCCAGCTGCATGTATTGATCAAAACTTAACCAGCCACCCGCGACCTCAACACACTGTTTTATATGCCCGGACAACTGTTGGCTGTGTTTTTTTTCGGCCTCGCAGGGCTCGGGTAAATCCAGAGGTATCATTAATGTTATAATCCTAAATTAATCAGTTGATCACACGGTTAATGTTGTAAGCACATGACAGTATATAAGGATAACTCAGTGATCAGGTTTCAGACTCTTTGCCCCTGATTTAACAACGGAGTTGATCATTCTCCGGGTTTATTGTTCACTGGGGTTATCGCTCACGGGCCAGACCGGGTATTTCAGCCGATATTTCGCCCGGTATTTTTTCAGGAACACTTCATTTAAAATTCATTGATATTATGACACATAACACTCAGACCAGAACCGCACTCATTACCGGTGCCGCTGCACGCATCGGCGCAGAAATAGCCCGCAGCCTGCACAGTGCCGGCTTTAATATTATGATTCACTACCGCGCTTCTGCAGACAGAGCGGAAACACTTTGCCGGTCGCTCAATTCAATTCGATCTGACTCCGCCGCAACTATACAGGCCGACCTGCATCAAACCAGCAGCCTCACCACACTGGTTGAACGGGCGGCTAACCAATGGGATGGCCTGAATGTTCTGGTCAATAACGCATCCAGCTTCTATCCGACTCCGGTCGGTGAAATCACTGAAACTCACTGGGATGATCTAATGGGGAGCAACCTTAAAGCCCCTGTTTTTTTATCCCAGGCGGCTACGCCCCATCTGAAAACAAGCAGAGGCTGCATTATTAATATTGTCGATATTCACGGCTTTCGCCCGATGAAAGCTCACCCGGTATATTGTGCCGCCAAAGCCGGGCTGGCCATGCTGACCCAGTCATTGGCTAAAGAGCTGGGCCCGGATATTCGGGTAAACGGCGTCGCCCCCGGTGCCATTATGTGGCCTAACAGCGAAATGGATGCCAGTATTCAAGCCTCCATTCTGGAAAGAACCGCATTAAAGCGCCAGGGAACCCCGCAGGACATAGCAAAAGCCGTTAAATTTCTGGTACTGGATGCTGACTACATCACCGGGCAGGTGATTCCCGTTGATGGCGGGCGCAGCCTTAATATCTGACCAGGTCACTGCCTCAAAAATCAAATGCAACCGGCACCAGCTTCTCTTTTGACTTATCAAATGCCTGCCACAGCTCCCCATAGGTTTTATTAACCTGCGGGTGTAACAGCTCAGGAGCGACCTCCGCCAGGGGCCATAACACAAAAGCCCGCAGCAGTATTTCATCCCGGGGTATTTGTAACCCGTTCTCATCAATAATCAGGTCGTCATATAACAACAAGTCAAGATCCAGGGTGCGTGAAGAAAACCTTGGGCCACTGCGGTCACGGCCATGCTCATCCTCAATCTGGCGCAACAGCTGAGAAACGCCCCAGACGTCTTTATCGGTTTGCAGGGCGATAACCATATTATAGAAACTGGCCCCCTCAAAACCAACCGCTTCGCTTTCATATACAGAGGAAAGCAATAGCTCACCAAACTGCAGCCGCAAGGCTTCCACTCCCGCACGGGTGAGCGCCTCACGATCAATATTACTGCCCAGACTAATATAAACCCTGGCCACTTAAAGAGACTCTTTACTGCGCTCAATCAGAACACCCACATCCTGTGAGCCGGTTACAGCACCCGGCTTGCTCAGACGCAGCCTCAGCCAGGGTACAGAAAAATCATTTAGAACAATCTGCGCACAGCGTTCAGCCAGCGTCTCAACCAGCTGAAACTCTGATTTTCCAACAAAATCAATCAGCCGTTTAGCAACCGATTTGTAATCCAGCGTGTCATCAATATGGTCTGTTTCACCGGCACGGCGAATATCTGTTCCCATTTCCAGATCCAGACTGACAATCTGACGAATTTCCCGCTCCCAGTCATAAATACCGATAACCGTTTCAATGCGTAGATCGCGTATATATACAATATCCATAGGTTTCTTCTTGTACTCAAGTAAATAATTTAGCTATTGTTTTCAATAAGTTATAAAACAAAACCGAGATTAAACCGGACACACTATACAGTGAAGCAGTATTCACTGGCAATGCCTGTTCACCCTAAATTAATCAGTTAGGCACCATAAAGTGTGCCTCTGGGTGTGCCCATGCTGATCATTATGGGACGTAATCAAAAAGAGCGCGAATGACGAGTCTTTAGCGGTTGTTTTGATATAGTCAGGTTTGCTCCCATGTGTTCTTCCATGTATTCTTCCTGGGAGCCTCTCAGGGCGCAGCACTATAACCCAACGGGTGACTCGCACTAAATGAGAATAACTAACATTCTCAAATACTTACCGTGTATTTGTACGGTTAACTGATTAATTCAGGTTCACATAGCCGATAAAAATAGCACTCGTTACTCAGGAATGGCTTGTTTAAAGCCATCTTATCCGGTATTATCACGCCCCTTTCGGATTTTCAGAGTTTGTCGGCAAATATCACCAGCAGCTCTAACCTGAATCAATGCATTCAGGTTTATTAATTTATGTTTTGACTGGAGTCATCCATGGCTAGAGTATGTCAGGTCACCGGTAAGAAGCCGATGGCAGGTAACAATGTATCACACGCGCACAACAAGACGCGTCGTCGTTTTTTGCCAAATCTACACAACCATCGTTTTTGGGTAGAAAGTGAAAATCGTTATGTAAAATTACGTGTTTCAGCATCAGGTATGCGCCTTATTGATAAAAAAGGCATAGACTCTGTACTGACTGAAATGAGAGCACGTGGCGAAAAGGTATAAGGAGCAGAATTATGCGCGAAAAAATCAGACTGGTTTCATCTGCTGGCACAGGCCATTTCTACACCACAGATAAAAACAAGAGAAACATGCCTGAAAAAATGGAAATCAAGAAATTTGATCCCAGAATACGCAAGTATGTTATGTACAAAGAAGCCAAAATCAAATAAGGCCCTGCTTTGTATAGCAAAAAACCCGCTCAGCGGGTTTTTTTTTGCCTGCAATTTATGACCGCATATCCACAAAAAGCACCTGCAGCTGCGGCACTTTCTGCGGATATGAGCTATATTTATTAAAATATTATAAAAAAACTCATTCACAGCGGACCACCAAGACCTAAGACATGGCTGAAATTTTTATCGGACGGCAACCCATCTACACCCGGGACCTGGATGTTTATGCCTATGAGCTGATGCCTCATCTCACCCCCGGCACAGATGACGAAATAACAAACAGCGACCAGGCGACCTCACAGGTCATTATTAATGCGTTTATGGAAATAGGCATTGACCGGCTGGTGGGCAAACAGATCGCATTTATTACACTCAGCCAACATTTTTTACAGGATAGTTACGAACTTCCCCTGCCCACTGATCGAGTCATATTAAAAATCCCCCACCAGATAGACGTTACTGAGGAGGCGATTGAAGGCTGCAAACGACTGGCAGGTGCCGGCTTTAAGCTCGCTCTGGACAATTACCTGCAATACCCGAAAATGCAGCCACTGGCCAGCATGGCCAGCGTAATTGATATCAATATAGAAAATCTGAGCGCCGCAGAAATACAGTCGCACCTCAAAATACTCAAAAAGCTACACCCGATTATACTGGCCGACCATGTTAAAGATCACGCCGAATACACCACCTGCCGCGATGTTGGCGTCGACTATATACAGGGCTATTTTTTAAATCGCCCCAGGGTGGTTCGAGGCGAGTCCCTGGACTCCAATCAGATGAGCGTGATCAACCTGCTCTCAACCCTGTACAACCCGGAAAGCGACATCGATACGATAGTAGAAGTCATCAGCCAGGATGTTGCCCTGAGTTATAAAATACTGCAACTAATGAACTCCGCATTTTTCTCCCGCGCGACTAAAATTAACTCTATCCAGCATGCCACTCTGATGCTGGGGCGCAAACAACTCTGCACCTGGGCATCACTCATGGCACTCAGCGGCATGGACAACAAGCCCCGGGAACAGGTACGCATATCAATGACCCGAGCGCGCAGCTGTGAGCTGCTGGCAGAGAAGGCGGACCTGCCAAATGCCGACAGCTTTTTTACCGCCGGCATGTTCTCATCCCTTGATTTATTACTGGATCGCAGCCTGGAAGACCTCATCACCCCCCTGCCCCTGGCTGACAATATGGTTGCTGCACTGCTCAACAGAGAGGGAGAACTGGGAACAGCCATTAACTGTACACTGGCACAGGAGGAAGGTGACTGGATTAATATTCGCTTTGCTGAGCTCAACCCTGAGACGTTATCAGATATCAATATCGAGGCCATCAACTGGGCTGAAGATATTTTAAACAGTATCTAACACAAGCCTTTCATGTGAACTGCACATGTGAACTGTTCTGGGGACATTTCACACGCTCTATCGTAAAATAAATCACTAATACTCCCCCATTCAAAAATAACATGAGATAACAGAATGTTTAAACTACTTGCCGCCGCCCTTATTGCACTACTCGTATCACCCTGCGTATTTGCCAACTGGCAATTAGTCAATGATCAGTCGGATGTCAGCTTTGTATCAACGAAAAAATCCAGAGTCAGCGAAGCACATCATTTTAAGTCATTAAACGGAACCATTGATGACAAAGGAAACATATCAATTAGCATTGCATTAAGCAGTGTCGAAACCAATATCGCGATTCGCAATGACCGTATGAAATCTATGTTATTTGAAATAATCAAATACCCTGAGGCGAATATCAAGGCATCTATAGACCCTGAGAGAATAAATAAAATGCGCGCCGGAGACACCTACACTGACAACATCAGCATTAAACTTTCACTCCATGGCTTTACAAAAAAAATCAATGGCAATATAAAAATAATAAAACTGACTAACAATAGAGTAATGGCCACATCAATAAGCCCCATTATTATTAATGCCGATAAATTCAAGCTGGCAGACGGAATAGAAAAATTACGCAAAGCAGCCAAATTACCATCAATTAGCACCGCCGTTCCCGTTGTCTTTAATTTTGTGTTCAGCAAATAGCCAACCACCACAGCTGAAAGACTCATTATTCAAATACACCGAATATTCAATCACTGAACAGGTATTTTTGCTGTTCCTGGATAATGGGTATTCATTTTTCATGCCACCACAGCATATAATGTCTCTCCAAGCATTACCCTTCAACCTAAATTAATCAGCTGGTCGACATAAAGTGTGCCTCTGGGAGTTAGATGACGTAATCCAAAAGACCGCTAATGGCGAGTCCTTAGTGGTTTTTTGATATAGCCAGGTGTGCTCCCATGTATACTCCCAGGCATACTCCCAGGGGTGCAATTTATAGTGCCGCACTATGACCCAACGGGTGACTTGCACTAAGTGAGAATAACTTATATTCTCAAATACTTACCGTGTATTTGTACGGTTAACTGATTAATTTAGCTTCAAACAGCAGATCGGATCATGATAAATAAAATTTTAATTCTTCTACTCATTGCACAGACAACAGCTTTTGCTGAAATCAGAATAAGGCCGCATGACTGGGCATCCAGAATGATCGGGGCTGACCTTGATAACTTCTATAAGCTAGACGAAAAGGTCTATCGGTCAGAGCAACCCGACAGCCAGACATTCAAACAAATCGAAGCATTTGGAATTAAAAGCATTTTAAACCTTCGCCAGTTTAACAGTGACGATGATGAGGCCGAAAAAACAGACTTGCGCCTGCATCGCGTTAAAATGAATGCAGGCAGTGTATCCTACCCTCAAATAATGACCGCACTGAAAAAAATAAAGGCAGCAGACGGCCCTGTACTAATTCATTGCTGGCACGGCTCTGACCGAACAGGCGTGGTCAGTGCATCATACCGGGTTGTTTTCCAGGGCTGGGGCAAAGATAAAGCCATAGATGAAATGAAATATGGTGACTACGGTTATCACCAGAAGATATACCCTGAATTAGCTAAAATGATCAAAAATCTGAATGTGAATTTCTTTAGAAAAGAGCTAGGGATTCCTGGTAAAAAATGAAACGGGCTATTGATGCTCACTACGAAAACAATTGTGCCTTTATAGCTGGCATATGTTTTTCTTTACGCCAGGATCAAACCCCAAGCAGGAGAGCTTATGATTTCAACCGCAACATGCTGCTGCGCAAATGTCAGTATTACTATTAGTGGGAAACCGGCTATTAATGCGGTTTGCCACTGTGATAACTGCAAAAAAAGAACAGGCAGTGCGTTTGGTCTTTCCATATACGTTAAAAACCAGCAGATTATACGTATTTCAGGTGATACAGAAATTTATGCCCTGAATAATAATGATGTACGACAAAAAAGGCACTTCTGTAAAAATTGCGGCACAACACTCTACTGGACGGTGTCCAGCCTTGCGGATTACACCGGAATAGCCGGTGGCTGTTTTGACAATAATCCGCTACCCGAACCAAACTATACACTATCAAATGAAAGTCGGCTTTCATGGTTACAGCTTCCCAGCTATTTTAAAAAACACATTGAGCCTGATGCCATCAAATAAAAATCCAGACAGCAAACGCCTCCATCAAATTAGTTCTCTGCTGAAATTTCAAGCTACTGTCAGAGCAAACTTAAACACGGATCCCTGATTAATTCAAGGCAAAAGCAGTTGTTAATTCCTATGCCGAAGCAACTGATACGGCAGAAAGTGCTATTGCCCGTAAAGTGTTTACATATTGATAATCCTGTTATTTGAGCTGACAATTTCAGCAACTCAATAGTGCCCCTCAGATATCAATCAGGAATCACAGAATTATCACCAAAAATTAATATTCAGGGGCAAAATCTGCCGAGATTTATTTACGAAAACCAACCACAGAAAATTAAACCCGGCTTAGCAACCGCTCGCACTGCTAGTTTTAATTTTAAAAAAACCTGTTACTAAACTCACCGGAATAGTCAATAGGATTAAATCATATTTTTAGATAATCTTCATGTAAGTCACATGTATCAGAAAAACCCCCCTGTATCCCCACATTTTTAAAGACAATGGCTTAATCAGCGACATTTACCTATTGACAGCTATATACTGCGCACTTCATCATATGCACCGCAAAGGCACAGGGATATATTCAACGCCTTTATTTTCATATGTTTTAAAAAAATCCAATTTTGTCATTGGTGCGTGACCTTCTTCAACTTAGCTTTTTTATAACCTGAACTAATTAAACTAGTGAGCTGACATGCCTAAAAAACCATCGATGAAGTATATTTATAAACAGTACCACCATAACAGCCAGAACGAAAAAACGCTTAATTACAATGTGAGAATGCCGGTTTTTACAGACGGCGAAAATCAACCCCTATCATACAGTCGAAAATCACATTTTTTTTCACAAACGAAATACGGCTCTTCAAAAAAAGCCCTTGATGCCGCAATTAAATATCGAGACAAAAGACTGAAAGAAGGCAACGGGCTTCATTTACTTGAATCTCACAGCAACAAGGGTAAACCCTATAAATCAACCATCACCAACACCTCTGGCGTGATAGGCATCACCCTTTTTATAAGCGAAACAGGTTACTCCAGTTATAACGCAACATTTACTCTGGGCGACAAAAGACAGCAAACATCTTTTAGCATAGCAAAATACGGCGAATGCGAAGCGTTTAAAAAAGCCTGCAAGGTTCGTTACAAGCAAATGGGGAAAATAACTATCGTTTATGATGACACCATCCCCTGCCTTCCCGATGTGCCTTACGACTTATGTGAGCAAATACAATGACAGACAACCCAGGGTCGATAAACCCAAGATCGATAAACTCAGGGCCGATAAATCCAGGGTAGATAATAGATACAGCCAAACCGAAAGATCAGCCGAACAAAAAGGGCCGTTAATTCCCGTCAATATAGAATTAGCGCATACTTTCGGCTGATTTTTCAGGCCCAACCACTCCTCATTTTACCCCCCCTATGAATATTACAAATTTATCGCGGTACCCCACAATCGGCTACCTGATGCTGCCTACAGCGCCACAACTGGAAACGACAGTTCCTGACCAATATTGATTTTCATCTAAATTCCTGAACTCCGCCACAATACTGCCGATTTTGTTATCGCAGATACTTGCACCATCACGTATAATAAAGCCAGATTTATTGATGGTTTATAAAATATGGCGGTTAAATTAAAACTTAAGCATCTCCTGTTTCTAAGCGCATTGGGCTCTCCCATTGCCAACGCCGGTGCTTATATTGCCCTGGCCCCGGCATTAATACATATAAAAACCGATGACGGCTCAACAAAACCCTTTGTAACTGATTTGCGACTGGGCTATGCCTATGAAAGCCATAAAGTTGAACTGACGACCATGTCCAGTATCAGCAATGATAACCTCAACCAGCTGGAGACAGATGTACCCGCAGCCGCCGCACTCTTTTACCGCTACACCATTAAGCCCAAAAGTTCCTTAAGTGTGGATGTTATACTCGGTTATAGCCAGATAGATATAGACTTCAAAGACCCTATGACTCCTCTCACCACAGAAACATTTGAAGGCGTCAGTTTTGGTGTCGGACTTGAAGAAGCACTGAAAAGCATACCTCAACTTAAATTTAAACTGGACCTAATACAGCTCTATCGTGGCGACAGGCTCAATATTAATTCTCTTTCCCTGGGGCTTCGCTATGAATTTTAAACATCTTTACAGCCTGTTTATTTTTACCCTGCTATTTATACTAACGGCATGCAGCGACAAGGAAAATGAAACCGCACTGGCAAACGCCTTCACCACTGCAGACCTGGACATTACTGCCATCAGTTTCCCTGCTGCAACCACTGAAGACGTTATTTCAACCAGTTCTATCGTAAATTATACGCTGGAAGGCCTGAAATCAAACGGCGTTGACACTATTAGCATAGCCGCCAAGGCAAGCTGGTCGCTATCAGACGGAGCCCTTAGCACAATAGATCAGAATGGCGCACTAAGCAGCGCAGGCACAAGAGAAAACATAACCATAACAGCGACAGTGGGCAGCTTAATTGCCACTCAAAGCATTACTGTGTCTGCGGCAAAATTTGATCAGGTGGTGCAATTAAGTGATACAGCTGTCACCATCAATATGTGTCAGGCAAAACCGATAAACCCCCTGGGTCGCTATATAAACGATGACGGCTCACCCGATGAAATTCGCCCGGTTGACAATAATATTATAAACACCATTACCTGGATTATTCTACAGCAGGAAGACAGGGCAGCATCTCAGAGAGCCTTCATTAAAACAGAAAATAATATTACTCATTTACAGGCATTTGAAACCGGCGGCGTCATTATTCAGGCTCAGGCACCCTCAGTGTACAATAATGGAGCAATTGTAACCTCAATCGATTTCAACCAGCAACTCGATAACAACCTCAGAACGGTAAAACTATGCCCAGCAGACACAACAAATATAATTGCCTGCACCTTAAGCGATAAGAATATCCCGGAGAACGGCGTCGCTTCTGTCATTGCTGTAGCAGACTATGACAACACCGCTGACGGCACGGTGTTTTATCAAAACATAAGCGCCTACAGCAAGTGGGGTATAGATAATAACATCAATGCCAGTCTCGCCTTTTCCACCGACCGCCAACAGCTGGATATCACCGGTAATACAGCAAACACAACCGCCAATATTTCAGCCGCCTGTGGCAATATAGAGCAAACAGTAACCGATGCTCAAATTAAAGATGGCGTCATTTTAGCCAGCCCGGTGACCTGCGCTAATGGCAATGCGGGCTGCAAAGTCATCACTGAAGCTATGACCATTATCGACAACCCGATCACATCACTTTCCATAACCGCTAACAATGTAACGTTACAGGACAATAGCAGCTTTGCTTTTAATACAAAGCCCGGGGTAATTACCTTTAATGTGACCGCTAATTATTTAAACAACAACTCACAGGATGTTACCTCAAGCGCCAGCACACGATATACCAATAACAGCACCACCATTATCTCCGCAAGAACATTACCAGGAGAATATAACGTGCTCCAGTCAGGTAATGCCGAGGTTATTATTGATTTCCAGAACCAGACATTTACGGCCAAACTGAGTATTCCAAACTAATCCGATTATTTTTTCCTGATCCAGTCAACTGAACGTAACTAAAGATGTTGTGAATGCTGTTACAGGCAATCAGGACAACGACCTGACAAGCAGCAAATTTCTCCAGCGATTGAATACAGGCAGTCGATAGTTCACAGGAAGGCGCAGCAACCAGCATGCCCGGTGCCGATAAAACCCCGCCATGTATCGGTACTATCATAGGCATTTAAAGCCGTTGCCATACCTCGCTCATACTCTTTATATTCCGCTAACACGTCAATATCTGGCGGCTGCAAAGACTGCAGTAACTCTCCCTGATCAGACAAACGTGTATTAATTTCCAGACAGTGCTCAGGGGGTATAAGCGAGAGCGGCGGCGCAGGCATCAGATTATATCATTCACGCCTTGCCTGACGAGCTATGCTTAGTACATATGAAAAACCACAATTAGCCACATAAACCGTTTTAACACCCCTGGCTTCCAGCACTGCATTGATTAACCATTGAACCGTGAATGATCTGCAGACCACCAGGACTTAACCTAATCTCTTCAATACCCTGCGGTATTGCAAGCTCTGGAGCATGGAGAGTTGACAGCAGCTTATGCGTGAGCAGCACACCGCCATCAAAATACACAAAATCGGTAAATGCCCCCAGTATCAACACCTAACCAATACGCTGGCATAGCTCTACATTAACTGTTGCAAAAAAAGATTAATAAAATCCACTTTCATCAATTTATACCATGCCAGCACTTGTATGCTGGCCGTTTCCTGATACTATTTTGCACCATGTCAGCACTTATTCAGGCCCAGAACCTACACCGTTACTACGAAGAAACCCATGCGGTAAACGATGTATCAATCCACCTGCAGCAAGGCGATGTTCTGGGTTTGTTGGGCCCGAATGGGGCCGGCAAATCAAGCTGCATGCAAATGTTATGTGGCGTACTTGCACCCAGCACCGGCGAGATACTTATTAATGGCATAGACTTGTTTAACAACCCCAATCAGGCTAAAAAACATATTGGCTACTTGCCGGACACCCCGCCACTATACCCGGAACTCACCGTTGATGAATACCTCAACTATACCGCACACCTGCGTCGAGTCAGAAAAACACAAATACCCGAATTACACAAACAGGCAAAGCAGCACTGCGGGCTGGAAGGCTATGGCAAACGATTAATTGGCAACCTGTCCAAAGGCTACCAACAACGCGTAGGTATTGCACAGGCAATTATTCACCAGCCCGACATTATCATCCTTGATGAGCCAACCGTTGGCCTCGACCCTATTCAAATGCGTGAAATTCGCAGCCTGATCACCGATCTCAGCCAGCAACACGGCATTATTTTATCGACACATGTACTACCGGAAGTCCAGGCTATATGCAATCGGGTACAACTCATTCATCAGGGAAAATCTGTATTTAATAAAGCCATGAGTGAGATTCAGCAGCATAACCAGGTAATGCTCCGCCTGCAGTCACCTGCCGACATAAATGAGCTATTAAAATTACCCGGTGTGGAGAAAATCGACAGAAATGACAATCACCACTACACACTCAATGGCAATGAGCTACAAAATTCACTCAGCCAAATCAGCCATCACTGTGTCAGCCAGAACTGGGGGTTACTTGAAATTCACCTGAAAGAGAACAGCCTGGAACAGATTTTTCTCGATCTCACAACAGGTGACACCCCAGCAGCAACAGAGGCAGCACATCCGGGAGCTGACACATGATTTTACAAATTGCTCTGCGTGAACTTCGCAGCCTTTTCTTATCTCCTTTGGCATGGGTTATATTGGCCGTTATACAGATTCTACTTGCATGGAAGTTTTTAAGTTACATTGAGCTGTTTTTTAGTTTACAACCCGAGTTAATTAATATAAAAAATGCGCCCGGCGTAACCGATCTTGTCGTGGCACCACTCTTTGATTTTTCCAAAATTATTTTATTAATCATAACCCCGCTAATTACCATGAGACTAATTAGTGAAGAAAAACAATCTGGCACATTAAAACTGCTTTTATCATCTCCGGTATCCATGACAGAAATTATTCTTGGAAAATACCTTGGCGCACTACTGTTTTTTATTATCCTTCTTTTAATAATGGCATTAATGCCATTGTCTCTGATATTTTCCACCGAGCTGGATATGGGGAAATTTGCCTCCGGCATGCTCGGGTTATTCCTTAATGTTGCCGCCTTTGTTGCCCTGGGCCTGTATATGTCAACCATTAGCCGGCAACCCGTTACAGCCGCTGCCGCCACTTTCGGCCTGTTAATTATGTTCTGGATAATTAATATTGCCAGTAACGCAACCACTGAAGGACATAATATATTTGATTATATTTCCATGACTCATCACAGCTTTCAAATGCTTCGCGGCATTGTCTACAGCTCCGACATAGCCTACTTCATTTTATTCAGCCTGGGCTTTATTTTACTAAGCATTCGCCAACTGGACGCGCAGCGCCTGCAATACAAATGAAAATCACTGCACGTACACAATTTCACTACAGACTACAGCATATTATATTTATAATATTACTGCTCGCCTGTATCGGCGTAGCCGGCTGGCTCAGCGTACAATATGAAATTCGCAGTGACTGGACGGCGGGTAAACGTCACTCGCTCAGCGATGACACTCTGCAGCTATTAAAACAACTGCCCGGCGAAGTAAACTTACGCAGCTACCAGCCTGATGAACCGGCACTGATGCAGGCTGTTACAGAAATATTGAGCCGATACCAGAACAACAAAGAAAATTTTAATTTCAAACTTATTAACCCTGATATTTTTATTCAACAGGCGAAATCAGATAATATAGAACGCTACGGACAAACCATTATTGAATATCAGGGCAGGCAGGAGCGCATTGAAAAATTGTCAGAAGAAAACATCAGTAATGCCCTGATAAGACTGCACCGCAATAAAAAACCTCAGTTACTTTTTGTTGCACAACACGGTGAGCGTAATATTAACGACACCTCTGCGAGTGGATACTGGCAACTATCCAGTCAACTGACAACAAAAGGTTTTGAAACCCATAGTATTAATTTATTACAACAACCCCTGACACCGGGCAATAGCGTACTCATATTAAGCACGGTTAAACAGCCTTTATTAGCCAGTGAACAGAAAAAAATCATTCAGTATATTAATGAGGGTGGCAATTTGCTCTGGCTTCAGGACCCCGCCCCTGACGATTCACTTCAAGCAATTGCAGATGCTCTCTCCATTGAATTTATAAAAGGCGTGGTGGTTGATAACAACCAGGAAATAAGCCGCATGCTCAAGCTGAGTCACCCGGCAATTATTCCCATACTGGAATACAGACGACACCCGATCACTGAAGAAATGCAGTACTTCACCCTGTTTACCAGCACCACAGCTATTCAGGATAAAACCGATATAAAGGATCCGGTAAATACAAAATGGATCAACACCGATTTGCTCATCACCTCCGACAGCAGCTGGTCGGAAACCGGGGATATTTTAATGGCAATAGCGTTTAATACCGGTAAAGACACCCTCGGCCCATTAAGCATAGGCCGTGCGCAGCAAAGACAGATAAAATCCACTTCCGGCATGTCTGCTCAGCGCATCGTTATTATTGGTGACAGCGATTTTCTCGCCAATAACCAGCTCGGGCAGGGAGCCAATCTGGATTTTATTCTTAAAACCTTTAACTGGCTGGCAGAAGATGACAAACTGATTACTATCGCCGCAAAAAATGCTCCCGACCTGCAACTTAAACTGTCTGCCACTACGGCATCCATTACCGGCCTTGTTTTTTTAGTGCTATTACCTCTACTTCTACTGGCTTGCGGCGGATATATCTGGCGCAAACGCCGCAGACAATAAACCATATAACAAAACACATGAACTCCCGAAACCTTATTAATCTGGCACTATTAGTATTATTATTACTGGGTGTTTTTTTGATTAATAATAATAACGAGCCCGTTAAAACACAGCGACTCACTGCCCTCAACATAGACCGCATCAACGAAATAGAAATACCCCGCACACAGGGTAACAGCATTCTATTCCATAAAAATGAATCATCGATATGGACTATGGATAAACCTTACAATATCAAAGCACACCCGTTTAGAATCAACACCTTACTGGGTTTAACTCAAATTCCCGTAGATAAAACATATGACACCCGCGAGCTAGAGCTGAGCCAGTACGCACTGGCTCCCCCCAGAGCCAGCATAAAATTTAATAACACTGTTGTGAACTTTGGAAAAACAAACCCTGTAAATAATTTGCGTTATTTCCAGGTAAACAACAAGCTGGCACTGGTCTCTGAACAGCTTTATCCATTAGTCAGCGCACAGGCTGCCAGCTTTATCGACCTTTCACTATTACCTGATAATTTCAATATCAATAAAATAGAAACGCCGCAAGCCAGCATACAGAGGGACAACAACGGTCAATGGCAGTCCACCGGCACCCCCCCTCTGAGCGCAGACCAGATACAGAACCTGTTACAGAACTGGCGCTCCACCCAGGCATTTGCTGTACATAAATATTTAGAGCGCAAACAGCTGGGTAAAATAAAAATTTATGATAAAAGCAGAAATATTACCTTTACTATTTCCGATACCGATCCCTGGCTAATACTTGCACGGCCCGATACCGGCATTGAATACCACCTGGACAAATCACAGAAAGACAGACTATTATTCGGCTACACGCCTGAAGGCACTGACGATGCCTGAACTACCAGAAGTTGAAACTTCACGCCGTGGAATTGAACCGCACATTATCAATCAGACCGTTAACGAGGTGATAATTCGTCAGAAACAACTTCGCTGGCCCATTCCCACCACACTAAAAAAGCAGCTCATTAAACAGCGCATTCAACAGGTTGAACGTCGTGGAAAATATATTTTATTGCGCACTCAGGTGGGCACGGTAATACTGCATCTGGGCATGTCCGGCAGTTTACACATTACCAACAAAAACACCCCGGCTGAAAAACATGACCACCTCGACATCTGCTTTAATAATAAAAAAATTTTACGCCTGCGCGACCCACGTCGCTTTGGTGCGGTGCTATGGACTAAAGCAGACCCACTAGAACACAAACTGCTGATAAAACTGGGGCCAGAACCACTCAACGCTGACTTTAGTGCAGAGTATTTATATAAAGCCAGTCGCAACCGCAGGGTCGCCATAAAAACCTTACTTATGAACAGCCATATTGTTGTGGGCGTCGGTAATATTTACGCCAGCGAGTCGCTGTTTCAGGCCGGCATCAACCCTAAGCGAAGCTCACATAAAATATCTCTGGCCCGTTACCAAAAACTGGTTGCTGCAGTAAAAAATATTCTACAACTTGCCATTAAACAGGGTGGCACGACATTGAAAGACTTCACCCATGAAGACGGTAAACCGGGATATTTCCAGCAGACGCTCGCGGTATATGGCCGTGCCAATGAAGCATGTATTCACTGCACCACCCCCATTAAGCAGTTTACACAGGCGCAGCGATCTACGTTTTACTGTAGCCAGTGCCAGCGATAATTTTTCACAGAGCACAATAAACCTGAAATTTCACCCTGTGAACTTAATTTATTTATAAATGATTTTTCTAGGTTTAACATACGTTGTATGATAAAAACAATCTTATTCCATAAACTTCCCACTAAAAAAATGACAAAAAATACCCCCCACTATCTGACAATCTTGATTTTTAGTCACTTGACATATCACAAATTAAAATCATACCTAATCCTTGAACCTAAATTAATCAGTTAACCGCACAAATACACTGTAAGCATTTGAGAATGTTAGTTATTCTCACTTAGTGCAAGTCACCCCTTCGGTGATGGTGTTACATTCTAAATTGCCCCCCCTGAGAGCACACTTTATGACATCCAACTGATTTTTCTAGGTTAAAACATCCGGGATAAGACACGCACTAGTAGAAAGACATGAATATTTCCTATTGCCAACCAATAGTTAAAAAGACTAACATCCTGCTCCTTGATTAAAACAGGAAGGTTTACAGCCTTAATAAAAGTGAAGAAAACTATAATAACAATATCTATTTTATTTTTTCTACAAAGCTGCTCGTCTCCGCAAATGAGCCAGTCTTCATCATATGGATACATTGTCTTTTCTACGTCTCTGATACCGGGGTGCGATAACAGTTCCTATTTTGACAATGCATCCCTGTACCTTGAAAATCAGTCCATATCAGACTCTGGCTTTAATTCGCCAATGGGGCACATTGGCAACACTGTCCCCTTTACAGTAAAAAATATTTCATATAGCCGTGATTTCGGGAGCAGCGGTATTGTTCATATAAAAAAAATAGAACCGGGAACCTATTATTTCAATACCATGAATGCAAAGCCAATCGCATTTGTTCATCATAAAACTGAAAATCTGAAAATTAAATTCGATGTCAGACCGGGAAATATCCAGTATCTGGGCTCCATTTCGCTGGGCACAACCGATTGCGCCGTATCTGGAATAACAGCAAATATTGGCAACCGAACAATATTAAATATTACCGATGAGTTAAGCCGTGATATGAAAATAGCGCAGGAAAGCTGGCAGAACATGCCAGACCATCTGGTTAAAACAACATTAGCATCGTCTATGTAACTGGAAATATAAAAAAGAGGGCACAGGCTGCCTAAAAGGACTGGTGCTAGCTGCAGATGCGCCAAAACGCCACTTTAACATTCCTGGGTACAGGCAATAAATTCAATATCAATAAAGCATCGGGTACTCTCGCCTTATATTATCTATTTCCTGATATACCTGCGCAGGTAATTTAAGGGAAATAGACTCTATATTTGATTTTAACTGCTGCATATTGGTAGCCCCGATCAGAGTCGAGCTTACAAAGGGCTGATTGTTTACAAATGATAAAGCCATCTGGCAGGCATCCAGCTCAAACTGGTTCGCCAGATCAATATATTTTTTAATGGCTTCATCAACCTGCGGCAGGGTTCTATGCTCCGCTCTGGTTTCTATTGTCAGACGAGCCCCCTCAGGGCGGGCACCGTTCAGGTATTTGCCGCTTAACATTCCCCGACTTAAAGGCGACCAGGCCAACAGCCCACAGTCTTCATGAATTGCAATTTCACTCAGGTCCGGCTCAAAATGCCGGCATAATAAAGAATATTCGTTCTGTATGGATGCCATACGGGGCATATTATGCAGTTGCGCAAGCTGCAACCATTTAGTCAGGCCCCATGCGGTTTCATTCGACAGACCAATATGGCGAATTTTTCCAGCCGCAATCTGCTCCTGCAAGGTTTGTAAAACCTGCAGAAAATTATCTTCCTCTGCATGAGCATCAAAATTTGGCGCATAGCCCCATATCTGACCAAAATGATACGAGCCTCTATTCGGCCAGTGTAACTGATAAAGGTCAATATAGTCGGTCTGCAGTCGGCTCAGACTGCCCTCTAAAGCCTGTATAATATTTTTTCTATCGATAACATTTTTGCCCTCTCTTATCCATGGCAAACCCGGACCGGCTATTTTTGAAGCAAGTATAACTTGCGCCCGATTTGATCTCGATGCAAACCAGTTACCAATAATCGTTTCTGTTGTACCAAAAGTGTCTGCGGCAGGGGGGATGGCATACATTTCTGCCGTATCAAAAAAGTTAATACCCCGCTCAAGGGCATAGTCCATTTGCTCAAAGCCCTGCGCCTGCGTGTTTTGTAAACCCCAGGTCATTGTTCCAAGGCCAATCACACTGATATCCAGCCCCGTTCTACCTAGTTTTCTGTATTCCATAGTGACTCCTTAATCTGAAATAAATAAAGCATATCTAATTAGTGCACTCTTTACACGAAAAAAAAATGACAAACTATAGCCTGTTTTCTATACTCTGATATTATCAATAAATGCTCGGAGAAATAAAAGCGTATTTCCAGACACGCAGAAAACAACATGAAGAATACAGCGGGTCTCAATAAAAAATATAACGAAATAATCAAACAGGGTCTGGTTGACTACTATAAAAACAGATCTTTGTACCACAGGGAAATAGATCTGGAACCGCTCTCTATCCAGATTGAAGCATTTACATGGAAGAGCGCATCATACCGTATTGATATTTTTCATCGCTCTGCTCTCTCATTTATTCCTTATAATTCCAGTTTCAGCTGGGCTCACCGCATGTGGATGTCAGAATCAGGCTCGATTATAAAATCTGAACCGGTATATGAAATTAGCAACCCGAAAAATGCCGACAAGCAAAAAACACCCCCCGCAGAAAACAGCGGTTTTTTCCCTGGCAACAGCCACTACCATAAAGAACTGGATTTTATAGATCATGCCCTTAAAAAGGCTGGGGCCGTGTACCGTTTTGAAACTAACAGTAACAATACAAAATCTCTTTCTATTGATGTTTCTGCGGGCTATACCTCATTAAAAGAATATTCTGCATCCATTATTGAAAATGCGGATAGTTTTACAATTCGCCTTGATATACAACAGACTGATTACCAGTATATTGCGCCATTTGATCTGCTGAACAAACCCGGTGATTTCAATGACGTTTGTCTATTTTTTATATTTGATATTGATAAATCAGACGGACAATTAAGCGGTATAACATTTGAAAAATACACCCCGCCTTCGCTGTGCTAACAAGGCGTAATGCAAGGCTATTCAAATTCCCCTGTACGACGCCATAGTGTCGTACAGGGGAGTCTGAGAGTAGATTTACAGCTTGTCGGCTTCTGATGCCAGATAGCTTGCCACACCATCAGGTGTGGCATCCATACCCTTATCGCCTTCTTTCCAGCCCGCAGGGCAGACTTCGCCATGTTCTTCAGTAAATTTAAGCGCATCAATCATACGCAACATTTCATCTATATTGCGTCCCAGAGGCAGGTCATTAACAACCTGGTGACGCACCTGACCTTCTTTATCGATCAAAAATGAACCACGAAAAGCAACCGCACCATCCGGTGTTTCCACATCGTAGGCTTTGCAGATGCCGTGGGTCATATCAGCAACCAGAGTATATTTTACCGGGCCAATTCCACCTTCATTAATGGGGGTATTACGCCATGCATTGTGAGTAAAGTGTGAGTCAATTGAAACACCAATGACCTCAACGCCGCGTTTGGTAAACTCTTCCAGACGGTGATCAAATGCAATCAACTCAGAAGGACAGACAAATGTAAAATCCAGTGGGTAGAAAAAAACAACGGCATATTTACCTTTTGTTGCTTTTTTAAAGTTAAAATTTTCAACAATCTCACCACTGCCCAAAACTGCAGCGGCATCAAAATCTGGCGCTTTACGACCTACTAGTACACCCATAACAGGCTCCTTTATTTATTGTTTAATCAGGGGGCTTAAGTGTTCACCCTTAAAAATCGACTGACTGCGAAATGCACGGTATCAGCTTTCGTGATTCAAGCGGTTTTTCCGGGCTGACTCAAGGGCACCTCTAATAATATCATTAGAAAAATACCGAACCCGTAAGATAAAGTTAATTCAGAAGAATACAAGTCTGTTTTCTAAAATAGAGAGCAAATAATATCTATCGGCATGATAGAAAAAACCAATGACAATATATTATCCTGCGCATAAAATATACAGACTCTAATCGCGCCAGCCCTGTATTCACTAATCTTGACAAGGCAGAACCCAGCCGTGCAACTAAAAACCCGTTTTTTTAACCGTGATGCCGCCTTACTGGCCAAAGATCTGTTAGGTAAGGTGATTCGCCATAAACACCAGGGGCGCTGGCTGGCCGCGCGTATTATTGAAACCGAAGCCTATTACATGAGTGAAAAGGGCAGCCACGCATCGCTGGGCTACACCGATAAGCGCCGCGCCCTGTTTATGCCCGCAGGAAGTATTTACATGTATTATGCCCGGGGCAAGGATTCATTAAATATCAGCTGCAAAGGCAAGGGCAATGCGGTATTAATAAAATCGGCCTTTGCATTTGAAGACGCGAACACCCACCCGAAAATGCCTGAGATAATGCAGCGGCTTAACCCGGCGGCATCAGGGGGTATTCGCCCCACAGAGAAACTCTGCGCAGGACAAACCCTGCTGTGCCGCTCACTGGGCATTAAATTAACCGACTGGGATCAGCAGCCATTCAGCTCACATCAGTTTTTTATTGATGATATTCACTACACCCCGAAGCAGATAATACAGACAACCCGGCTGGGTATTCCCAAAGGCAGGGATGAGCACCTGATGCTAAGATACATTGATTTCGATTATGCAAAATATTGCACTAAAAACCCGTTAACCCAACGTAAAACCCACTACAGACTACTCCACGCCACTGATGCTTCTGAATAACAGGTTCCGTTCCAGCAAAGGTGTTAACGGCTATTTGGCTTTTGGCCTGAAAACCTTAATCACATCTTCATTTGCCTGTAGAAAAGGCCCTTCAATCAAATCAACACAATAGGGAATGGCGGGAAACACCGCATCCAGACATTCACGAATAGATTTTGGCTTTCCCGGCAGGTTCACAATCAGGCTTTTACCTCGAATACCGGCAGTTTGCCTCGATAGAATAGCCGTCGGCACATATTGCAGACTGACCTGACGCATCAGCTCACCAAAACCCGGCATCATTTTCTCGCAAACGGCGGCGGTGGCCTCCGGAACCAGATCTCTCGGTGCCGGGCCGGTGCCCCCGGTAGTGACAATCAGGCAGCAGCCCTCTTTGTCTGCCATTTCAATGAGCGCCGATTCTACGCCGGGCTGATCATCGGGTATCACCTTATAAACAGGCTGCCACTCAGACTCCAGATAATCGTTGAGCGTATCGATAATCGCCTGACCGGAAAGGTCTTCATACACCCCTGCACTGGCTCTATCTGATGCTGTGAGTACACCAATTTTAATTGCTGACATTGTGTTTTTACCATCTGTAAGATTAATGCCGGCGATTATACCAAAGCTTCAAGCCGAATATTTCATCGGTAGGCTCGAAAAATTAAACAATGGCTATTTAAATTAATGTGTTACAGCTGTTTTTTAAGTGATTTACAAAAATACAGCTTGCAGCCCATCTGGCGTCATAGCCTTTTTTGAAGCCAGATAGACTGCAATTCTCAAAAACCCATGAAATATTCGGCTTAAGATGCCTGCGCACGGGCTGTTTGTTACTGCCCCCACTAATACCTTACTTTTATCACCGCCTTTTTCATACCGTCAAAAATAGTCGATGATATTTCATCCGGAAACCCCGCTGGCAGCTTTGCCGCCACCTGCTCTATAACCGTATCCAGCCCTCGGATTGTTTCCTCCATTATATTTTTCATTTCAGATTCGGGGAAATAGCCTCTTTTTGCTTCGTCGAGCCAGTGCCTGCCCATCATTTCATGCCATTTATAGTGATTATTTTTGCCACGAAGTGCCATGGCCATCGTGATATTTTTCAGTTCAAGCTGACGCTTATGTATTAGTGGATAAACCGATATCACATCATAAACCGGTGTCATTTCAAAGCGCCCCCGATTGCGCAGAAATATACTGAAATTTTTTGCATGGCCATCCGTTGCTCCCATAATCCAGAACAGAAAAACGCTTTTCATAAACTGTCGCCTGTCTTTTTCTGCCGCCATTGATGAGCTGAGCAATTGCATTATTCTGTTAATGCCCGGCCCACCCTCATTTTCATATTTTAATGCCGCTGCCGCCCCCAGCGCCTGACACATATCCTCCTGAGGGTGGCGAATAATCCAGCGGTTATCGTTTGAAAACTGCCGGTCAAAGCGTTCAACCACCAGCACTTCCCTGTCCTCAAACATTTGCATTTCAGCAGCCGCGACAGGCAAACCAAAAGCGCGTAATATTTCCAGGCACAACCACTCATTTTTAACACTGTCTGTTAAATCAATACCGGCATGCTCAATATAACCGATAGGCTGTTTAAATATATGGGTTGTGGGTGTTGTCCCCACTGGCCGCTGCCACTGTTGCCCATGCCAGAGGTATGCGGTCTTTTCCTGGGCACCGGCCAGTGAAATACGAAACTCCTCATCGCGTGACATGCCCAGCGGCAGCGAATGATAGTTTCTTAAGCTCTCTGCAATGGCAGACTCATCCACAGGCGTGCATTCAATTTTTTTAACATCAACCGCTGTCGCTTCAGACATCAGCTGTATAGCCCCCACACAGTCCTGCCCGATACTGGCCAGCAGGTCAAATGCCCGGTCTGTTTTTGTTGCAAACCTTTTCTGTATTCTGCTTCTTATTTCTTTATTGTCCGGTAACAGGTTATCAAAAAAATTATAAACAAGCTCTCCCTTGTGTTTTTTCTCTGTAAGCGGCATCGATAATGAAACGGGAATCGCATATTCAGCGTTTTGCCATGAGTCACGATACACAAATTCCTGAGCGCCACCCGGCCGCTGAATATACTCACCCACTTCATGACCATTCATAAAAACATATAACGACGCCATTACCAGGGAGCCTCACCTTTATAGGGCGTGTCCCGTGATTCCAGATGCATTTCAAGATTTAATGCCGACATTAATCTGAACAGGGTTTCCAGTTGTACGCCGGGGCGGCCACTCTCAATATTCGAGACCGTTTTCTGTGTTAAGTTAAATCTCTTTCCCGCCTCAATTTGTGTCAGGCCAAGGTTTTTACGACACGCTTTTAAAACACGCCCTAAGTCTTCAGGTGATGTAACTGGAATCATGATATATGCACCGTTATTCTCTGTGAAATATAAATAATATATACGTAAAGATATATTATAAACATATATACGTACAGATATATTTCAAATATATACCTGTACGTATATATATCACCAGTATACCCGTACGGGTATATTTGGTCCGAGTATTTCATGGTTTTTGAGAATTGCAGTCTATCTGACTAAACAGTTTTTTTGCGCAGGCTATGACGCCCGATAGACTGCAAACTCAGAAAGTACAAAGCGTGCCCATGAAATATTCGGGTTAGAAAGCCTGCGCCCGGTCAGGTACAATCCGGCCTTCTAATTCCTGAATACAGACCGTAATGAGCAACCACCACCCTATCATTATTATTGGCGCAGGACTGAGCGGCCTCTACCTTGCCTGGCGACTGCAGCAACAGCAGCGGGAGGTCATTCTACTGGAAGCCCGAGAACGCATCGGAGGAAGAATTGCATCTGCTCTCATAAACCCGCCGATTAATGACACTACAGATAATAAAATAGGCCTTGAGGTGAAGGTGGATCTGGAGATGGATCTGGGCCCCACATGGCTTTGGCCTGAATTTCAGCCACGTCTGCAGCAATTATTAAAGGCACTTGAAGTCGATACTTTTCGCCAATATACCCGTGGAAAGCTGTTATATGAAAAAACGTCACAGAATATTCAGCCACACGCCGGTCCCTCATCCCATCAGCTGTCTTATCGCATGGCAGGGGGAGCAGGAAAACTAATCAGGGCGCTGCGTAAGCAGCTAGATGATTCGAGCATTTATCTAAACACGGCTGTTACCGCGATTAATCAGACATCGCTAAACATTCAGTCATCAACTGAAAATTCTCAGCGGTCTTTTTCCGCAGACCAGATCATACTGGCACTGCCGCCTCGAGTTGCACTGCAGTCAATCACTTTCCAGCCCACACTGGAAAAAACCATTGCACATTTATGGGAAGACACACCCACCTGGATGGCAACACACTGTAAAATCGTATTTATTTACTCAACGCCATTCTGGCGTGAACAACACCTGTCCGGAGAAGTTTTCAGCCATCAGGGGCCCCTCACAGAAATATATGACGCCTCACCCGCCGACGAGCACTACTTTGCCCTCACATCATTTGTCGGCTTAAATGCAGCGCAGCGAAAGCAGCTCTCCCGTGCGCAGTTAATTGAATTCTGTATGTTGCAGTTACAACGCCTGTTTGGTGACCACAGTCAAAATGTTATTGATGTGCATATTAAGGACTGGAGTAATGAGCCTTACACCTGCTCAGAAACCGATTTAAACAACAACCACAGACACCCTCAGTACCCGGATAACATGCCGCGCACACTCAACAATAAAAATATTATTTTAGCCGGAACTGAAGTTGCCAGAGAAAATGGCGGTTACCTGGAAGGTGCACTGGAAAGTGCCGATGAGGCACTGGCGTTATTAAGTTGAATTCAGCTTAATAAACCTAGAAAAATCAACTGCCTATATGTCGGCAGAAAACCCCGACAAATTACGCTTACGGGATAACCAGCGCCTTACCCACGCCCCGTTTATCCGATGCGGCGCTTATTTTTTTTGTTTTTTTATCGAGAATAACCAGTTGCATATTGCCCCAGCTGCTGTCCGCCTGATTTAATTTATGGCCTCTGCTCTGCAGATCGTTAATCGTCTCTTTACTGTATGCATTCGGTTCAAAGAACACGGTATCGGGCAGGTATTGATGGTGAAATCTGGGGCCATTCACAATATGCTCAGCATCCATTGAAAAATAAAAGCGAATGCTGCCCAGTAAAACCATGGTAATTATTCGACTGCCACCGGGTGTACCAATAACCGCCAGGCGATCATCGGTTTCCAGAAAAGTGGGGGACATGCTCGAAAGCATACGCTTGCCCGGCTCTATGGCATTGGCCTCGGCTCCCACTAAACCATAAGCATTAGGCACTCCTGGTTTGGCGGAAAAATCATCCATTTCATCGTTTAATAGCACCCCGGTTCCCTCTGCCACAAAACAGGCTCCAAAGGGATAATTAATCGACAGCGTGGCAGCGACCCGATTTCCTTCATGGTCAATAACCGAAAAGTGTGTCGTATCGCGGCTATTATTTTCATGCGACACACCCGGTAAGAGCGCACTCGGCGTTGCCTTTTGTGGGTGAATGGTGGCCGCCAGACCCGCCGCATAGTTTTTATTTATTAATCGCTCAACCGGCACAGCAACAAAATCGGTGTCACCCAGAAATTGTGCCCGGTCACGATACGCACGGCGCATGGCTTCTATTGCAAGGTGAATGGCCTGGGGTTTTTGCAGACTGCTGAGTGAATAATGTGATAGCTGATTTAGCATTTCCACCATTGCAATTCCCCCCGATGAGGGCGGCGCGGCAGAAGTGATTTTCATTTCATGAAACTGGCCTGTAATGGGCTTGCGCTCCACAACGGTGTATTTTTTTAAATCGTCCTGTGTCCAGATACCGCCGGCTTTTTTAACACTGTTAATTAATTTTTCAGCGGTGGCACCACGGTAAAAACCCGCTGCACCTTTTTCGCCGATCAGGCTTAAGGTATTTGCCAGATCAGGCTGTTTAATAATTACGCCCGCTTCAGGTACTTCATTTTTACGCAAGAAAATTTGCGCCGCTGCCGGCGATGCTCGCAATGCATCCAGACGAAAACCCGCCATGCGCCGGTAATGCTCATCCACCTTAAAACCTTTTCGCGCATACTCAATGGCCGGTTGCAGGCTTTGCTTTAAACTGAGTTTTCCATATTTATTAGACAGCTGCTCCAGTGCAGCAGGCACACCGGGAATGCCTGCCGCCAATGCACCATTCATTGACAGGCCCGGCACAACATTACCGGCTTTATCCAGATACATATCACGGTGCGCTTTAAGGGGCGCTTTTTCTCTGCCATCAATCATGGTTTCAAAACCATCACTGCTGCGATGCAATAACCAGAAACCACCGCCGCCAATACCCGAGCTATAAGGCTCAACCACCGCCAGCGCTGCACTGATGGCAACAGCGGCATCAAATGCATTACCGCCCTGCTGAAGAATTTTTTCGCCGGCCTGAGTTGCCATGGGGTGAGCCGTGGCGATTCCTGCAGCGGCGTACAGATTTGTTGAAGAGAAAAGGAGCAGTAGGGTTATAAATTTTTTCATCTTTGGAATAGCCTGATTAATAAAAATTATTATTAAAAATTAAACCTGTCCAGTGCTGGGGCCTGACAAGATACCGGTACACTTTAAACTTATCCTGATCACACCTGTGCGCCATTACACCTTTCTTATTTCCGTATGCATAGAAAAGGCTCCGCAGAGGAGCCTTTTCTAAAGCAGTATTAATTTATTCGCCGGTGAGCTTTTTATATTTTTCCATTAGCTCGTCTTCGCTTTCCACATGATCCGGATCTTTTGGTATGCAATCAACCGGACAAACTTCAACGCACTGTGGCGTATCATAGTGACCTATGCATTCGGTACACTTATTGGGATCTATTTCATATATCTCATCCCCCGGCTCAATCGCCTCGTTGGGACACTCCGGTTCACACACATCACAGTTAATGCACTCGTCGGTTATGATTAACGCCATCTATTTAGCCCTACACTTTGAAGGGGCTCTTGCCGAGACCCGTAATAATATTAGGAAATGATTATACCCGAAAACAGGCGACTTCGCCCATACCTTACTTACGGTTATATTTCTCAGCTAATGCACTCACCACCAGCGGGTGAACAAACTCTGAAACATCGCCGTGATGAGACGCAATCTCCTTAACCAGTGATGAGGAAATAAAACTGCTTTTTTCAGACGGGGTGAGAAACAGGGTTTCAATTTCAGTCGCCAGATGACGGTTCATACTCGCCAGCTGCATTTCGAACTCAAAATCAGACACCACCCGCAGGCCCCGTAAAATCACATTGGCCTGTTTCTGTCGCACAAAATCCACCAGCAGGTCTGAAAAACCACAGATTTCAATATTGCTATAATCACACAGCACCTGCTCTGCAAGCTCAATTCGCTCTTCCAGCCCCAGTAAGGGGGCCTTTGATGGACTCGCGGCCACGGCAATAATGACCTTATCAAACAGGCGCGACGCCCTTGCCACCAGATCACTGTGCCCATTGGTCACAGGGTCAAAGGTCCCCGGGTACACGGCAATCACTGACATATTATTTCTCCTGCTTTTCTATAAAGTTACGCCTGATTAGATAATAACCTACCTGACCGGCTTTTTTTTCTTTTGTAACCCGCCAACGCTCAGGCAACTCAGGTAAGGGCCGGCGGCTGTCGGTTTCCAGGTAGATACAGGCATGCTCTGCCAGCCAGTGTTTAGCCTCAAGCAACTGACAGGCCTGCACCAGGCAATCACTGCTAAAGGGCGGGTCAACAAACACAATATCATAGGGCTTTGCCGTTGCAGACGCTAACCAGTCGATGGCATCCTGCTGTAAAACCTCAGCATTATCCGCCTGCAGGGTCTGAATATTGGCCGTCAGGGTTTTCACCGCCAACGACTGCTTTTCAATCATTAATACCGATGCACTGCCTCTCGAAGCGGCTTCAAAACCCAGCGCTCCACTGCCGGCAAACAGATCAAGGCAATGCGCCCCGCCAATATCACTCTGCAGCCAGTTAAACAATGTCTCTCTTACCCGGTCAGTGGTGGGCCGCAAACCACTCAGGTCTGCAACCGGCAGCTGGCGGCTGCGCCATCGGCCACCAATAATGCGCAATTTACCCACCGCTTTATTTACAGCCGCCACTGATTTTACCGGCTGACTCTTTCGTCACTGATCATGGCTACTGCTCATGGCTGTTTTGGCACCGGCTGTTTTGGCATCGGCCGCTTTTGCACCCACAATAACCGTTAGCATTTTATTGGCATGAATTCTTCTTTTTAAGGCGTCGTCAATTTTTGCCTTATCCTGCTGATTAATTTTATCTACAAATGTATTCAGGTAATCCAGCGGCAGGTCATAAAAACCAATCAGAGACAAATACTCTGCAATTTTTTTATTGCTGTCTATACGCAATGGAAAACCACCGGTGATGTTTTTCAGGCTATCCTGAATTTCATCCACATCCGGTCCATTTTTAATGTACTTTTTCAGTTCTGAGTGAATAATTTTCATCGCTTCATCTAACTGATCATTGCGTGTTTTCAAACCGATCTGAAATGGTCCGGCAGCGCGCATCAATGAAAAATAACTATAGGTGCTGTACGCCAGACCACGCTTCTCGCGCACTTCTTCCATTAATCGTGAACCAAAACCGCTGCCACCAAAGGCATGGTTGGCCAGATACAGTGCGTAATAATCTTTATCGCCACGGGCCATACCCACCTGCCCCATCAGCACCGTGCTTTGCCTGGACGGAAAATCGATATGAATCGTTTTAGCCTGCGCCAGCGGTTTCACCTCTGGCAGTGCCGCCGCATGCTGCCCTGAAGGCAGCTTCGCCAGCAGATTTTCTGCTATCTTCTCAGCTTCTGCTTTGCTTAACTGCCCAACAATCGAGAGCACCGCATTCTTTGCCACATAATATTTTTTATAAAAGGCTTTCAGGTGCTTGAGCTTCAGTTTTTTTAAACTCTCTTCGGTTCCTTCACTGGGCAGAGCATAAGGATGCTCTCCATAAAGCTCTGCAAAAAAACGCAGTGACGCAATAGCCCCTGGTGACTGCTTACTGCTTTTAACCGCTATTTTTAAACGCTCAAGCTCACGCTTAAATGCTGTTTCTGGAAAATCCGGTTTAGTTAAAATGTTTTTCAGGTTTTTCAAAGCCGGCTGCAAGTACTGGTCATCACGCAGGCTGCGTAAGTTCAGCCACGCCATATCTTTTAATGCACCGCTGCCAAATACGGCACCCACGGCCTCAAATTTTTCTGCCAACAGCTGTGCATCATCACCTGCCGCACCTTCAGATAACAGCCCATTAGTCATCACAGCCGTTCCCGCCAGACCGTCATTAGCAAGACTTTTTTCCTCATTGTCCCGCGCACTGCCCGCATCAAATACAAGCCGCACATCTACCATGGGTATATCATTCGATGGCACAAAATAGACTTTTGCACCGTTACTGGTTTGCCAGTGCTGTATTTCAGGTGATGCATATGCATTACTGATTAACAGTGCACTTATTATTACAAATAATTTCATTACACATTTCTTTTTAATGACCATGACGACCTCCCGCAGCGGCGGCTTTTCTACTGGCTGCCGGGTCGACCGGTTGTGGATCAAGCACAGCCACGGTCAGGCTGTCATCTATTAAATATTTTTTAGCAACCGCCTGCACCTGCTCTGCGGTTACCTGCTGAATTTTCTGTAAGTAATCATCCTTTTTCTGCCAACCCAGGCCCACGGTTTCCAGCGTGCCTAACTGCATCGCCTGATAAAACACCGAGTCTTTTTCATAAACCGAAGCCGCCATCACCTGCGCCTTTACTCTTGAAAGCTCTTTTTCTGAAGGCGCTTTTTTCTGAATATTTTCAATCTGTTTTTTTATCGCCAGCTCAAGCTCACGGGTGCTGTGCCCTTCACGGGGTACACCATCAAAGAGAAACAATGCCTGCTGCCTTGCATAAGGGTCATACCCCGCACCGGCGGATGTCGCAATTTCTGACTGACGCACCAGCTGTTGACTTAAGCGGCTACTATTACCGCCATCCAGCACACCCGCCAGCACTTCCAGCGCATACACTTCGTCGTTATCTTCTGCGGTTTTTAGCACCGGTGTTTTATAACCCATAAGTAAGTAAGGCACTTTCGCAGGCACCTTAACCGTAATACGTCGCTCGCCCATCTGTGCCACTTCCCGACGAGGTTTAGGCGGCGCTATTTTAGATGATTTTAATGGCCCGAAATATTTTTTAGCCCACAGATAAACCTGCTGCGGATCAATATCCCCCGCCACCACCAGCGTTGCATTATTCGGTGCATACCAGGTTTTATACCAGGCGCTTAAATCTTTTAGCTGCATGCTATCCAGGTCATCCATCCAGCCAATAATCGGCTGCTGGTAACTGGAGTTAATAAATGCCGCCGCGTTAAAGCGCTCATAGGTTAAGGAGGTGGGGCTGTCATCTGTGCGACTTCTTCGCTCTTCCTTAATGACCTCTATTTCCTTTTTAAATTCATCATCACTCAGCTGCAGATTACGCATACGATCCGCTTCATTCTCCAGACACAGCTCCAGCCGATCACTGGCAATGCGTTGAAAATAAGCCGTGTAATCCTTGCCGGTAAAGGCGTTTTCACTGCCACCATTGGCGGCAATAATTTCAGAAAACTCACCGGGCTTTAATCGCTTTGTGCCCTTGAACATCATGTGCTCAAGCGCGTGAGACACCCCCGTCACCCCCGCATACTCGTAGGAGCCTCCCACTTTGTACCATACCTGGGATACCACCACCGGGGAACGGTGATCCGGCTTTACCAGTATTTTCATGCCATTATCCAGCATAAAACTGTGCACACCGGATTCACTCACTGATTTTACGGCCTGCGTTTTTTCGCTCTCCGCACTTACCGAAGCGGCCTGAACCGGCTCTGCTGAAAGTGCCTGATGCGGGCGAGTCTGACATGCTGATAGCACGATCAGACTGCTGCTAATAGCGATCAGTAAACGGGTTTTTTTCATTATTTTCATCAATTTACCTGCTGCGGGATTACTCATTATTGCCCACCGAAGTGAGCCATTAAAATTACGCCGACATAATTATTGGCTGCTAATCAATCAGTGTGAGACCTCTGCTTTCAATTCTGGTTCAACCGAGTCATTCTGAGGGCATTTTCTGAATTTATAAAATATACCGGTTAACCTCAGCCCAGCGCAATGATAGGATAAGCCCTTTCTGATATTCAAGTACTCATACACACTATGTTTGGTTTTTTACGCCGCAAAAAGAAAAACACAGAGCCTGATGCCGCCGCAAAAGAAGAACTGGCGCAACAACCCGCAGAGCTTCAGAGCGAGGCGGACACAGACCCGACTGCCGTTATAGAAACAATAACGGAGCATGGCTCAGAGCCTGATTCAACCAATGAAACGCAACACAGCATAGCCGCAGTCAGTCAGGCTGACAATAGTTTTGATGAGCCTGAAAGTCGCGACACCTGTCAGGACAGCCATACCAGCGTCCAGAACAACGATAATGCAGAGGCTGAAGAATCCAGAAAAGGCATGTTTCACAAGCTGCGCGAGCGCTTAAGCAAAACCCGTGCAGGCCTGACAGATGGCATGGCTGATTTGCTGCTGGGCAAAAAAAATATTGATGATGACCTGCTCGAAGAACTGGAAACCCGCTTACTCACCGCCGATGTGGGCATTGAGGCCACCACTAAAATTATTTCTGACCTGACACAACGGGTATCCCGTAAAGAGCTCAATAACCCGGAAGCCCTGTTTCAGGCACTCTGCGATGACATGCTGGAAATATTAAAACCCGTGGACCAGCCGCTGATTATCGACCCACAGACATCCCCTTTCGTTATCCTGGTCATCGGCATCAACGGCGCAGGTAAAACCACCACCATTGGTAAACTGGCCAAACGCTTTCAGCAACAGGGCAAATCCGTGATGCTGGCCGCCGGTGACACCTTCCGCGCCGCTGCCGTGGAACAGTTACAGACCTGGGGCGAGCGTAACAATATCGCTGTAGTTGCCCAGGGCACTGGAGCCGACTCAGCATCGGTGATCTACGATGCAATTGAATCGGCCAAAGCCCGAAATATAGATATTGTCATTGCCGACACAGCAGGTCGCCTGCACACCCAGAGCAATTTAATGGATGAGCTGATAAAGATTAAACGGGTGATGGGAAAACTGGATGACTCAGCCCCCCATGAAACATTACTGGTTATGGATGCTGGCTTTGGGCAGAATGGATTAATTCAGGCCCAGCAGTTTCACAAGGCCATGGGCCTGAGCGGGCTGGTATTAACTAAACTTGATGGCACCGCCAAAGGCGGCATTTTATTCGCCATTGCAGAAAAATTAGGCACTCCCATTCGTTTTATTGGAGTAGGCGAAGGCATCGATGACCTGAGAGAATTTCATGCGGGTGAATTTATTGATGCACTACTGGACAAAGAAATGCCAGAACAACCGCCATCCGTCGTTCGTCATTAGCCTTTCGTCAAAACTATGGGCTCCTCACCGGATAGGTGCTACCTACGAGCACCGGCATATTTTTTCTTGCCAAAAAAACCACTTAGTGCAAAATAGCCCCAATGATTCGTTTCGATAATATCTATAAACGCTACTCCAGTGGCCATGAAGCACTCGGCAATGTAAGTTTTCACTTACCCCGAGGTGAAATGGCCTATCTCACAGGACACTCCGGTGCGGGTAAAAGCACCCTGTTAAAACTCATTGCCCTGATTGAACGACCGAGCAGAGGCAACCTGGTGCTCGACGGGGTGAATTTAAGCAATGTTAAAAACAACAAAATTCCCTATATCCGTCGCAATATCGGCATTATTTTCCAGAACCATCACCTGCTCTATGACCGCAGCGTTTTTGATAACGTAGCCCTGCCCTTAATTATTGCCGGCTACCAGCACAGAGAAATCGGTAAACGCGTGCGTGCAGCGCTGGACCAGGTCAGCTTATTAAATAAAGAAAAAGCAGAACCCATTACACTCTCAGGTGGTGAGCAACAACGGGTCGGCATCGCCCGAGCGATTGTACACAAACCCGGCCTGCTGCTGGCAGACGAACCCACCGGTAACCTCGACCCCGAACTGTCGCTGGAAATAATGAAGCTGTTTGCCCGCTTTAATCAGGTGGGCGTAACCGTGCTAATCGCCAGTCATGATTTAGACCTGATCAAACAGACGGGCAGCCCGGTCATCAGCCTGAATCAGGGACAGCTCACCCATAACGACCTGGAACAAACCGCTCATGACTGAATCCAGGGCTAAACCCAGAACTAAATCCCGAGCTAAATCCCGGGCTAAAACTAAGCCTAAAACCGAAAGCAACCAGCTTGCAAAAAGCAGCCCGCTAAAAGCCTGGCTGGTTAATCATGTGCGCACACTGATCGCCAGCCTGGGCACCATGAGCCGCCAGCCCGCCTCCTCTTTTATGACCATTGCTGTTATTGCTATCGCTCTGGCACTCCCTTCCGGCCTGTTTGTATTGCTCAATAACGCCAGCCAGATCAGCATTGGCTGGGATAACAGCGCACAGATTTCAGTCTTTCTAACACCGAGCACCAGTGAAAAACAGGCCAAAAAGCTAATGGCCAGGCTGAAGCTGTATGACGGCATCAAAAAAGTATCAATGATCAATAAAGATCATGCACTTAAAGAGTTTAAGAAAATCTCCGGCTTTGGCAACGCCATTGAATCACTGGGCAAAAACCCCCTGCCCCATGTACTGACGATTCAACCGGTGGTTGATCCAGAACGGCCTGACAAAATTCGCCACCTGCTAAAGCGGCTTAACCAAATCAAAAAAGTGGAACTGGCGCAACTGGATTTACAATGGGTGAAACGACTGTTCGCCATGCTGGAGATTGCCCAGCAAGGCATCTGGGTTATCGCCAGCCTGCTGGGCTTTGCGGTGCTTCTGGTCGTGGGCAATACCATCCGCCTGGATATTCAGAACCGCCGCGAAGAAATTGAAGTGACCAAATTAATTGGTGGCACTGATGCATTTATCCGTCGGCCGTTTCTCTATACCGGCCTGTGGTACGGCATTTTCGGCGGTCTGCTCGCCTGGCTGTTAACCAGCTTATCAATCGGCCTGCTGGATAACTCGGTTGAGCACCTGGCCAGCCTGTATAACAGCAGCTTCCAACTCAAAGGACTGAGCTTTTCAGAGGCTTTCAGTCTGATTTTTTTCAGCTGCTTTCTCGGCCTGGGTGGCTCATGGATTGCGGTTGGCCGCCATCTGAGCGAAATTGAACCCAGCTAACAGGTTTTCTGAGTTATAGACTCCTGCCCCAACCTTCCGCCGGATTACGCTGCACTCCATTCAGGCTTCTATGAGGACATATTTATCAACTCATTCACCGTTCAATAAATCACGGCTTATTTTAATACCCCATCGGTACCTATCGCGGCAAAATTACCACGAAGTACAACTCCAATATTGGAAAAACGCCCCCCCATATACACGGTTTTACCATCGGCGGAAACAGCTAATGCATAAACAATACTATCCGCTCTCGGGTTCCAGCTGCCGAGGCTGCCATCCGTACCAATGGCGGCAAGATAACCGCGATTAGTTCCAGCCACATTAGTGAGCCACCCCCCCACATAGACGGTTTTACCATCGACGGAAATAACTAGTGCACGAACAGAATTATTTACATTCGGGTCCCAGCTAGCCAGGCTACCATCCGTGCCGATGGCAGCCAGGTAATTACGAGAGACCCCAGCAACACCCATTGTAGTGAAGTCCCCCCCCGCATACACGGTTTTACCATCGGCGGAAATGCCCAGCGCAACAACAATATTATTTGCATTCGGG
>UOFI01000185.1_pt1 | contig 47926 bp, 41 predicted proteins | sample 1988361 | NCBI WGS metagenome assembly UOFI01 (sample SAMEA4712194, study PRJEB27164) | hydrothermal vent metagenome | biome: marine basaltic hydrothermal vent biome; feature: marine hydrothermal vent; material: mineral | place: Pacific Ocean | collected 2011-06-14/2011-07-23 | depth 1689 m
CCCTGACCCTGACTACTGACTACCGACTACCGACTACCGACTACCGACTACCGACTACCGACTACCGACTACCGACTACTGACTACTGACTACTGACTACCGACTACCGACTACCGACTACCGACTACTGACTTCTCGTTCCCAGGCTCTGCCTGGGAACGCATACCCTGAAGCTCTGCTTCTCGTTGACTGCAAACTCAAAAAGTGCAAACTGTATTTGTTTAATTTTTTGAGCGTAACCATGAAATATTCGGGTTAAGACTCTGATTCACCATCGCGCTCACCCAAACCACCCGGTGGCTTCAGGCCAAAGTGGCGATAGGCATTAGCCGTTGCCACCCGCCCACGGGGGGTGCGCATTAAAAAACCTTGCTGAATCAGGTAGGGCTCGATCACATCTTCAATTGTATCCCGTTCTTCACCAATGGCTGCAGCAAGGTTTTCCACCCCTACAGGCCCACCGCTGAATTTATCAATAATAGTGTTCAACAGGTTACGGTCCATGTTATCAAAACCAAAGGAATCCACTTTAAGCATGTCCAGCGCACTGGAGGCGATAGCTTCATCTATCCGCCCATCGGCTTTCACTTCGGCATAGTCTCTGACTCTGCGCAACAGGCGATTCGCAATGCGCGGTGTACCCCGGGCACGGCGGGCAATTTCTTCGGCCCCCTTCGGGTTCAGCTCCACCCGCAGAATTTGTGCCGAGCGTTGCACAATGGCGCATAAATCAATAATATTATAAAACTCAAGCCGCAACACAATGCCAAAACGATCCCGTAATGGTGAGGTTAATGAACCGGCACGGGTGGTTGCCCCGATTAATGTGAAGGGTGGCAAATCGAGTTTTATAGACCGGGCAGCAGGGCCTTCTCCAATCATAATATCCAGCTGATAGTCTTCCATTGCCGGATACAGCACCTCTTCCACCACCGGGCTTAAGCGATGAATTTCATCCACAAACAATACATCATGGGGTTCAAGGTTGGTAAGCAGAGCAGCAAGATCCCCCGGGCGCTCCAGCACAGGGCCGGAGGTGGAGCGTAAATTCACCCCCATTTCATTGGCAACAATGTGAGCCAGGGTGGTTTTACCCAGCCCGGGTGGGCCGAAAATCAGCAGGTGATCCAGCGCCTCACCCCGATTACGTGCGGCGGGAATAAATATATCCAGCTGCTCGGAGGCTGCCGGCTGTCCAGAATAGTCTTTTAATAATTTAGGCCGGATAGCATGATCAACGCTCTCGTCATCACTGACCGACTGTGCAGTTATAATGCGTTCATCCATTATTTCTGTGCCGCCGCCTGCAAACTAAGCCGGATAATGTCTTCCACAACAAGCTCATTGGTATCAATTGCCCGCACCATACGGCTCGCCTCCTGTGCTTTATAACCCAGTGCAATCAGTGCGCTCTCTGCATCACCCACTGGAGAACTGGCCATTACAGAACGAGCAGCATCACCAGCAGAGTTACCTCCTGTTGCACTGGGCAGCTGATCTTTTAATTTATCTCTCAGCTCCACAATCAAGCGTTCTGCTGTTTTTTTACCCACACCGGGCAGGCGGACCAATGCAACCGCATCACTGCTCTGCACACAGGCAATGAACTCACTGGCATCCATTCCAGAAAGAATGGTTAACGCCAGCTTGGCTCCCACACCATTTATTTTAATCAGGGTACGAAACAGACTGCGCTCACCGAGTGAGGCAAAACCATAGAGCAAATGCGCATCTTCACGTACCACCAGGTGCGTATGCAATACCACCGCTTCCCCGAGATTAGGCAATTGATAAAAGGTCGACATGGGGGCGTCTACCTCATAACCGACACCCTGCACATCAATCAGTAACTGAGGCGGCTGTTTTTCTAAAATGGTACCGTGGATTCTACCTATCATAGCTTTCTAAAATCACCGTTTTTTAAAATTTATAGATTTCTAAATTCATCGTTTTCCAAGGCCATCATTTTCTAAAAGCTCTTTCAAGTTGGACGCTATAAAGTGCGCCCCTGGGAGCTCAGATGTGGGAGCTCAGATGATGTAATTCAGGTTCAACAGACGGAAAACACCCGCACGCCTGCTTTAGTCATTAGCTTATAACCAGCGTTTTCTGGAACGTCGCCGGGCCGGCAGGGGAATTTTACCTTTCAATTCACGATTATGCGCATGACACAATGCAATACCCAGTGCATCCGCCTGATCGGCCTGCAGCCCCTTTTCCAGCTTGAGCAACATCGACATCATGTGCTGCATCTGCTCCTTGCTCGCATTACCTGTGCCCACCACTGCGCTTTTAACCGCCTTGGGCATATACTCATGTACTACTAGCCCCGCCTGTACAGCTGCGCAGATAGCCGCTCCCCTGGCCTGACCCAGCTTTAGTGCTGAATCGACATTTTTATTAACAAAAACCTGTTCGATGGAAAGCTCCAGCGGTTGATATTCGAGAATAACATCACTCACCTGCTGAAAGATATAACCGAGGCGCTGCGGGAAGTCATCACCCTTTACATAAATACAGCCACTGTCTACATGTACCGAACGCACACCGTCGGTATCAATAATGCCATAGCCTGTCTGGCGTGAGCCCGGGTCTATTCCCAGAATACGAATTCGCGCCACTCTATATATCACTCAACGGAGCCATAAAACCCTCAAAAAAAAACAATAACCCCCCCTGCTCAGTTCTATATTAAAATAAAAATATCACTCACTGGCACTTAACAGGGACTAAAAGGCATACCCCTAAAGGTATTTAGGCTTAAATTTTAGTTTAAGCACATATTTTCTGTCGCTCTTACCGTGGACTGAATCATATGCAAGAATAACCACGCTATCGACAGCCGCAGGAATTTTAATATTTCTTAATGAGCGAGTGAATGGCTGTTCTTTTACATGGGGGTGTGCCAGCACTCTTCGCCCCAACAGCTCACCCTGCGGGGTCAATATCTCCCAGCCATTTGCAAAATGCGTCCAGCCTTCATCAGCATGTCGAATGCTCACATCAAAATTGCATATTCGTTCTTCATTGCAATCTGCCACCACCTGCTCAACCTGAGCTTTACCTGCATAAATAACCGGAGAAAAGCACAGCCAAAAAAACACATAACCGAATATGTTTTTTACAGACCGAACACAGAACAAACACTTTTCTATAAACCGGGTTTTACTCATTCGATACCACCGCTTCACTGTTGCCTGCCCCTGGCTTCGGCTCAGCTTTTTTAACACGAATTTTATTCCCTTCAACATTAATGCCATTCAGCTCTTTCATTGCTGCTTTCGCATCTCCCTGTTTTGGCATCTCAATAAAACCAAAGCCTTTGGAAACACCCGTATCCTGGTCCATCACCAAAGAACAGGACTGAACCGTGCCATGAGCCTCGAACAAGGTTCTCAGCTCAGCTTCTGTTGTGCTGCGCGCCAGATTTCGTACCAGTATTTTCATATAGCCACCCTGCTCCTTTTAAACTTTTTGATTAATAACGGATTATACACTGGTCTGCAGCATCAAAGCGGAATTGATTTTTTCTACAATAAACTACGGGCATATGAAATAAACACCCTTACAAATCAACAAATATCAATGACCTGATAATATTTCTTCTGGCCTGCCAGCATCACGTCCACCTCATCACCAACCAAACATCCCAACACTGCTTTACCTAGCGGCGCCGAAGGGGTAATAACCAATACATCTCTGCCCATATAGCTTATTTTTAATCCACCTGCAGCAGGCCCCAAAAATAGAGTTTGCTCAACACCCTGCTCATCTTTCAGTATAAATAAGGCACCTGAGGAGACGCCCTGCAGGTGAGTGGCGACTCTTTTCAGCATCAGTTTGTCAAATGCCAGCAAATCAACTTCACATTCTGCCACCCGTTGAGACTGACCATGAGCCAGGTAAGCCGCTTCAAGCCCCAGGGTGTCGTATTTATTTTCAGCTTCGTTCTCTTGCGCTGTCGCCGTATCGTGAGCCCGACTGGCCGCATCAACCGCTCCCTGATGAACCTGTTTAAGCGCATGCACAATTTGCTTAAGCAGGTCCTGTTTATTTATTTCTGTTAACGACACTGGACTTAACATCACTGATTAATAATGCGGAGCTTAATAACACCGATTCATAACACCGAGCTCGACTCATTTTGACCCCCATATTTTAGCAACCGCACGATCCGAGCCGACAAAGCCTATTAATAAGGCCAGCAAACCACTGCCACCAAAAACCAGCACCGGAAACAGATAACCGGGATCTTCACCCCGAGCCAGCACAAATACAAGAGTGGCCAGTGCCGTAAACAGGCAGCCCATAACAACTAAAATAATTCGGTGCGATGCGTTATAAACGAATGCCTCAGTACCTGACTCGAAAATACTAAGCACTGGAGAGAATATTATTCGGATGATTTTTTTCACGGGTTATTTAATTTCTGCCATGCTCTGTGATACTTTGCGACTCGCTCCAGGTCTTTGCTCTCAAGAGAGTTCAGCCGCAACACATTGATATTGTCCTCAATATCAGCTTTTTTGATTTTTAATGCCAGTTTATTTTTCAACACTCTATCAATAAAATCATCGTAGCTCTCACCGTCGACTTTACTCAGCAGTTGAACTGCTTTCACAATATTTTCCGGTATACCCATACCTAACAGGTCCTGCGCCGTATAATCAGAGTCTTCAATAACATCATGTAATAAAGCAACAGACATTTCCTCTTCTGTCTGCATTTCAGCCATTAAACGCAAAGGGTGCAATATATATGCCTTGCCGGCTTTGTCCTTCTGACCGGCATAAGCGTTAAGGGCTATTTGCAAAGACTTTTCAATAAGATTCTCTTCAATATGCTCCATAATTTTTTATACTTCGTTTATTATTGTATTATGATACAGGTCTTCAACGGGGAAAATCATCGTATAATCATCCCAGTTTAAATTACCGTCAATAATTTTAAAGTTTAAAAAGCTATCAACGGTTCTATATTTTTCATAATCAGGGTGCGTACTGGTCAATATAAAAGTAGAAAAATCAACCCTTTCATGGTGGTCATCATTAAACTTAATATCTAATATATGCCCTTTTATATGAGTGGCAGATAGCACCTTTAGTTGCATTTTTCTATTTTGCACAGTTCTGAATTCCAGCACCATATATTATCCGCCTGCATATGAACACCTCCCAGCCAGTAATCAGGCGGTGTAATATCGAGCCAGTTTCTTTTACCTGACAGCACGTCCTCACCCGTTGGCGTGATAGATAAAATACACCCCTTCGCTGTTTCAGCGTTTATGGCCTGACTTATTCCGCCCTTAGATGCATCTAGTAATACAGCCTTTGAATTTAACATGCTCTGAAGAATAGCCCAGAAACTGGAGTCCCCCAGAAACACCCGATCTTCTGCTCCCTGATTAAGAGCAAAGGCTTTCCATGCGCCAATTTCTCCCTCAGAGATTATTTCCAGAAGCTGTTGTGCGGTACGTGACAGACCATTAAATTTACTCGGAAACTCTTCCAGCTGCCGAAGAACGGCTGCCTTTAAAAACGGCAGCACACAGGTGTCAGTCCGCAGCAATTCATTCCATTGCTGCGGCGAACTCGCACAATAAGCAGACCAGGCCATGTGTGAGAGCGACAGATGCCGGTCTGTAACCGGCTCCTCATAACTCAGCATTCCCCTCATTTCATCTGTTGGAAGCTGCCCCAGATACTTGTCAGCACAGATAATCGACAAATTATTTTTGTGATTATTATGCTTATAAAACCAGTCCAGTATTTGCAAAATTTGTAACTGATCGTAAAGATCATGTTCAAACCATAGAATGACTTTTTCATATTTTTCAAAAGATTTGAGTGAATTATCCCTTTCAATAAACTCTTTATCTATATCGCCCAGCTCACCCCAGCCCCTGCTACTAATAAACTCTGCCCGCACCCGGGAAAGAGCTTCAAGCGAAACATGACCGGGTACCGGGCCATCATGCAGTACATCGCGCCAGGGTAGAAACACACCTGGGATATTCGCCTTGCGCATAACTGCTACGGCACAGTCACCGTTTGTAATATTCAGTATATTATCCATATATGACTGTTTTCACACGATCAAAACGAATGCCTGTTAATTTGCAAGCTTTGGCAGAAATGAAATATCAACATAGTATTTTTCCGGGTTATCCTTTTCAATTAACACTGTAATGTCATCTCCATTAATATGCTCCGAAGGATCGAACCAGATATTTTCACTTTTGAACACATGTAATTTTGACGAAGCCGGGTTTTCCCATTGCGTATAAATATTATACGGACTTCGGTTGTTAACCTTCAGCGAACTATTAATCTCAATACTTTGTAGTTTCGTATTAATTTTAACGCCATGCTCTTTCAGGTATTTAATTTTTCTGCTGTTCAGAATCCCTATCAACAGGATAATAAAACCGATTGAGAAAAACACGGTTCCAAGGCCGGCCAATATAGTCGCCCCGCCCCACAGTGACATATAACTGTTAATCCGTGCTGACTTCGGCTCCGATTCCAGATAAAGCACATCAATGATTTCGCCCACATCATAGCTGGGCGGATTACTGCCGTTTGAAGACAGAAATTCAATAACCGAGCCATTAAATGTTTTAAATTCTACCACTGGTGCATAGGTAGATGAATCGTTTGACCTTGACTCCACAAGATCAACAACCTGGCCTTCGGTAACGATTGCATCGACAAGAAACGCCTGCGTTCCCTTATACAGAAAAAAAGCCCCCACTAACATTCCCAGACCGATGACAGTAAAGAGATATTTAATAACTTTCATTCAATTTCCTTTTATAACCAATAAATCAGGCATAACACTCTAACGAGTTTATTAGATCAGGCACATTTTTAAAGGGGCCCAACTGATTAATTCAGGTTCAACCACCACAAATAAAAATTAGCGTATTTTGTGTTTATTCGCGGAAAAATAGCCTTTAGCTTTTAACCCGTAGCATCAAACAGTAAATTAGTCGCCTCATCGCCAAATTTTCCGGCTCGCAGAAAGGTTATCACCTGCATTGCAACTTCTTCTGAATATAACAGCCCAAAATGATTAACCGTCATGGTTATATAGTCGGTGGCTCCGTCAAGGTAGGTTTCCTCAACAGAGACCGTGCCATCATGGGGTAAGGCCGGCCCGCCGACCACCAGGCCAACACCCAGAGGAAAGTTGCCGGATATCACACCCAGATCGCGCCACTTGGCCCAGACCGGTCTGTCACCCAGCAGGCCATGTTCAATACTCTTACCCATTGTCCAGCGGGTCATCAGGGTGCTGTACAACCGGCGGGCAACCTGACTGCCATTAACCGCAACCCCAAGAAAAACCACGCGACCTTTTTTTTCAACGATGTGTTTATCGAACAGGTGCAACAGCACCAGACCGCCCAGTGAATGGCAGACAAAGTGTACGACCTTCGCCTCGAGTAAATGGGTGAATTTGTTGAGTTGCTCGGCGTTTTCTTCAGGCGAGCATTTGAGCGAATGGTAACGAAACAAATGACATTCATATCCGGCGTCGGTCAGGCGCTGACGCAAACGGAACATTTCTGAGCCGTTCATCCAGATGCCGTGTATAAGTATGACTGCTTCTTTCATACCGACAAAATACCCAAATTAACCTGATTATTAAAGCACTTTATCTGTTTTTCAGAGATTTCTTCTGTTTCTGGCTTTTTCAGCCCCTGATAGCAACTTGTCAGGGAGAGACTTCAAGCATGCGCTGCAGTGCCAGGCGAGCATTTTCTGCAACGTCCTGCGGTACTGATATTTGATTAACCACATTGCCCTCCACCAGGTTTTCCAGGGTCCATGCCAGGTGTTGCGGGTCTATACGGAACATGGTTGAGCACATGCACACGGTGGGTGACATAAAATGCACCTGCTTACCTTGCCCTGCAAACTGGTCTTTCAGGCGATTAACCAGGTTAAGCTCGGTGCCCACCAGCCAACGGGTGTTGGGCTCTGCATCTCGAATAGTGTTGATGATATATTCAGTTGAGCCAACATAGTCTGATTTCTGGCAGACCTCGTAGGAGCTCTCAGGGTGGGAAATTATTTTTGTTTCCGGGTGCTTCAGTTTGAAGTTATCGATCTGCTCTGGGGTGAACATCTGGTGAACTGAGCAAAAACCCTTCCACAGGATCATTCGGGCTTTTTTAATCTGCTCTTTCCTCAGCCCGCCCATTTCTTTGTCGTAGTCCCATACCACCATTTCATCCATTGATAAGCCCATGGATGCCGCGGTGTTTCGCCCCAGGTGCTGATCAGGGAAAAACAGCACTTTTTCCCGTTGACTAAACGACCATTCAAGCACATTACGCGCATTAGTCGAGGTGCAGACAATGCCTTTATGAGAACCACAAAATGCCTTAAGGTCTGCTGCCGAATTGATATAGGTCACCGGTGTAACACTCTCATCCGGGTCGATTACAGATGACAGCTCGCGCCAGGCTTTTTCAACTTTTGCCAGATTTGCCATATCCGCCATTGAACAGCCAGCCGCCATATCCGGCAGTATAGATATTTGCTCGGGCCGCGAGAGTATGTCGGCAACCTCGGCCATAAAGTGCACACCACAAAAGACAATATAATCCGCTTTTGACTGTGCCGCCGCACGGGAAAGTTTGAGTGAATCACCGGAAAAATCAGCATGATGAAAAACCTCATCACGCTGATAGTGGTGACCAAGTATCACCAGTCGCTCACCCAGCGCCTGTTTTGCGTCAAGGATGCGCTGCTCACATTCTTCATCATCGAGTAAAGCATAGGGTTGTATAACTGCGGCATTCATTTTTCAATCATCTCCAGATATCTCTTCCGGGCGTCTCTTCCGGGTATTCGCTGCGGGTATTTGTTTATCAAATTAATCGCCACTGAATATTTCATATATACCGACGAATTGTTGAAAAATACGTCACAAAACTGAAGTATTCAGGGGTTAACTCGGCTAACACTGTACAGAATAGACTATAAGGCCTAAGCGCTGGAATTCAACTATCCCGTTGTGGGGAGATGCCATTTAGTCATTCGTCATTCGTCGTCGGTCATTCGTCAAAAGCCGCCCTCAACAGAATGAGACAAGCGCCATCCTGAAACAGGAGGGCTTCAAGCATGCTGCTGAGCAGCATAAATATGGGTTCCCAGGCAGAGCCTGGGAACCCGACGAACGACGAACGACGAACGACGAACGACTATCAACTAACCGTAAATGAGCAATGACTTTTATTCAACCGCCGGTTTGCGAATGCGAATATTCAGCTCTTTTAACTGCGCCGCCGATGCTTCTGATGGTGCAGAGGTCAGCGGACAGGCCGCGGTCTGGGTTTTCGGGAATGCCATAACATCACGAATCGAGCTGGCACCGGTCATTAGCATGACCATGCGATCCAGGCCAAAGGCCAGACCGGCATGGGGTGGGCAACCGTATTTTAATGCGTCCAGCAGGAAGCCGAATTTTTCATTGGCCTGCTCATCGCTAATGCCCAGTATTTCAAACACTTTATGCTGCATGTCTGTTTTATGGATACGCACCGAACCACCGCCCAGCTCTGTTCCATTTAATACCATGTCATAAGCCCGTGACAGACTTTCACCGGGATTGGCCGCCAGTGCTTCGGGGCTGTCAACACTCGGTGCAGTAAACGGATGGTGCAGGGCATCCCAACGGTCTTCCCGGTCATTCCATTCAAACATGGGGAAATCAACAACCCACAACGGCTTCCACTCACGGGACACCATATCCAGATCGTGACCCAGCTGAACACGCAGGGCACCCATGGACTCATTCACGATTTTTGCGTCACCTGCACCGAAAAACAGTAAATCACCGGTTTCTGTACCGCTGCGCTTAATCATTTCATCCAGCACATCATCCGGCAGAAATTTAACAATCGGTGACTGTAGGCCCTCGCGGCCAGCAGCCACATCGTTCACCTTGATCCACGCCAGACCTTTTGCACCATAACGCCCGACAAACTCGGTGTAAGCATCAATTTCCTTGCGACTGAGTTTGGCACCCTGTGGCACACGCAATACAATCAGACGCCCATTGGGGTCTTTAGCCGGACCGGCAAAAACCTTAAACTCAACGTTATCCATTAAATCACCGATATCCACCAGCTCCATATCGATACGCAAATCGGGCTTATCTGAGCCAAAGCGATGCATGGCTTCTTTATGGGTCATACGTGGGAATGGGTTGGGTAGCGCCTCTTCCAGCACATGAGCAAACAGGTCACGAATCATATCTTCAGTCACCTGCATGACCTGCTCTTCATTCATAAATGAAGTTTCTATATCCACCTGGGTAAATTCAGGCTGACGATCGGCACGTAAATCTTCATCGCGAAAACAGCGCACGATCTGATAGTAGCGATCCATACCCGACATCATCAGCAATTGTTTAAAAATCTGTGGTGACTGAGGCAATGCAAAAAACGCACCCTGATGTGTGCGACTGGGCACCAGATAATCACGGGCACCTTCCGGCGTGGCCTTTGTTAGCATGGGGGTTTCAATGTCCCAGAAGCCATTGTCTTCCATATAGCGACGAATAAAAGCCGTCACCTGGGAGCGCATGCGCATGCGTTGCTGCATTTCATCGCGACGCAGATCGATATAACGATATTTCAGTCGATTATCTTCATGCACACCCTCATCATCGAGTTGAAATGGCGGTGTTTCAGAGGCATTTAATACCTCCAGCTCAAGCCCCAGCACTTCAATTTTGCCGGTTTTGATATTGGCATTTATAGCCGCCTCATCACGCAGGCGTACCCGACCTTTCACTTTCAGCACATATTCATTGCGAATGCGCTCGGCCAGGGCAAACATTTCCGGCTTATCCGGGTCGAATACCACCTGCACCAGACCTTCACGGTCACGTAAATCGACAAAGATAACCCCACCGTGGTCGCGACGACGGTTAACCCACCCACATAATTCTATTTCCTGATCGTCCAGACTTTCATCTACCTGACCACAGTAATGACTGCGCATAATGTTTTCCAGTTTGTATTTGGTATTATCGTTATCCTGCCGCCCTAACACACGTTAAAAGAGGCGACAAAACGAAAGGGCCAGTATTATAATGCTAGTCGGGGCTGCTGCCAAATTTAACCGGAATATCTGCTCAATACCACATGAAAAAGGGCCATCTTGAATAAAACAAAAAGCATATTAATTACGGGCTGCTCCAGCGGTATCGGGCTATATGCAGCACAACAACTGCACCAGTCGGGCTATCAGGTTTTTGCCACCGCCAGAAACAAAGAGGACACCGAACGCCTGAAGCAGATGGGGTTGAATAGCCTGCAACTCGACCTTAACGACTCCCTTTCCATAAAAAATGCCGTGATTCGTGTTCTTGAGCAGACAACTGGTGAGCTTTACGCCCTGTTTAACAATGGTGCTTATGGCTTGCCCGGCGCAGTGGAAGACCTGAGCAGAGACGCACTGCGAGCACAGTTTGAGAGCAATGTTTTTGGTACCCACGAGCTAACAAACCAGATTTTACCTGTGATGCACAAACAGGGCTATGGCCGAATTATTCAGAACAGCTCGATTCTGGGCTTTGCCGCTATGCCATACCGGGGAGCCTATAATGCGAGCAAATTTGCGCTGGAGGGTTTAACTGACACCTTACGCCAGGAACTCAGGGGCACAGGCATTCATATCAGCCTGATTGAACCCGGACCGATTATGAGTGATTTTCGTAAAAATGCATTAAAAGCATTTAATCAGTTTATTGATATAGAAAACAGCTCACATAAAAAACAGTATGAGTCGATGCTGGAACGGCTTGAAAAAGAAGGCCCGGCAGCCCCCTTTACATTAGGCCCGGATGCGGTTTATAAAAAGCTGCTGCACGCACTGCAAGCGAAGAAACCACAGGCCAGGTATTACGTCACCACCCCGACTTATATTATGGGATTTTTAAAACGGATTTTAAGCTCCCGGTTAATGGACCGGGTTTTAATTAAGGCTGGGGGATAAAAACGTCTTTCGTCTTTCGTCTTTCGTCTTTCGTCAACAGCGTGAACATTTCATCAGAACTGTCAACATAAACGATATTTTTTTGTACATATAAATCGGCCTTTGAATTTTCTCTGACGAATGACCAACGACTACAGACGAACGACTTTAAAAAGTAACCACATTCGTATTCAACCGCTCTAACACCTTGGCATAGCTGTTACGGTTAATATCTTTCACGGGCTTGCCCAGATAATAACCCTGCACAAAGTCTGCGCCAAAGCTTTTTAACATTTCAAGGGTGGCGGCATCCTGAACATATTCAGCGGTGGTTTTTTTACCCAGTGTTTTTGCTATCTGTATCATGGACTGCACCATAGCCTGATCAACCGGATCTTTCACCATATCCGAAATAAAATCGCCATCTATTTTTAAAATTTCCACCGGCAGACGCTTTAAATAATTAAACGAGCTGAAGCCGACGCCAAAGTCATCCAGTGCAAACCGGCAGCCCAGCGCCACCAGTTCGTTAATGGTTTTACTCGCTCTATCAATATAACGCACCGCAGTCTGTTCAGTTATTTCAAAAATAATATGATCGGTTTCAACATTGTACTGAGAGATATAGCGCTTTATTTTTTCAACCAGATCGGTTGATTCGAAAATTCTGCCGGAGAGGTTAATTCCCAGGTAGACATCCCGACCATCGGCTTTAAATTCAGACAATTTTCGCAAAGCATTTCTTACAACCCAGTAGTCGATGTCTATGGCTACACCTAAACGTTCAGCCGCTGGCAAAAAAGCATTTGGATGAATAATCTCATCATTTTCCATCACCATGCGCAATAACACTTCATAGTGCTCAGAGGTATCACCATTCAGGCTCACCACCGGCTGAAAAAACAGAGTAAAATAATCATTCTGTATGGCGTCACTGATGCGTTTTGACCAGCTGATATCCGCACTTTTTCGCAATTCTTCCTGCTCACCCAGGTCAAACATGTGATAACGATTACGGCCTTCAGACTTCGCATGAAAACAGGACATATCAGCCTGTGAAAAAAATTCTTCTGCGGTGAAATTACCACCATCCATTATGGCAACGCCTATGGAGCAGTAAATATTAAAGGCCTGACCATTTTCAACAAACACAAACTGCTGCATTGATTTTAATATGGATTCTGCAATTATCTGCGCATCACGCTCACGGATAGAGCGGGCAATAATGGTAAACTCATCGCCACCAAAACGCGAAATGACATCATCGGTACGAATACGGTTTTTAAGCAAATCAGCCACCTGCTTTAACAACCGGTCTCCAGCGGCGTGACCGAGATTATCATTAACATGCTTAAACTGATCAAGATCTATAAATAACAGCGCACTGCTGTCATTTTCATCTGCTACGCGCTGCACTTCCTGCTTTAACTGAATATCAAAATTATGTTTATTAAGTAAACCGGTTAATGCATCATAGTTAGCTAATTGGCGCAGTTCCTCATCCCGGCTTTTCAAAGCTGTAATGGTGGTATTTAGCGCATTGGCAATGGCTACAATTTCTTCATCACCCTCGCCTTTTACGTGCACATCAATTTCACCATTGGCGAGTTGCTCCAGCGGTTTGCGCATATTGGTTAACGGTTTTAGCGATCGTTTAATCAGTATGCGGCCAAAAATTGCGGCAACAAGAAATAGAATAGCGACGCCAACACTGCCCATAAATATATTTTCAATTAATTTATCCCGGTAGTGACTAAAGTCCAGGCCCAGCTCTAAATAACCAATGATTTTATAGGTTTCAGAGAGGTTTTCATCCAGATCAAAGTCCAGCATACTATCTGAACGTATAGATCGTGTAACAATGGGAGCCGCAACCTGAACCAGTGACAGATTTTCATCTGCCGTTTGAATAAACACCGGTTGCTCAGAATCAATATTCAGGCGCAACTGCTCTATAATCGCCGGAGATAATTCAGCGACACGGACATTAGACTCACTCAATTTTTCGGAGGAATATTGTGCAATAATAGTATTTTTATCGGCTTCATAATAACGCAGATACGAAATCTCGGGGAAACGTCTGACATGTTCTTCTATTGACTGAAACAGGTATTCATCATTTGCAGCATACAGTGGTGTACCCAGCTCATCCAGTTTGGCGACCCAGTCAGTTGCCTGCTGTGAAAAATTATCTTCTATTACTTTACTGGAACTCCACCATAAACCCGCCACACCCAGCAAATAAACAATAACGCTCCAGACCAGCAACATCCAGACGACACGATTAACCAGGCTGGTTCTTTTTCTACGTGAGAAGAGCAGTGTATTACGCAACCAGCCAGTGAACCCTCTGTGATGCGATTGATCATCGTCTCTCACACCGGATTTAAGACTGTTTCTCAAAGCCTGCGCATTCTGCCAGCCGAGATCGAGTTTTTCCTCATTCTGAGATATATTATCATTCACCATTAATATATTTCCTGTATTCAGGGGGAATAGTCAGATTAAATTGCCGCGCAATATTCTGATTAATACCCATTTTATGGCTCATAACTGGCAAAACGCTGTCGCTTTGCACATTCTCTTTATTCTTTGTTAATTTCAATCGCTGCAGTATAACGTCTGCAACGGCACTGGCATCCGGAACGGCATAGAACAGCCCACCAAAAGATAACAACTTCGGACTAAATACAACAATCTGCCTGCCACGCCGTGAAGCATACGCCATAACTTCTTTTAAAGCTTTGCCACTAAGCACCCGATTATCCGGCAATATCCACTGACCTTTTACATCCGTTCGCATATTTTTACTTTTGTAGGTAAATTCTTTATCTGAACCCACCTGATCGATCAGTAGCTCAATGCCCTGTGCTTTAGCCGCTTTTTTTGCACGATTCAGATAATGATCCAGATTCCCCCCCACTACAACGGCTACTTTGGACAGGTGAGGCGATAGAGCTTTCCAGTCTTTGAATAATTTTTCTGGCGCAGGTAATGCGCTGACCCCTTCTATATTAGCTGAGATCAGGTCATAATCACGATAGTTCACGATCTGGGCAAATATTATCTGTTTATTTGTGATCAATTTAACTGATTTGGCCGCTTTTAAGCCTATCGCCACTATTTGAGCAGTATCAGATTCCTTTATATCTCTAACCATCGCATGGTCCTGAGCCGGCTGCCCGGAGAGGGTAATCTCAATCGTTCGATCTCCCAGGGCGTCTGATATATGCCTGGCGATACGCCGGTTAGAGCGACTCGAATTACTTAACAGTATCAGCACCTTTTGCGGCTGTTTCTGCGGTCTTTTCAACTGTTGTTTTTCAGCTGCTTTTTTAACAGTGTTCACAGCCTGCGGCTGAATAACCGGTGTTTTAACAGGGGGAGTCGCTGTTTTTTTCACCACAGGTGCACAGGCGGACAGGATCGCAGCAATAAAAAAAATGAATATGACTCTCAACTTCATATTTAAGGCCATCAATTTAGCACAGTTATACGACTGTACATTATTAGGATTACAGAATAAACCACGAACGTTAAAAATGCCAACTGCCGACAAACGGTCCCTGATACCCTGCTAATCACACCATATCCTGGCGGCTAATACGATTTATTACCCCACTCGACAATTCAGGCGACGGTGCTTTAATGCCTGAAAATTTTTACGTATTGTTTCCAGTTCTTTTCGTGCAAGTTCCGTTATTACCACGCCAGGCCCAGTTCCTACACTGCCTAAAATATTGCCCCAGGGATTAACAATCATACTATGACCATAAGTCTGTCGATTATTCACATGATAACCCCCCTGTGCCGCTGCAATCACATAACACTGATTTTCAATTGCCCTGGCCCGTATCAGGGGCTCCCAGTGTGATTGCCCGGTAAAAGCCGTAAACGCTGACGGTATTACACACACCTCCATTCCCTGATCAATCATCATTCTGAACAGCTCGGGAAACCTCAGGTCATAACATATGCTTAAACCTAAACGACCAAACGGCGAATCAACCACAACAACTTCATCACCTGCCACCGTTGTTGCGGATTCATTGTATGTTTCATTACTTTCTTCAATCAACACATCGAACATATGCAACTTATCATAACGAGCAACCTGCGTCCCTTTATCGTCAAACAGTAAGCTGCTAGAATACGCCTTGCCTTTTTCCTCGCTTTTTAACGGTACTGTGCCGCCTACGATCCAGACACTGTTTTTCTCTGACTGTGTAGAAAGAAAGTTCTGTACGCGCCCATCACCTGCATTTTCCGCATTACCCACTCGCTCCTGCTCGGTCATCGGCATTTGAGAAAAATTTTCCGGCAAAACAATTAATCCCGCCCCCTGAGAAGCAGCCTGCTCTATTAGTTTTGCTGCCTCGTCTAAATTAGCCTGCACATTTGAACCCGATGCCATTTGAATGGCCGCCACTTTACTCATTTTTTTCTCCCATATCTATCACACTACTCTATTAAAGCAATATTAATAACATCCTGCGCATCACTTCCCGGCACCAATTCAATATTACTTGAAGGCACGCCTAATGATACTAACCAGTCTTTCAACTCTTCAACCCAAAGCTCGCCTTCTTCCCCCCCGGGATAGCGCAACTCAATTTTACTTTTTGTGTTTTCCTGCCATTCATTTATGATAGCGACAAGCACAGGCACTTTCAATATAGACTCTCCGTGCCGTGTCATATCCCATGTTTCAGCATACAACTGAATGCTTTTTCCCTGCACTGCAGCCATCGCATAAGCACCGGTAAAAACCATAAAAAAACATAAAAAAACAACAATACTGCGCCTAGAATTCATCATCGTCCTCTTCTTCTAACCTGGGAACAGACAGCACTTCTACTTTTGGGTCTGAAACCTTACCCGTTAATGAATACTGATATTCCGTCAAACTGCCAGCATTAAGCAGTTTCTGAAATAAATAAACAATGCCGCCAACGGTTGGCCCTGCAACAAAAGCCGTACCCAGCGATAATGTTGAATCCAGATGCGGCTGAACGGTTACCTTTTGATCCACTACTCCATTTTCAATATCCAGATAACCATTCATCAAGATATCCGCCACTTTACTCTCAACTTTAAAGTCATCAGTATAAACATTTCCCCTGGAAAATGAAAATGTGCCTTTTACCCGGTCAAAGGAAAAACCATCTGAAACCTGATTACCAAAATCTAATGACAGCAGGGTTTCAAAATTAAACAGGCCAAGCAATCGTCCGGCTCCCACTTCCAGTTGTTTTATTGTGCCTTCTTTTAAATCTAAGCTACCGTCGCCCTGAAGCTTTGCCCAGTTAAAACTATAGGGGGGGCCCTGCCAGTTAACATTAAACTGTATATTGCCTTCTGCACCCAACAAATTCTCACTCAACTCAAGCTGTTTAAATACGCGTCCAAGATTAGTCGTAACCATATGGGCATCGAATTTAGTTGTGTTTTTACTGTTCCAGCCTGATAACCAGTTGCCTTTAGCTGTAACCGTATAATCACTGGAGACCAGGTTTAGCTCTTTAATAATCATGCCTAGCTTACTCTGCTGTGTTTTCAGGGTTGCACGATTAAAATTAAATTTTCCCCATTTTAATGCCCTTACCGATAAATCAAGTGACGGAATATCCCTTGGAGAAATTCCCAGAGATGATACAATGACATCCGCAGCATCATCTGTCTGAACTTCACCGGCCTGAACTTCACCTGTAGTACTACCTGCATCGGTTTCTTCTGCATATTCAAAAAATTTATTCAGGTCAAGATACGCCAGATCAATCTTAACTGGCACTTCAATTTCGTCTAAGCGATTAACAAGTGCAGTACCTTTTACACTTTCATCATTAACTGAAATTTCCCATTGATTATTTTTATCCATTAAATTCAGCTGCATCTGCTTATTAAGGCCATAATCAAAGTCAAACTCATAATTTATATACGACCCTGACCGAAGATCAATGGCCATTTTTAAAGGCCGCTTCTCTTTTGCCTGCTTACCCAGCTTACCTGGCAACTCAGACTTTACTCCCAGCAAATCAGAAAACGCATTGATATTTACTCTGCTTTTAGCTGACGAACTCGCAGGTAGTATTTTAAGAAAAACATCCCAATCTGAGTCCCCACTCAGGTAGTGCTCGACATTACCTGCCGGCAATAACAGAGAAGATATTGATAAATTACCCGTCAGACCGATATTATAGATCGGTTTTTTTTCCTGCAGAACAGTTTTGATATCTATGTCAACTGCCTTACCATCCAGTTTTGCTTTGAGCGCTGAAGACTCAATCGTATCGCCTGCAAAGCGAACGGCCCCCTGAAAATTAGTCAGCTTATATTTTTCTTTTTTAAAATTCAATTCGCCACCAGAAAAACTGAGTTTACCTCCCCATTCAACACGGTAGTCGCCATATAATGGAACAAATAACTCGAAGTCCAGCCCCCCTTTTCCTGCCGGCTCAAGATTATTAATATAATCAAAAACCGATTCATGCAATGGGCTCTCAGTAACAAATCTTTTTATATCGAGGAGATTTGCATTTACTTTTCCCTTTATATCTAATGTCGGGGAAACAAAATTATCGATATATATTTTCGCCTGATTAATTTTTGAATTCAGTATTCTGGCATTTTTACTTAACAATAGAACACTGTCATTTTCAATGCGCAAATGTGCATCAGCATTTGTTATTGGCGGCCAGTTTTTTAAATAAGAGACATCTACACCTGTCACATCAAAATCAGCAAGCGACACACCCTGCATACCACGAAAAGGAATATCTTTCAGGTAACCATAAAACTGATAGCCGCCTTTAACTACGCGACCTTTTCTTATACTGCTATCCAGCCATTCAACTGTTTCCTTCCCCATCAGTTTTTCCGGCAAATATAAACCAAGATACTTTCCAACACCATTTTTAAAGCGACAGGTTAGATCTAGAAAAGGCTCACCATTATCAGGCATTCTGAATTCAGCGCGGCTCACACTTGAAATATGAGGCGTATCAATCTGTAAAGAATCTGTTGATAAATTCCATTCGTGATTTTTATGTGATATTTCAAGCGCCCCTTTCAGAGACTTTAATTTCAGTGAATTTCTGAACAGTTTTTTAAATTTCAGAGTGGTATTTTTAGAATCAAGCACCAACAGGGTTCTGTCGTCCTGATAGGCCACTGAACCCTGTAGATGACTTACCGCTGAGGGCTCTGATTCAGGCATCACAAAACTAATGCCATTAAACAACGTATTTATTTCAACATCTTCAGGTTCATCAACCGGCAGTCTTATATCAAGCTGCTCAAGTTCACCTGAAGGCCGGTGCTTCTCTATATAATCAAGCCAGGGAATATCCGCATTTAAAAAAGCACGCCCCATTCCTGCCAGATAAACCAGCCCTTCTATTCGTAGAAAATCAGCTTTAAGGTTTAGCTCACCGATATCATCCATCATTTTAAGTGTTGCTGACGATGATTGAGTCGTGACTCGACCATTTCTAACTGAATTAAGATTTCTGACGTCGTATTGCCAGCCATTTTTACCCCTGATCCAACGAACACTGGCATCCAGTTTATCCAGCTCCCAGGTGTTAACTGATTTATTCAGATAATTCAGCGTCACATCTCGCAGGCTTAAATGACTAATAACACCTGTTATTTCATCGGTGTCCCAGTCCAGCCATATCTCCGCATTAACATCGCCACTGGCAGTAACCGATAGATAATCCCAGTAATCATCCAGCCAGGGTGCCGCATGCAGATTATTAACTAACAGGTACAATTCGCCCTGAAGGTTTGTATAATCAAACAGATCCCCCTCAACATCTATTATAAGGCGAATGCTTTCACCGTATTTTTCAGGCAAATCAGCCTTTATTTCAATGGTATGCTCATCACCATTATTAAATAAACGCAGATTGAAATTTTTATATATCTTGCTTCTATGGAGGTGGCGCTCATCGTAAAACTCCACATTACTTTCCAGTATTTTTACATTGATATTATTTACGATATATTTAATTTCATCACTGACATCAATAGCATCAACCACCAGAGACATTGCACCGGGACCTGCATTTTTTATCTTTCTGTCAATATCATCATTAACCATATAATTCTGTATTAGCAGACGAGACTGTTTATTAAAACCGACTTTCAGATCAACCCCGGTCAGAATAACTTCGCCTATGACCGGCATCAGAGTCTGAATGGAACCGAGCCAGTCTAAACTCAATGCCAGTTCATCTGCCTGTAGAAAAAGTTTTTCCCCAGTATTGTTAGAAATTTTGACATTAAGCAGATTTAACCGTGGGACCAGCCAGTCCATTTCAGCGTCCAGGGATTCGACCTCAACCCGCATATCCATTTTTTTAGAAACCATGTCCTGAATGGCCACGGTATAATCCGGCACAGATTTTATAACCACACGCAACACAGTAAAACTGATGGCTGCCAGAATAGTCATCAGCCCCACTATTCCCAGTACCCAGTTTTTTATATGTCTGAAACTAACCGACTTGTCTGACAAGATATTATCTCAATATAAACGGAAGAGAGTCACATTATCACCACGTCAAACTGCTCCTGAGTATAGAGGGACTCAACCTGCAACCGGATTGGCACACCAATAAAGTCTTCCAGTTCAGCCAGGCTATTGGATTCCTCATCTACCAGTAAATCAATAACCCCCTGCGCCGCTAACACCAGTAGCTGTTTAGCATCAAACTGACGGGCCTCACGCAATATTTCACGGAACACTTCATAGCAGACAGTTTCAGCGCTTTTAACATACCCCTTGCCCTCACAGGTAGGGCAGCTTTCACACAGCACATGTTCAAGGCTTTCACGGGTGCGCTTACGTGTCATCTCAACCAGACCCAACGAGGAAACCTCACACACCTGAGTGCGAGCGTGGTCTTTTTCCATCGCCTTTTCAAGTGCGCGCAACACCTGAGAGCGATGTTCCTCTTCCAGCATATCAATAAAATCGATAATAATAATTCCCCCCAGATTTCTCAGGCGTAACTGTCTTGCTATTGCATGCGCGGCTTCCAGGTTGGTTTTAAAAATCGTTTCTTCGAGGTTACGGTGCCCCACAAACGCACCGGTATTAACATCAATAGTCGTCATCGCTTCGGTCTGGTCAATAATCAGGTAACCACCGGATTTAAGATGTGTTTTTTTATTCAGACTTTTCTGTATTTCATCTTCAACGCCATACAGGTCGAAAACAGGCCGCTCACCAGGGTAGTGTTCTATTTTATTATGCGCTTCCGGCACCAGTTTTTCGGCAAAACGCTGCATTTTCTGACAGGTTTCACGGGAATCTACGCGTATTTTCTCCAGGTCCTCATCAATCATGTCACGTAACACCCGAACCGGCAGTGATAAATCTTCATGAATCACGTTACCCGCTTTTTCTTCACGGGAGTGTTCACAGATAGATGTCCATAATTTATTTAAAAACAGAATATCCTGTATCATGGATTCAGGTGTTGCGGTTTCAGCCGCCGTGCGAATAATATAACCAGACTCTCCCAGCAGCTCCTTCTGATCCAGTAACATATCCCGTAAACGCTCACGCTCGTCTTCATCTTCTATACGCGATGAAACCCCTACATTCGTGGAGTTAGGCATAAAAACCAGGTAGCGTGACGGAATCGTGATGTGAGCGGTCAGGCGAGCGCCTTTTGTGCCCATCGGGTCTTTAATCACCTGCACCAGCACATCCTGGCCTTCCGTTAATAAATGAGAGATGCTGTGTTTATTATTACTATTGCCTGAGCTCTGCGGTGCAATGTCAGATACATGCAAAAAAGCCGCTCTTTCCATGCCAACCTCAACAAATGCCGCTTCCATACCGGGCAACACACGACAGACACGACCTTTATATATATTCCCCACCAGCCCCTTGCTTCGACTGCGCTCAATATACACTTCCTGCAACACGCCATTTTCAAGAATAGCGACCCGTGTTTCCTGAGGTGTAACATTAATTAGTATTTCTTTACTCATAATCCCGATTAAGTTCCTGCAGCTCTAAGTTTTTATCTTTGCCTGTTTCAGCAGCTCAACAGTTTCATACAACGGCAGCCCCATAATGCCGGAATAACTGCCATTGATGTTTTTTATAAACTGGGCCGCTGTGCCCTGTATACCATAAGACCCTGCTTTATCCAGTGGTTCCCCAGTCTGACAATAAAACGCTATCTGTTGTGAGTTTAACTCAGCAAACTCAACTTCACTGGTATTTAATACACAATATTCACCTTCAGTAGAAACTATCGCGACTGCCGTCATCACCTGATGCGACTTCCCTGAAAGCATTGCCAGCATGTCTGCGGCCATTTGCACATCCTGCGGTTTACCCAGTATTTGCTGGCCTGATGCAGTATCTAAAACCACGACAGTATCGGAGCCAAGTGCCGGCCGGGTGGAAACCAGAGCAAAACCTGCCTGGGCTTTCTGCAAAGCCAGGCGTTTAACAAACTGCTGAGCTGATTCTCCAGCCTGATGAGACTCATCAATATTAACAGGTAAAACCTCATAGCTGACCTGTATCTGTTGCAATAACGCCCCTCTTCTGGGTGAAGCGGAGGCTAGCGTGATTTGCGGGTATTCAGATTGGTCCCTGTTTGGCATTTCAGTTGTCATTGCTGTCTTTAAATTATTCTCTAGAGGTTCTGTCTTTTTCAGGCTCGATGGTAGGGATGATTACGCAGTACACTCCAGGCTCGATATAACTGCTCGGCCAGAATGACACGCACCAGAGGGTGGGGGAATGTTAGCGCAGAAAGGGACCACTTTTCATTCGCCAGAGCACGGCATTCTGCAGACAGGCCTTCCGGCCCTCCCACCAGCAGGCAGATATCCTGTCCGCCGTGCATCCAGTCATCCATGCGCCTGGCCAACTGCTCCGTACTGTATGCTTTGCCTTTTACATCCAGCACAACGATGTGCGCCGATTTAGGTATAGCCGCTTTTAATCGCAGGCCTTCATCGTCTAAAATGCGTTGAATATCTGCATTTTTACCTCGCTTGCCGGCTGCAATCTCCTTTAATTCCAGCTTTGCCTCAGCAGGCATCCGGTGCGCATACTCTTCATAGCCCTGCTCAACCCAGGCCGGCATTTTTTGCCCGATAGCCAGTAAATGAATACGCATTCTATTATTTTTCTTTTGTTAGACGCCCGTTAACACAGAGCTTTAATCTCTGCATATCACACCGAAATTAACTGGACTCAGCCGCCTCTGATGAATGTTCCTCAAAGCTCCATAATTTTTCAAGATCATAAAACTCTCGAATATGGGGCTGCATCACATGCACAACAATATCACCCAGATCAACCAGCACCCACTCTCCATCGCTTTCGCCTTCTACACCCAGAGGTTTGTTGCCCTTTTTTTTGGCTTCAGCGACCACATTAGAAGCAATCGATTTTACATGCCGACTGGACGTTCCACTGGCAATCAGCAGCAAGTCCGTCACACTGGTTTTATCTCTCACATTCAGTTCTACCACATTCTCTGCTTTCAGGTCTTCAAGAGCGGTGAGCACCAGCTGCCTTAAATTATCAAATATCTTACTTGTTTCGTTTGCCATAAGCTTGTTCAAGTTTCTCTCTAAGCGCTTCAGGTAATAAATACTGGGTACTCTGTCCGGCCTGCAGATACTGACGTATACTGCTGGCAGAAATATCCAGCTGAGTAACAGATTGTAACAGGATTTGACCTGTAGATCTGTGCTGTAGACATTGCGGGTCATGACTTATAGTGACTGTAGCCTGCATTTCCTGTGAGAGCCCGACCCACTCGACCAATGGTCTCGTTGTTACTATAATATGACATAGCTCAGGTATCCTCTGCCAACGGTGCCACTGCGGCAAGCCATTGTAAGCGTCCATCCCAAGAATCAGGCAAAAAGTGCTCTGCGGGTCCTCCTCCCTGAGGCTTATCAACGTATCAACCATATACGACGGACCATCCCTCAGCAGCTCTCTGTCATCCATCACAAAGCCCGGCGTATGTGCAATGGCCAACTGCACCAGTTCGGCTCGTTGCCGATCACTTAAATACGGGGAATCACGATGCGGGGGTGTACGATTTGGAATAAAGCGCACCTCATCGAGGCCGCATTGTTGCATCACATCCAGGGCCGGGCGAAGATGCCCGTAGTGAACAGGGTCAAAGGTACCACCAAATATCCCAACCAGCCTAGACATGCGGCGCCCGCAAGACTCTACTCACGCACCTGCCCATCACCCAGCACAATATATTTCTGGGATGTAAGCCCCTCCAGCCCTACCGGCCCCCGTGCATGCAGCTTATCCGTGCTAATACCTATTTCAGCACCCAGACCATATTCAAAGCCGTCAGCAAATCGAGTAGATGCGTTCACCATCACCGAACTGGAATCCACCTCTCTTAAAAAACGCCGTGATTGGGTGTAATTTTCGGTAATAATCGTATCGGTATGATGCGAACCATGGCGATTGATATGCACCATCGCCTGCTCAATATCTTCAACGACTTTAATCGATAAAATGGCTGCCAGATACTCTGTACCCCAGTCTTCATCAACTGCGGCATTACAGCTAATAATGTCACGGGTTTTTTCGCAGCCCCGTAACTCAACCCCCTTTTCCACAAAACGTGCCGCCAGTTCAGGCAGGCAGTCCGCAGCAACTGAGCGGTGCACCAGCAAAGTTTCCATTGCATTACACACGCCATAACGGTGTGTTTTAGAATTAAATGCAACATCACTGGCTTTTGCAAGGTCTGCACCTGCATCAATATAAACATGACAAATACCGTCCAGGTGCTTGATAACCGGCACACTCGCCTGCTTGCTGATACGTTCAATCAGGCTTTTGCCACCACGGGGAATAATCACATCAACAGACTCATTCAAGGTTATTAATTCACCCACAGCCGCTCTGTCTGTAGTTTCAACGACCTGAACGGCATCTGCAGGCAGGCCCGCCTTAACCAGCCCCTGCTGTATACAGGCAGCAACCGCTTTATTTGAATGAATGGCTTCTGATCCACCACGTAAAATAGTCGCATTGCCAGATTTAAGGCAGAGCCCTGCAGCATCTGCCGTCACATTAGGTCGAGACTCATAAATTATGCCGATAACGCCCAACGGCACACGCATTTTCCCGATCTGTAAGCCAGAGGGGCGATAGGCCATATCACTGATTTCACCAATCGGGTCCGCAAGCGATGCAATTTGCCTTAAGCCTTCAGACATCGACGCAATACGAGCATCATTCAGCTCCAGGCGATCAAGCATTGCCGAATCCAGGCCATTATCTTTTCCCGCCTGCAGGTCTTTCTGATTTTCCGTTTTTAATGCGCTCGCAGATGCATCAATGGCATCGGCAATGGCCAGTAGCGCCTGGTTTTTCGCTGAAGACTCAGCGCGTGACATTTCAATTGACGCAGCACGGGCCTTTTGCCCCAGCTGTTGCATATATTCTTTCATAGAGGTTTCAAACTAAGTTTACCAGAAGGGTATTTTGCCACAGACAGAATAAAAGCGCAGAATTAGCTTAACTTATTAATCTGCTGAGTTTCAGGGTATACATTCGGTTAAACCCTGGAACGAAAACAGGGCCCAGAGACTTTTCCCCATAAACCTCTACGACCTGACGTACTAGCGCTCGATGGTTTGCAGCGCACTGTTCAATGCATGATCAAACACTGAGTGCTGCATAATAATGCCCGACAGGCCTTTTTCCACCTCATCTGAAAATACCCCGGCGTCCTTTTCAATCACCACATTACCCAGATGATCTACAAACACAATGGTTGCATCATGCACCAGAATAACCGCCAGCTTAAGCCGTCGAACCGGTTTGTCTTCACCGTTATAAACGATAAACCAGCCCCCGGGGGCAATGCCTTCTGGTAGACGGGAAATTTTTTCTCTGGCGACAGCCTCGAAATCAACTTCAGGCCCCGCTTCCTGACCGGGCTCTGCCTGAGTTTCAGCATGCCCCAACGTCAACTCATCAGACATGTCTTCTTCAGATTCAGCGCCCTGCTGCGCATTTGACTGATCACTTCCGGCCCCACCACCCGCTTCATTACCCTGCTGAGAATTCTCTCCTGATAAACCAACGGTTGCCATTAAGCCGGCATAGGTTTCAGCAAGATCATTCAGTACATGATCGATCAATGAACGGTGTTTACTGCCGCCTCTTAATTTACTGCCCGCAGCATCTACGATGTCCTGATAGGATAAACCCAGCTCTTCCAGCTCTTCAAGTGAACTAATGGGCTGAACGCTTTCAATGATTTTCTGTAGAATCATTAAAAGCTCAACCCACTCGTCATTGGCCTTACCATTATTAAGAAAATGGTTAAACATCATGCTGGGCCATACTTTTAATACCAGCGTGCGTATACCTTCAGGCAGCTCCTTACCAATCGTGATTTTACGTATTTCCTGCAACACAATTTTTCTGGCATGAGCCATTTTAACGGTTTTCTGCGATTCATCTTCCGTTTCACGTGCCTTACGATATATCTCTTCGGTAAGATTTTTTAATTCATCCAGCGCAATTGTAAATGCAATAACATCATCATCGTAATCGCTGAGCAGTTTGCGGACTACTTTTTCAATTTCAATATAAACCGGGTCTGTGTGTTCGGTAACACCCACACCGGCTTCAGAAATTTTATCCAGCAACTGACGGGCCGGGTGCTGATCATCAACAAAAAACTCTGAATCAATCATCGCCGCTTTGATAACGGGAATTTGTAAACTCAGCAGTATGGTTTTTATTTCATCGGTTATGCTTTCTTCTTCAATAATGGCATCAAAGATAAGCTTGATAAAATCAATGGTTTTTTCTGAAACCTGGTTAACCGCTTTGGTGACAGCGCCACCTTCTCTTTCACCAATGCTGGAAAGTACGGCTTTTTTAATCTGATTGGCATCAAAAACCAGTGGCGTTTCACTGATATTACCTGTCGGCACCTGCAGCTCGGTCAGCGCCGTCATCACCTGCTGGTGTGAGTAAAAACCGTCTGCACTGACAAGCCCATCAGCATGTGTGCCACCAACAAAGCTTTCAATGCTTTCGCGCACCTGGCTGACCGGCATCCCCGCTGAGCCTGGTTGCGCTGACGTTCCAGCGATGGATGAGCCGTCTGTAACCGCTGAACCTCCAGGTATAACCGCTGGCTGTGGTGACTGGGAAAACATGCCAGACATTCCACTGCCAAATGCTCGCCTGGGAGCTGCACCTGTTGCAGGAGCAAAGCCGCCCTGGCCTGCAGGTGGCGGCGACATTGGAGCTCCGCCTGCAGGCATGGGGGGTGCAGCCTGATGAGACCCCGCAGGGGCCGCACCGGAAAACCCGGAGTAGCCCGCCATTCCACTACCAAAAGCCCGCCTCATACCTGGCGGTGGCGGTGGAGGAGCTGCTGAAGCCCCGGGCGGCAAAGCAGATGAAGGGTCATCCGCCACTCCATCTACAGGTTCTTCTCCATAGGCGGCCTCCTCGTAATGAGGTGCGGTGCCACTGTAATCGATTACCGGCAAAATACCCTGCTCAATCAGCATATTATTGAGCATGTCGTAAAGCTCCACCAGCTTAACAATTAATGATTTGTCAAAAAATTTATAAACAACCAGCTTATTGTGATCTATTAAATCGGTTTTAGTCACCGCCTCATGCATCGAATCACAAAGTCGCTTAGGCTCAAGCGCTTCAGCATGAAAGATATGATCGTTATACTGAGCCAGCTCTTTAAAGCGCAGCACCAGGTGATTAATGGCTTCAGCATTATCCATTGCGGCTTTGCTGCTGATGGTGGTTAAAATCACCATCTCATCCATTTCATTCTGCTCAACCAGAACCAGCTCATCACTGCGCTTGCTCTGCTTTCTCTCAGGTAGCTTCTCCAGCTCTCCCACCGGCTGCAAATAAACACTCAGCTCATCAACAAAACCCTGCTGAATCGCCTGCTTATTTACCCGCAGCGCATTCATGCACTCAAACAGGCTATTTTGCTCAGCGGTACTGCTTGCAGAATCAGCGGACGTGAACAAATGATCATCGGCCTGCTTGAACATGTCATCAAGACTGGAGACAAAAAACATTTCCAGTTGCGAGATAATCTGCTCTACAAGCTCTGCGTAATACCTTGGCTGGCCATCGGCCTGAGCCTGGTTAATATGGTTTTCAGTTTCATCCACTCTGATTCACCCGAACCATTCGTTTATCCCCTTTCCCTGTTTTCGCAACAGGTGATTTATCATTTTTGAACCCGTGCATCAGAGACGAGTTTATTGTATTTTTATATGTCATCAACAAAATCAAGCTCTATAAATGCAAGCCCGATCCCCCCTTCCTCCTGACGCACAACAACCGCGTCACTACTGGGGAATATTTCCCCTGCACTCTGCTCACTATTATTCAGCACAACCGTAACCACTTCACCCAGCACCGGACGCCTCAGCTTATCCAGCACCAGAAACACACCACACTCACTGATGTCCCGTGTTCTGACAATCTGTTTTTCACCGGAAGGAAACCCCAGCTCGACTTCGAGATGGGCTTCACGCCGTGGATGCTTTCTTTTTTCTTCACTCACCTTGTGCTCGCTCCATCCGGATGTATATATCCGGTAATATGCTGCTCAATCACGTATTCAGGGCATTTCTGTTAATCCGCCCGGAGCCCTGCATAAGGCTCTCGGTTCACCTGAATATTTCATAACATCAAATACAACTCAGCTATCAAGCCCGTTTTTTCTATGTCACACTAAAATAATAGTCGTATTTTAGACTTTTCCCACTCACCAGACGAATGAACCCGCTAACAGCTCAGGCAGCTGACCTTAACTGCAATATTACAGTAACACCGGCACAGGCGAAACTATGCTTTATTTGGACTTTCTGCGGGTCGCATAATGCACCGCAGTCATATTCGCCATTGCCATATATATGGTGTTTTCAGGGTGCTTATGGCAGTAGGAGTCAACCCATACCAGGGCTCGTTTAAAGTCGGTTCCACCCAATAAATTATAGGTTTCCACAGAGGACTGGTTACTCGATGTTAAGTAACCCGATATCCAGTTTTTATAGGATATTTCAGAAAAACCACCCTCATGCCGGGCTTCCATATACGTTGAACAAGCCTGCCGACCAACCCCATATATCCAGTAGCGCCCTTTAGTATCAGACGAATATGTATTTTGTGCGAAAAGTGAGAGCAATATACCGCCCCAGAGTGTGACTACCTTTAACATCATTTAATCTCAGTTTTATTACTGTGTATTTCAGTAACATCCCAGAAACACAGCATAAGCTGTTTATAGAGGCATCCTGTAATCAGAATGTTACCGACAAAAAACACCCAGTGTCATCAATCCGGCTAACTGGCCTGGCTAGTCAACCCCACGAATTAACCCGGCTAATCAACCCGGAGAGAGCATAAAAAAATCAACCCAGCACAATGCCCAGGATTTCTTTATGCTCTTCAGATACCAGTCTTGGGCCAAACTGACTCACAACCCTTGCTGCTGCCAGACTGGCTATGTTACCAGCTTCATAAAAAGAATGCCCGTGGGTAATCCCATATAAAAACGCACCCGCAAACATGTCACCCGCACCATTCGTATCCACTGCCTGAACATCATGGGGGGAAATTTCGATCATCCGCTCACCATCAAACAATAAAGCGCCTTTGGCACCCAATGTAATAGCAAATGTCCTGGCTACCTGCTTGAGTGATTCTATCGCCTGCGCCAGGTCATCGCTACCAGACCAGCTCATGGCTTCTGCATCGTTACAGAACAGCAGATCCACCTTATCACCGATCATTTCTTTCAGGCCGTCTTTAAAAAACTGCACCATCGCCGGATCAGAAAAAGTCAGAGCGGTTTTAACCCCGTTTTCTTCTGCTATTTTACGCGCCTCAATCGCCGCATGTCGGCCGGTGCTGGAAGTCACCAGATAGCCTTCCATATACAGGTACTCCGAATCAATAATCGCAGACTGATGAAGCTCGTCCACCGAAAATGTTTCAGTTATTCCCAGAAACGTATTCATGGTGCGCTCTGCATCGGGTGTGACCATGACCAGGCACTTACCGGTAATACCATCTTTGCGCCCATCACCCACATTACTGTCTACACCGGCAGCCTGCAGATCCGCCACATAAAAATCACCCAGTTCGTCATTTGCCACCTTGCAGGAATAAAATGACTTACCGCCAAAATAACTGGTGGCAATTATGGTATTTGCAGCCGAACCACCGGAGGCTTTCTTACCTTCAAATGCATCAAGGTGTGACATTAATTCATGCTGGCGCTCTTCATCGACCAGTGTCATCACACCCTTATCGATGGTGTTTTTTTCAAAAAAGTGGTCTTCTACTTCAAACTCCATATCCACCAGTGCATTGCCCACACCATATACGTGATATTTACTCATACTTTTTACTCTTACCTGTTAATATTTTATAAAACTTTTTCCTGACTCTAAATGCTCAGGCTGCCCGGCATTAAATCAGGGCAAAATAACGCCACTGCCAAATTATTGCGCAGCTATTGGCGGGCTACTGTGCTATTTGCGTGCTTAACATTAATAGCTCATCCCAGGCTCGACCCGGCTCCACACCTTTAACCACCTTATCTATTTTTGCGCAGCGTTTTAAGAAGCCGCGCCAGCGTACGACACTGTGTCGAGACAGCGCTTTTCTAAGCAGCACCTTACGGTTATCCCAGACTCGCTGCTGCGACATCGCCGCATCGACAGAACCGGACTCGGCGATTCTCGTCAGCAAACGAATTTCTCTGCTCATTGCCCACAGCATCAGCACCGGCTCAACGCCTTCGCTTTTTAATCCGCCCACTATTCGGGCTGTACGCACAACATTACCGGCCAGCGCACTGTCAACCAGGTCATAAATATTATATCGAGCACTGTCAGCAACGGCTGATGCCGTTTGCTCAAGGCTTAATTTGCCGGCACCATAGAGTAAAAACAGCTTATCCACTTCCTGTGCAGCCGCCAGTAAATTACCCTCAACCCGGTCTGTCAATAACTGGACCGCCTGCGGGTCTGCCTGCAATCCCTTCGACTGCAGGCGCTGGTTAATCCATCCCGGCAGTTGATCAGCATTAACCGGCCAGCACTGCACAACAACCCCCGCCTGATCCAGGGTCTTAAACCATTTGGTATTTTTAGCGCTGCCATCCAGCTTACCACTGCTAATAATTAAAATAGCATCTTCTGCCGGACGGTTGGCATACGCCTGTAAAACCAGTGAACCGGCCTTACCCGGCTTACCTGTGGGTAAGCGCAATTCTAATATCCGCTTTTCTGCAAATAGCGATAAACTGTTACCCGCATCCAGCAATAAATTCCAGTCAAACTTTGCATCCACATCCATCACTTCACGCTCGGTATAATCACGCTTGCGTGCCTGTGCACGAATACGATCGGCCGACTCCATCACCTGCAATGGCTCATCACCACTAATAAAATAAATAGCCGACAGCTCTTTTTTCAGGTGCCGCTCAAGCTGGTCCGGGCGAACCTTCATGGCTCAGCCTTTGCTTTTCCAGCCGTCTGTGTGGGGTTCTGCGCTTTACTCTGAAGCCTTAACAGCAACAGGCGTATAATGTCCTGCTCCATTTCCTGATAGAGTTTAGTCTCTTCACGACTATTGCCCAGCACATCCTCCGTATCAAATACAAATTCCCGTTCTATCTGAATCACCTGTTCATTAATTTCAAAATCTTTTTTCAGCGCTTTTACACTAAAACTAACGGAATATAACAACGCATACTCCCGTGCTCGCCCCTTTGAATCGACAGAAATAATACGTTTGCTTTTTTTCTCATTGAATATTTTCAAAACCGCCGCAGTGTCAGACGCAGCATCAACAACAGCAATATCGCTGGATTTCAGGCGACGTTTAAGTGAGCGTATAAAATCAGACTTTGACTGAGACGCCTCAATATAGGTTATCTGCATAGCCTCAGGCAAATGATAGGCACCCCGCAATTTAAAGCCACAACTGTTAATCAGCAACAGACATAACAAACTGGCCAGCCACAAACGAATGGTTTTCAATACAACCGCTGAGTTAAGTCTTCTGTACATTAATTTGCCACAATATTCACTAAGCGCCCGGGCACCACAATAATTTTGCGCACGGTTTTGCCTTCAGTGTGTGTCTGCACATGACTGTCCTGCTGCGCCAGCGTTTCGATGGTCTCCTTATCTGCATCCACCGCCACCTGAATTTTACCCCGCAGCTTGCCGTTCACCTGCACCATGAGCTCAATGGTATCCTGCACCATGGCGTCATTATCTGCCTGTGGCCAGCTTTCATCAACCACCCGCGTTTGATGCCCAAGCTCATGCCACATGGCATGACTAAAATGCGGCACAATAGGGGAAAGCATCAGCACCATGGCATCCAGCGCTTCCTGCATAATCGCCCGTGCATTATCAGACTCGTCCTTAAATTTAGACAGTTCATTAGTGAGCTCCATCACGGCGGCAATTGCGGTGTTAAAGGTATAACGGCGACCAATATCATCACCCACCTTTTCAATCGTCTGATGCAGCTTTAAACGCAGGTTTTTCTGCTCATCGGTTAAAGCGTTTTTATCCAGCTCTGGAACAGAACCATTACTCACATGAGTATAAATCAGACGGTACAGACGTTTAAGAAAACGCGAGGCTCCATCAACACCTGAATCTGACCATTCCAGTGACTGCTCTGGAGGTGCCGCAAACATGGTAAACAGGCGCACGGTATCTGCACCATATTCATCAATCAGCCCCTGGGGGTCTACCGTGTTACCTTTCGATTTTGACATTTTGGTGCCGTCTTTTAGCACCATACCCTGGGTCAGCAGATGAGAGAATGGCTCATCCGATGCATTAAGCAGCCCCACATCCCGCATCAGCTTATGAAAGAAACGGGCATACAGCAAGTGCAGCACCGCATGCTCAATTCCCCCCACATACTGATCCACCGGCAGCCAGTAGTTCGCCCGTTCATCCAGCATACGCTCAGCATCGGGGCAGGTGAAACGGGCGTAATACCAGGAGGACTCAAAAAAAGTATCGAAAGTATCGGTTTCACGCTGCGCTTTGCCACCACAGGTCGGGCAGGAGGTTTCATAAAATGCGGGCATTTTTTTAATCGGGGAACCTACATCATCACCAAATGCGGCATCTTCCGGCAACACCACCGGCAACTGATCTTGCGGTACTGCAACCGCTCCACAACGATCACAGTTAATAATTGGAATTGGCGTGCCCCAGTAGCGCTGGCGGGAAACACCCCAGTCTCTCAGGCGGAAATTCACCTGCTTTTCACCCTTGCCATCTGCACTTAAGTGCTCAGCAATTGCAGCAAAGGCTTGCGCAGAGGTTTTACCATCAAACTGAGCAGAATTTTTTAATATGCCTTTCTCCGTAAACGCCGCGACCTCAAGGTCATAAGCTGTACTGTCTGCAGGGAAAATCACCTGCTTAATGGCAAGCCCATATTTTTTCGCAAACTCGTAGTCCCGTTGATCATGTGCAGGCACAGACATCACCGCCCCTGAGCCATAATCGGCAAGCACAAAATTCGCAATATAAACCGGTACCTCATCACCACTAATCGGGTGAAGCGCTTTAAAACCGGTATCCATACCTTTCTTTTCCATGGTCGCAAGCTCAGCTTCCGCCACCTTTACATTTTTGCATTCATTTACAAAAGCCAGCAACTCATCATTTGATTTTGCCGCCTTTAATGCCAGTGGGTGTTCCGCCGCCACCGCCACGTATGTCACCCCCATTAATGTGTCCGGGCGCGTGGTATAAACCGTCAGGGGGGCTTCGCCTTTGACTTCAAACTGTAATTCCACTCCTTCAGAGCGCCCAATCCAGTTGCGCTGCATGGTGCGCACCTGCTCCGGCCAGCCCTCTAGCTGGTCAACGTCTTTTAGCAGCTCATCGGCATAATCCGTAATTTTCATAAACCACTGAGGGATCTCCTTGCGCTCAACCAGTGCTCCAGAGCGCCAACCACGACCATCCACCACCTGCTCATTCGCCAGCACAGTGAGGTCAACCGGGTCCCAGTTAACCACCGCATTTTTCTTATACACCAGACCTTTTTCATAGAGTTTGGTAAACAGCCACTGTTCCCAGCGGTAATATTGTGGTGTACAGGTCGCCAGCTCGCGCTCCCAGTCATAGGCAAACCCCAGACGTTTTAACTGTCCCCGCATATAATCAATATTGGAATAAGTCCATTTTGCCGGGTGCGAATTGTTTTTATGCGCCGCATTCTCCGCAGGCAGGCCAAAGGCATCCCATCCCATGGGCTGCAATACGTTTTTCCCCTGCATACGCTGATAACGGGAGATAACATCGCCGATAGAATAATTGCGAACATGGCCCATATGAAGGCGGCCACTGGGGTATGGGAACATCGACAGACAATAAAATTTCTCTTTGCTGGTATCCTCGGTAACTTTAAATACCTGATTTTCCTGCCAAAATTCCTGTACTGCCTGCTCTATTTTTTGTGGATCGTAGTTTTCTTGCATTTACCTGACTTCAATTGATGAACTGTATAATGTTAGTTGCGAATATGGGCTATAACATAAACTGTGAAGGATACATCAGACCATTGAGTTAGGAAACTCAGGATTTAGATTTTCGATTGAAAGAGGTTAGGTCTATGCCATTAAACAACAGTCAAAACGACTCTTCGCTCATCGACGCATACAATCAAATGATCAGCCGCGTAAGAGACAGTATTGACTCTGCAGAGGCAAGTGCAATCCCCACGCTACAGAGCGCCATTGAGCATGCCCGAAAACAGGCCATTCATTTGGGGGAGATCACTGCGGCGGAAGCTGAAGAGGTTGGCAGCTATATTAAACGGGACATTAATGATGCTGCCGAGTACCTGATGGAGAACAGCCGTGAATTCAGTACATGGTTATTGCTGGACATCGAGCTGATAGAGCAGAAAGTGCTTGAGCTATTTTTATCCGTTGCCGATAAAACCCGTATAGAACTGGAGCAGTTCTCACACTCCAGCTGCGACACCACATCTCACAAATACAGAAGCGGCGAAATTACCGGCCCGGGATCACTGGTCTGTAAGCACTGTGAGCAGATGATTCAGTTTAATACCACCGATAAAATCCCACTCTGCACACAATGTGGTGGCAACGAATTTAAACGCGCGGACAAATAGCTCTCCCCATCAATCGGCCAGGCTCAGCCCCCCCCCCGAATTACCCTCACTATTTACCCATGAAATATTCGCACTAACGTTCTTATAGAATGCAAAAGGCAGATAGCACCGACTCGACTGAACACTTCCCTGCCTGCCTCACCCATATGAAGCATTTAACCTGAATTAACTTTTCCCAGCATTTGAAAAGTCGGGGTAATATGTGATAAATTATCGGGGATAGATCACTGGCTCGAATATTTCTCCGAATATTTCATAGGTCCGCTCAAAAAAATTAACCGATTGTTATTTTAATGGGTGTGTTATGCCGTTTTTAAGTGATTTACAAAAAAACATGGAATATTCGGGCTAAACCAAATTCAACCGACAGCAAGCTGTAGAAAAACGGATAAAAATGCAAACCATATATAACTGCAACTACGCAACTTCAACCTGGACCTCCATGCATTACCTCACTTACAGAATTCTATTTATCGGTTAATCAACAATGAAACGTATTATTAAATTTATAATTAATATTTCGATATTATTTGTTTTATCTCTCGCTACTCTCTGGGTAATTATCGCCAGACCCGTAATTCCGCAATCCAGAGCCTACTTACCAGAATACATTAAAACTGCAGATGCACTAATGCAACACACACAATTTCTTAGTGAAAATTTTTCTCCACGCAATAGCAACAACCCGGAAAATCTAATTAAAACTGCTCAATATATAGAAAAACATCTCACAAAATCTTCAACTGATGTTTCTCTTCAGTATTTTAATGCCAATGGAAAACAGTACGCCAATGTCATCGCAAAATATGGCCCCGATAGTTCGGAAACAATTATTATTGGAGCTCATTATGATGCTTACTCAGGCTTCCCGGGAGCCGATGACAATGCCAGCGGTGTGGCAGGTTTGCTTGAGCTTGGCAATTTAATAAAAAATATGGACCTACAACACAGAGTTGAACTCATTGCTTATACACTTGAAGAACCCCCTTATTTTGCAACACCGTTAATGGGCAGCGCACTACATGCAAACAAATCCAGGCTGGAGAACAAAAAAATAAAAATTATGATCTCACTTGAGATGATCGGCTACTTCAGCGATGACAATAATTCTCAGAACTACCCTTTGAAACTATTAAGCCTGTTCTATCCAGAGAGAGGAAACTTTATCGCCATTGTCGACCAGCTTTTCTCTAACCATGCCCGAGGCATAAAAGATGCAATCAATACTCATACAGAGTTAGCAGCCTACTCAATTAATGCGCCTGCTTTAATAGCCGGCATAGATTTTTCAGATCACAGAAACTACTGGGCTAACAACTATCCCGCCGTAATGATTACAGATACATCATTTTATCGAAACAAAATGTATCACACAGGCGGAGACACCTATAAGCGCCTGGATTACAGAAAAATGGAAATGCTTATTTATGGAATATATAAATATATACAGGTTATAGATCTGGACTAAACACCTACCCGCAAAACGAATACACATACACAACAACCCGAACACCTGTAAAGCATCTCACGGTGCTCATATGGGATAAACCTTAGCCCTGATTAATGACCTGAACACGAAAAAATGTGCACGTTATTGAAAGGGATAACATAATGAAAAAATGCGATATCATCTTATTGGTAATAATCATTTTTTCATATCGCTATAAAAAATCAAAAAATTGCGTAGACTCTCATCCTGAGTTAGTTTGCCCAGGGCTATTAAACAGGGCTATTAAACCAGTGTAATAGTTTCACCCCGACGATTGATCATATTTTCCTTCTGCAACTCAGACAGCGTACGGTACAGCGTTTCCGGCTCCAGCCCCAGCTCTTCTGCAAAATAAGCCAGGGATGACTTAAGCGTGATAACCTTATCTGCATCTGACTCACACACCAGATAATGCAACACTCGGTCACGTGCCCGATTAATTCGCAAACGCTCCATTCTCGAGCACAGTTTTCTTGTATTTGCCGCCAATAACCCTGAAAAACGCATAGAAAAATCATTATCTCTTTTCAGGTGTTCTTCAAGCCCCTGTTTTGGTATGCAATAAATAACCGCTTTGCGCGTCACTCTTGCATCACAGGTATAATGACTGAAAAACATATCGGCTTCGGCAAAAAACTCATTACCCGATGATCTTTGTAATATAGCTGATGCACCATTAGGAAGCGGTTTCAGTGCCTGTACTTCCCCGCGTTCAACAAAAAAAATATCCGTTGCTTTTTCATCTAACTGAAAAAGATATTCTTTCTTTTTTAAATTTTTTTTTTCACACTTGACTAGAAGCGTATTGGGAAACCATTCAGGTAGTGCATTTATTGCATTTGTGAACATAATTTAAACTTTATCAACATTTGAAATCAGACATAGCCCATACTGACTGAAAATACCTTCGTTATGACGACGGCTTATTGCTCACCTACCCCGTAGGTGAGCTTCGGAGTATTATGCTCAATTGTAAATTTAAAGTTTGTGAAGCGCTTCAAACGAAGTAATAAAAACCCATGATTGAAATCATGCTCATAGCAGAGCAATGTGCGGTAGCATTAAAACATAATAATTAAAAATAATAATAGTACGGCAATATTTACTTTAAGTTTGTTAGTAATGCTGTTGATAATGCAGAAAAGGAAAGGCTGCTTTCACATCTACCCTGCAGTTTCAGATGTGGAGGTCCTATAGAATATATTGGGAATATATTGAGAATATGTTAGCTAATATATCTGGGTCTCGATTTTAACCAATCGGTTACTCTGCCCCTTTATTAAGGGGTGGTTTTTCTGCTTATACATTATCATTAAAACTCAGGGAGACACGCTAACTAACGGATAGTTATTACAGCAAAACAGTGAAGAATATTGCCTTATTTATTATCGCCTGCTTCTGACCAACACCGCATGCAGCAGGACGAAATTGATAAATAACCAACCTGGAGAAATAAATGAAACCCATATCTGTTCGAACAATTCTTTCAACAGCAATCCTTGTGACGATGAGTGCAAGCACCCTGATAACAACATCAGCACAGGCAAGAGGACACCGTTCGTTTGGCTCTGCTCCCGCACCCGCCCCGGCTGAAGCACCTGCCAGCGCAACCATCAGCTTTATTCACCTGAATGACGTGCATGCTCACCTGACACCACATAAAGACCTGGTTGAAACCAATGGCAGGCTGAGTGTAGTTGAGCGCGGCGGCCTTGCTCGCGTTAAAACCATGGTAGACGGCATTCGTGCTGATAACCCTAACAGTATTTTTATGAATATCGGCGACACCTTTCATGGTGGTGTTGAAGCCTTATACACCGATGGCAACGCAATCGTCGCACCTATAAACGCAATGGGCATAGACATTGGCATACCGGGCAACTGGGATTTCGCCTACGGCAGCACTGTCACGCGCGATCGTTTTACGCCTCGCGGAGCAAGCCCTCAGGGCACTCTGCCAACCAATTACCTTAATTTAGGGGGTAATGTAACTAATCAACCACTAAATTCAGAATTTTTACCCGCTACAACCACTTTCACCTTCAATGGTGTAAAAGTAGGTATGATCGGTATCACATCTGATATCGTCAGACGCATGCACCCTTCTTTTGCCATACGCATGAATTTCCTCGAAGGCAAACAGCAACACCTTGACTATGTACAGAATCAGGCCGATGCGTTGCGCGCTGATGGCGCTGAAATTGTCGTTGTTATGAGTGAACTGGGTATCCATAAAGATAAGGCGCTGGCAGACAGCGTTAACGCCGGCTCAGTTGATGTGTTTTTCTCAGCCCATACGCACGAGCTGACCAAAAAACCTCTGACATCCGCAAGTGGCGCACTGGTCGTTGAAGCCGGTAACGACAGCTGGTTAGGCCGTATGGATATTGTTGTAAAAGACAACAAGGTCACAGAACGCAACTGGCAGGTACTGGCGGTAGATAACTCAATCGCTGAAAACGCAGAAATCAAAGCACTGGTTGACGCAGCACGGGCACCGTTCCTTGCAGACGACATCAATATGGATCTACCTAACCCGATCCTGTCTGAGCCTTTAACTCAACCGATTGACACCGTTATTGGTAACACGGCTCAACGCCTTGATCGCCGCCACGTTGTTGAAAACACATTCAACAAAGCCTTCACCGATGCCGCACGCGCTATTTCCGGTACTGATATTGCAATGACACCCGGTTTTCGCTTTGATGCAGTGGTTGAAGACAACTCAGTAAGCTCCGGTGATATCACATTAGAAGAAGCCTATCGTTTCTTCCCTGTTCCATTCAATATTGCAACGGCAAATACGACGGTTGCTCACCTGAAACAGGTGATTGAAATGAATATGACCTTCGTTTACTCAACGGATACCTTCAAGCACTCAGGTGGCTGGGAAGACGGTTTCTCAGGTCTTGATATTACCGCTGATCTGGCAAACGCCGATGGCTCACGTGTTATCGAATTATCTCTGAGCGGCTCTAACACACCATTAGCAGACAGCGATGTCATTAGCATTACCGGTTGTGTACGCCCCGTAGAGCTTAGTCAGGACACGCTGTGCGCCTACCCCGGCTTTACAGAGGTAACAGATCTGGCTGCAGCAGATGGTTCGACTTACACAGGTATCACCCTGTTTAAAGCCGCCCTGGCAAACGGTGTATTTGCTGACCAGCAGCACACCACTGTAACAGATCGTAACAATACGGTTTTCTGGCCAGAAGCTGATTTCATTCAGCCAATTGAAGGCGTTACCCGCTAACAACTAAAACCGGTCTATGGCCCCGTGTTCATTCACGCGGGCCTCTGACACCTAATATTACCCTGCAGAACACCAGCTTAAGCATTTTAAGCACATTTCAGATATTTATAGCTCCTCTCCTTACCTTTCCCACTCTGCACATAACGACCATCTTATCCCCTGAAGTCGCCACATGGCGGCTTATTAGTAATAAACTAGCAACAGCGCCGCGCAGGCATTCAGCTGACATTTTTTATAACTCAACTAAAAAAGGGCCAATTCATGCTTTATTAATTTTTTGGGTGATAAAAATCACATCTATAACTTACAAAAAAGAATATACTGCATATTTACAGGCAATGTTTTTAGCTGCAGGAATTCGAAAATGAAAACACTTATCAGACAAGTTTTAATATTAGCACTTTTTTCATTTTCATCCTTTCCTGTCATATCCGGCCCAATTCATGATGCGGCCATAAGCGGTGATATCTCGGCAATCCAGAGCCTGCTTGAAAACAAGGTCAATATTAATATAAAAGATAAAAAAGGCTTTTCTGCATTACATTATGCATCTGAATACGGCCACACTAAGCTCGTTAAATTTTTAATCTCCAAACACGCCGACGTTAATGCCGTGAGTGCAAATATTTTTACCACCCCCCTTAGCCTGGCAGCAAAGAACGGCCATAATAAGGTCATAGAATTACTGCTTTCAAATAAAGCCGACATTAATAAACAAAACGATGGAGGCTGGAACCCACTGCATTTTGCCGTTTATTACAACCATAATAACAGCGTAAAAATTCTACTGTCTCACAATGCCGATATAGAGCCCAGGGTCCAGAACCTTAAAACCCCTTTGCATAAAGCAGCCTTCAAAAACTACACTGACATCATTAAAACCCTTATATCATACAAAGCCGATGTAAATGCCGTTGATGAAAATAATATGACGCCCCTGCATCAGGCTGCTGCCCAGGGGAACAGCGAAGCGATACAGATACTGTTAAAAAATAACGCACTGATTGATGCTGTAGATAACTACGATCGCAGGCCACTTCATTATGCGGCCTTATCCGGAAACGAAAAGGCAGCTAAAATACTACTCGACAATAAATCAGGCGTTAACCCGACTCACCAGGGTGAAACACCTGTTTTAAATCTGGCGATCACCAATAAACACCTGAATATCGTAAAACTGCTACTAAAATATAACGTCGATATACAGGCAAAGGACCATACAGGAAAAACAGCCTTACACACCGCATCAAGCAGAGCACAGGCTGAAACCGTCGAGTTACTACTTAAACACCATGCAAACATCAATGCAACAGACAAGTATGGCCGCACCGCGCTACACTTCTCGGCGATGATGGGGCACGACAACATCACTAAAATACTGCTGGCTAAAAAAGCCGATGCCAGCCTGCTTGATAAAAATAAAAAAACAGCGCTGCAACTGGCAAAAGCTCGATCACATAAAAACACCATTAGCCTGTTAAGCAAATAGCAGGCATTGACAGGCCCCGCTCAATCAATTGCAAGAGAAATTCACGATTCAAAGCCGGCTCTTATAAATGTCTGCAACACATTAATTTAACCAGCAATCGTTTAATTGTATGGGCATCCCCATGAAGTACTCGGTTTAAGACGGCACTTTGCATTAAAGCATAATATAATGACATCAATACCGCGCAGTTTATGAAACACTATCCACTTATTAATTTAAATTCCCGACAAAGCATACTAAAAAACAGAGCATTCTGGCTAAGCCTGCTTATGCTTATCATCATTACGACAACATTCTGGACGCAATCACGTGTTCCCGCACTAAATGAAAAAGCGCAGATGGGTGATCGAATCAATATCAGCGCCATCGCTTTCGATAGCATTCTTGCCGTTCATGAATCCCAACCACTGTATGAACGCACATATAAGTCAAGCATAAACTGGGCCTATACAAACTGGAAAGGAATGACGTTCGGCTTTTTACTGGCGGCCACTTTTATTACCCTGTTACAAACGCTGCCAAAAGCTCGCACCAAAAAAAATCACTTTCTGAACAGTCTGCTCGGGCTTGTTATGGGAACACCTTTAGGTGTTTGCGTTAATTGCGCAACACCTATTGCTCAGGGAATGATACAGGGGGGAGCCAGACTCGAAACATCATTATCACTCCTATTAAGTTCTCCTACTTTAAACCCAATCGTTCTGACCATTGCTATTTCTCTTTTACCCTTGCATATGGTTATCATTAAAGTCATTCTTTCTGTGTTTTTTATACTCATCATTATTCCCTTTCTGGTTAGATATCACATGCGCCATAGCGCCAATAAAAACCCAACAAACATTGAAAACACGACAGAAATAGAAAAAAACACACACCTGCTTATACCAGAAGACAACGAGAACGAAGCTCAGACTTCTCAGCAAAGCTGGCTATCTGCATTTAAGTTCACCGCCATTTCTATCCTGAAAAATCTAATATACATTATAAAAATAACACTCCCACTAATGATACTGGCTGGTTTATTAGGCTCTTTATTAATACAGGCATTACCTTCCGGAAGCTTATCTGAACTAACAACCTCCCCTCTTAATCTATTAATTATGGCTGCCATTGGTGTTTTTCTTCCCGTTCCAATAGCTTTTGATATTTTAATTATAAATATACTCTTTATGTCTGGCCTGGATGCAGGCCTGGCGGCCAGCCTGCTTTTCTCTCTCGGCATTTTCAGCATTTACCCTGCCTTAATCATCGCTAAAACCCAGTCTTTAAAGCTCAGCTTACTTATTACTGCTTGCGTTATAATATTTGCCATAATTGCAGGCATAAGCACCTCTCTTATTAGTCAGAAAATAAACCTGGATGCAAAAAAATCAATAGAAATCGGACTAAAAAACAAACACCAGAAAATATCATACGACACTGTATTTAGCACATGCATGTCATTTGATAATATTTCAACTAAAAAATCATGTTTACAGGCTTTTTTATCCAGCAGCTCTTTTTCAAGCACTCACCCTGAAGCATGTGAACTTAAAAAACCTGAAAACATTAATCATGACAGCAGCCTGGCTGCCATTAAAATATGCAAACAGATAATTACATTTACAAACACCAAAAAACAGGCTATTTCAGAAAATAATATTGGCATTTGCAATCAACTAAAACCCGATAATCTTATTGATGAATGCAAAACAAACTTCATTCGCAGCAGGTCCCTTGAATACACTTCACTTGACCCATGTCTGCAAATCAAAAACACAACACGCCAGAGATACTGCAGAAGCTATGTTCTAGCTGACCGCATGTCATTAAAATCGACCGAAACATGTAATCTCAAGCTCTCTGAAAACATGCATCGACAATGCATTGATAATTTAAATGCGCATATCACATCTGAACTGGGTGAAATAAAAAAATGCAACGTGTTAAACACAAACAATGCAAAAGAAATTTGTCGCTCTACTGTAGTTTCATTGAAAATATCTAATCTTGAAGATTATTCTGTCTGTGAACAATTAAAATCACCCAGTGAAATAAAACACTGCAGTGACCTCGTCATACTTCAAAAATCCTTACATAAAAAAGACCCGTCAAGCTGCGCCACACTAACCAATAAACGACTACGGGAGCATTGCCTTATAAGCGCAGCCATACGCCAGGCAGAATCGACAATTGAACTAACTAATTTGGCGTCCTTTAAAAATACAGCCCATGAAAACAAAACAGCTGAAGGTAATCAACACACCGAAAAAGATTACACCATAACTGCAGCTCCTAAACTTGACTGGATAGAAATCTATAATAATAAAAATATATCTATTTCTTATGTTGATCACTTTAAACGGAATATAAAAAAAGGAACAATCTTCAATAAATCACCCGGCAATCAATATGGATTGAAATCTGCATGGAGATTTGATTTAACCGATTTTATGGAACCCTTTATGTATGGCAAGGGCATAGCCTCCGGGGACTTCAATAATGACGGCTGGCCTGATCTTGCCTTTGCATCCAGTAATGGTATCGAGCTTTACAGCAACACAGGTTCCCAGAAGAACAGGCGACAGTTCCAGCACACTGCCAGTATTAATCTTGACGACACGCCCCTTAACAGTTTTATTGTCACATTTGTTGATATTGACAATGATGGCTGGCAGGACCTTTTTGTTAGCGCTTACGCTGGTGATAATATATTTTTTAAAAATAATGCCGGTCATTTTTCCAGCGACTCGACGCATCGACTAAAAAACAGCGCATCCATTGTTTCACTTGCCGCCGGCTTTTCCGACTGGAACAAAGACGGCTTTCTTGACCTTAGCCTTGGAAACTGGTCATACGGCGCTGAGGGTGCATTTATACCCGAGAAATCACAGAATATCTGGTATGAAAATAATGCCATGAAATTTTCTTCATTTTCCCCCAGTAAACTTTTAGGGGAGCCTTTAGGGGAAACACTCTCAATTTTAATGTCGGATTTAAACAACGACAACGCTGTTGATATGATTATTGGCAATGACAGAAAGTACCCTGACATACTGTATTACGGCCACAACCAGGAGCGCTTCGAGCAGATTACAAAAAGCATGAATTATCTGACAGAAACATCGCTCAACACCATGAGTTACGACTCCGCAGATTTTAATAATGATTTACTACTGGATATTTTTTCAACCGATATGTCCATTGCCCCCGGCAGTAATCGACATTACTGCGAATCACTCAACACGACCTCCGACAAATCACGTTGCAACTGGTTACTGCAGGCCAACAAAGCGGTTGAATCTTTAGACGTTGGCTGGTGCGCATTACAGGAAAACAAAAAAAGATCAGAGTGTTATACCGCAATGGCGATTAAACTTGCGAAAAGAGATAAAAACACTGATTTATGCGATAAGGTGTCAGCTAGCTTCACGGCTAAAGCACAACTTTGCAGAAATATTACCCACAGCATTAAGGATATAAAAATACACAATGAAAATCAGCAGCTACAACAGAAAGAAAGCAACAAGCTATTGATTAATGCAGGAGGCAACCACTTTGTTGATGCAACCGACTCAATGCAGGTCAGCAATAGCTACTGGAGCTGGACAGGTAAAGCCGCCGACCTGGATAACGACCAGTGGCAGGACATTTATATTGGCAATGGCCTGGGATTTGGTGAGCACGACAAAAACATTCACAGCAATGTTTTTTACCATAACCAGAAAGGCCGGCACTTTAAGCGGGCTGAACTGGAATTTGGACTGGCCGATTACACTAATACGCCCAGTTATACCTATGTCGATTTTGACCTTGATGGTGACATTGACATTATCAGCTCCGGCGTTATGTCCAGCCCCAGCGTATTTATAAACCAGGGCACATTGGCTAACAGCATATCATTTGCACTGCGTGATACTGTTGCAAATAAATTCTGTATCGGCTGTAAAATTATTATTTATTATGATGATGCTAAAAAGAGCCAGATAAGAGAACTAAAACTCAGTGGCGGATTTATGTCCTATGATGATCCGATTGCCTATTTTGGTCTATCTGATTATAAACATATTGACCATCTTGAAATCATCTGGTCAGATGGAAAAAGCGCACAGATAAACAAACCACTTGCCGCCAATCGACGTTATAAAATTACTCGACAAACCAACTAAAACATATTTAACAACTAGAAAAACTGGAATTATAATGCACACGAAAACATGGTTAATCCCCTCATCAGTCATTGTTGCAGTTATCGCAATATACTCATTTTCTGGAAGCCCGAACAAACCTGAAAGAAAGCACTCAAATTCACAGCAGGATCAAAACACCAGAACAATCACCTCACAGAATAAATCGCAGCCTGTTCCAGACAATGAAATACCTACAACATCACCGGAAATAAACACAGCCAACAACAAACAGGCAGCCGAAAAATTTTTAGAGGCATCAAAATTCAATGATCGATGCCTCACTATTTTAAATACAGCTGACCAGAGCATTAACATAGACAGTATATCGACACGCGAACAGAGAAAAATGTCCGGTATTTTTAACAACTGTATCTACGAAATTGATATGGAGCTGGCACTTACCGAGCGACAATTTGAACGAACACCTGAAAATATACCCTGCCTGAACAAGGTTTATGAAATTAGAGATGCTTTACTTGAACTGGGTACCGTTGCCCAACAGTTTTCTGACTTAGCAAACAACACGGATAGTGACCGGGTGCTAATTTCAGAATCATACTCGAAGGTACTCGTAGAAATTGCAGATAAAGGTAAGGCGGCAATGCAGATCAGGGATGATTTTTGCTTAAAAACCAACTAAAAAAACATGACTTATCAATATTGCTCATATTGTCAATAATATTTTTCAGGCTTATCACCCGGTTAAACCGAATACTCCATTCAGATGTCATTTATGTCCTGACTTCTAAAGAAACATTCGGCGTACCCTTAACTACAAACAACCTGATTATTTTTTAGCTGCCGTATTGTTTTCCTTTTCAATTGACTTGATATAGGCAATTATTTTATTAACATCACCTTCATTTAAACGGAGGTTCGGCATATTAATGTTTTTATATCTGGGCATCATTTCCATTATAATCGGGTCTTTTTCCTTGATCATTTCATTGGGTTTTGCTATCCAGCGTTTCAGCCATTTTTCATCTCTTTTTGCGGTCACACCCTGCAAATCAGGCCCCACACCATCTCCACCACCAATTGTATGACAGGTCAGACAACGGGTTTTGTAAAGATATGCTCCATCTGAAAATTTCTGTATACCCTGCGCACCCTTATAGTTATTACTAACAAGCTGGTTTTCACTGTGATTATTTTTCCAGTTATGTAACCAGTCACCTAACATGGTGGTTAACACCTCACTGGTTTCATAGGGAGAGCGTTTCATCCAACGGCCGGTTTTCTGGTTCCCCATAACCAGGGAAATATTATGATCGATCTGTCCATCAGGTAAGGTTTCATCCAGGTCAGTTATATATAAACCCAGCTTGGTTCTAATATCATTAATCTCTTCTTTTTTACCGGTAAGGAATGTCCAGCCTTTACCTATATTGAATTTTTTCTTATAGGCTTTAAGTACTTCGGGAGAGTCACGTTCAGGATCTACTGTAATAGAATACATAAATACATCCTTACCTACACGATCACCCAGCTGCCTATACACTTCAGTTAATCGCGCTGTTTCCAGCGGGCAAATATTCTGGCAGGAGGTAAAAATAAAATTAATTGAAACCACTTTATCTTTTACCAGGTCATCAAAAAATTTAACTTTTTTCCCTTCCTCTGTTGTCAGCACATAATTCGGGAAATATTTTGCTCCATAAGGGGCATGTCTTTTTCTTTTTTTAGCTGACTTTTTGCTCGTTTTTTTAGATATATCGGCTTTAACACGCTGCACATCTGCTGGCGCCTTGACCTCTTTTTTGGTTTTCTCCGGCTCATTATTAGCGGATGTTGTAGCCAGTGCTGCTTGAGAAAACATAACCGGCAGCACCAGCAGTAACCCCGTTATCCGTTTGATTGCTTTTAAATGTAACATCTTACTAAATCTCACCTGTAGTACTTTATTCGAAATCGCCTGCTTTTATGCAGATTTTTTATCTCACTTATTAAATTTTAACGATGCAACCTGAAAACAATTGAGGCAATTTTTAAAAGTTTCGTTTCTATAACCAAGTAACCCTGATGACATTTAATCGCCACCAGGGTTCTCTTTTTCAACATCTCTGTAAGCATGCTGTGGCATCACCTGAAAAACGCTTACTTTGCTTTATTCAGGTGTATGCGGAACTTGAAATTACATTCTGCCGCCACCGCCGCCGCCAGCACCACCGCCAGCACCACCGCCCATGCCACCACCAGCACCAACGCCTGTTTGGGCATTAGGTGCATAGGTAGATGAAACAAAGGTTACACCATCCCAGGTAGGCAAAGGTGCAGGTAATGCAACAAGCTGT